>Ga0114956_1000544_pt1 | contig 27710 bp, 23 predicted proteins | sample MaitaG_FD_87304 | JGI IMG/M metagenome (GOLD analysis project Ga0114956, IMG submission 87304) | Marine algal microbial communities from Maine, USA - Maine_Asex2 metaG | ecosystem: Host-associated > Algae > Red algae > Unclassified | place: Maine, USA | collected 2015-01-05
CCCGGCGGTCAGCGTCGGGCTCGCCATTCTCACGGGAGTCCTCGCGGTCGGTGGTGGGCTCATTGGCGGTTCACCGCTCGTCATCGCGACGCTTGGTTACCTCGCACTCGTGAACGCCGGCCTTGCCCTGTTCAACCTCATCCCCGCGCTGCCGCTCGACGGCGGTCGCATTCTGCAATCGTGGAAATGGCACAAGGGCGGCGATCGCGAAGTAGCGACGGTCGACGCGGCCAAGATCGGCCGACTCTTCGGTTTCGCCCTTGTTGGTCTTGGGCTGCTGCAACTGTTCGGCGGTCTCGGCAACGGACTATGGACGATCATGCTCGGCTTCTTCGTGGCGAGCCGGGCCCGCGCTGAACGCCGTCATGCCGAGCGCATCATTGCGATGCGGAATCGCCGCGCGGCATCACCACTCGCTCCGTTGTTTCAGCTGGTCGAACGGATCACCGCGCCGACGAGGCCCCGCTCTGGTCCGGCCACCTACGTTCCTCCTCGGATCGTTCCTGACACCCCCCTTCGGGTCGAAGCCCGACGTCTGCGGTAGTCGCCGGTCTCCGGCGCGTCGGCCTCTCGCCGAGGCCCTAATGTCGTCGGCATGAAACTCAGCACGACCATCCGCTTCGACGGCGATCCGCAGCGCCTCGCGCAGCAGGCACGCGATCTCGAATCCGCCGGCATCGACCTGCTGTGGGGCGGCGAGATTTACGGCTTCGATCTCGTCTCGACCCTCGCGTATCTGGCCGGCCAGACCGAACGGGTCGAGCTAATGACCGGCATCCTGCCGGTCTACTCGCGCAGCCCGGCGCTCATCGCGCAGACTGCGGCGACGATCGACGCGCTCTCGGGTGGTCGCTTCGTGCTGGGCCTCGGAACGTCCGGTCCGCAGGTCATCGAAGGTTGGCACGGTTACCCGTTCTCGAAACCGATTGGGCGCACCCGCGACACCGTCGAGATCTGCCGCAAGGTCTGGAGCGGTGACAAGGTTACCCACGAGGGCCGAGCGTTCAGCCTGCCGCTGCCCGAAGGCGAGGGGACCGGCCTCGGGAAGCCGTTGAAGTTCATGAACCGCATGCTGCGCCCCGACATCCCGATCGTCATCGCCTCGATCGGCCCGAAGAACGTCGAGCTCACGGCCGAGGTGGCGAATCGCTGGCAGCCGATCCACTTTGTTCCCGACCGTTTCGAACGGGTCTGGGGCGATGCGCTCGCCGCGGGCCAGGCGAAACGCTCGGCTGATCTTTCACCGCTGGAAATCATCGCCGGTGGAGTCGTCGCGCTCGGTGATGGCCCCGAGGTGAAGGAAGCTCGTGAGGCGGCGCGCGCCCACATCGCGTTCTACGTCGGTGGTATGGGAGCGAAGTCGAAGAACTTCTACAACGACCTGTTCGTTCGTTACGGATGGGCGGAAGAGGCCGAGAAGATTCAGGATCTCTTCCTTTCCGGGAAGCGGGCCGAAGCGACCGCCGCGGTACCAGATGAGTACCTCGACCTGTCGATGCTCACCGGCGACGAAGGGCACGTTCGAGAGCGCTTGCAGGTGTATAAGGACGTCGGCATCACCCACCTGAACATCGACCCCCAAGGCGATCAGCCGCTCGAAACGATCGAGAAAATCAAGGCGTGGATTGAGTAGCTGCGAGCGGACGCATCAGCTCGTAACCAAGATGTCGGAATTCCGGACGCTGATCTGCTAAAAAGGCGACGCCGACGGCCGACTGGTCGTAACTAGAGCGGTCCTCTGCGGGGAGTGCCGCACCACGATGGCCCGGGCGGGCGCTAAGGCACGGATAACGCATGCACAACGATCGCTCTACTTCGATCACCCTTCGTTTGCTTGTTGGTCTCGTCGCGCTTCTGCTTGCGGCCGGACCCATCGTTGTGCTCGGCGCGCTGACGACACGCATCGACGATTCCGAACGAGGCCAGGACGAAGTCGAGTCTGTCGTGAAGACGATGGCGGAGGAGTCTGCTGCAGTCGCGGACTGGTATTTCGCGGCCCCGGAAGCGGGGCTTGAGGTGCTGGTCTCGCAGCTGACCGCGCGGGTTGACGATTCGCTGCTTCGGCCCGAGGTGCGCCGACTGCTCTTCGACGTGTTGATCTCGCATCAAAATCTCGACAGTGTCTATGCGGCTCGATCCGATGGCAGTTTCGTCTTCGTCGCCCACGACGACACGACTGACGCCAGCTACCGGATCAAGGAGATAGCGGTCGACGATCGCGGCGGTCGGACGGTGACGCTGTCGTGGACCAATGACGCTTTCGAAGTCATCACAACCGAGGTTGACGATGGCGATGACTACGACCCACGGAGTCGTCCCTGGTATGAGCTGATCGACTCGGGACGGTCGATCGCCTGGGCCGACCCGTACCGCTTCGACTCGAGTAATGAGTTGGGGATCACGCTCGCTGGCACGGCGCGCGACGACGCTGGCAACTTCGACTTAGTCGTCGGGGTCGACGTGCGCCTCACCGAGCTCGGGCGGTTCCTTGATGCTCGTCGGCCAGGCGCGAATGGCGTCTCAACAGTTGTGACATCGGCAGGACTCGCGGTCGCGTCGTCGTCACCGTTGGCAACGACCACGCGATTCTCCGGGCCGATGCCGGTGGGCGAAGAGACCATCCTGTTCAACGATTCAGATGAGCAGACCACGAGCGCCGCGGCCCATGTGGGGGCAACAGACTCGTTTGTGTTGCTCACGACGGCATCGAACGATGACTTCCTCGGCGGGCTGCGCTCGCAGTTCCGCCGCGATGCGATGATCGTGGTAGCGATCGCCGCAGTCTCGGTGTGCCTTTTTCTGCTCGCCGCAGCGTGGATTGGTCGGTATATCCATCGGCTCAACCGCCTCGCGACTTCTGACCCGCTGACCGGACTTCTGAACCGCGCCGCGATGAAGCGCCTCATCGACCAAGAGATCGAGAACGGCGAGCCAGTCGCCATCATGATCCTTGATCTTGACGAGTTCAAAGCCGTCAACGACACCCACGGACATGCCGTTGGTGACCGTCTTCTGATCAAAGTTGCCAACCGACTGCGCGAGGCGGCAGGCGACGACGCCATCGTCGCGAGACTGGGTGGCGACGAGTTCATCGCGTTGGCCGCCAATGTTCGGGGTCGGACCGAGCATCCCTTGTGGACCTCGATGATCGCCGCGGTTGCCGATACCTACTTTGTCGATGGCATCGAACTCTTGGTACCGGCGAGCGGCGGTGTCACCTATGCGGTTGATCCGATCGACACGAGCGCGGTGTTGCACGAGGCAGATATTGCCCTTTACGAAGCGAAAGATCGCGGGGGCGCAAACTACGTGATCTTTGACGGCCGAGACGATGGTGTTGGTACAAAACACATTCGATCCCGCGGTGGCAACAACACAAATGGCGACTCCGGCTGTGGTCGCGCCGTCACCGTTCACGCGGTCACCGTTCACGCCGGCACGGTCGATGCGCCGCTTGCGATACAGATCACCGACGGGTCTCGCGATAGTGATCCACCTGGCGGGGCCACGGCGATTGTTGCCTCGGCAACACGAACTGAGTCGCTACGCCCATTTTCGCAGTCGGAAGTGCCTTGAGTTCTTGACCGGCTTCACTTCGCGCGCAGAGCGAGTTATGCTGACTGAATCCGATGGATCTGAGCATCGACTGCGGTCAATTCAGAACCAAGGCGGAATTTCTGCGCCGGGTGCAAGTTGACGTGTGCGTCGTTGCTTGCACCCGGTAGCTACTTTTTGGGCTGGTTTAGCACGGAGCGCGGCAATTGGGGCCGCCCGCTATATCCGCCTCAATCTCGGTAACGCTCCATTTCCTCTTAACGAAATGTAAAGTTGTCGGGTGACAGCCTTTGACGTGATCCCGGCCGGCTACGGCGTTGAAACCGACGTTGTAGATGGGGCAGTACTCGACCGAGCCGTCGAGCGATTCCGACAGGAACGCATCGCACTGCCGACGTTCGCTCAGCTCGCTGATCCGACCCTGGCTCCGGCGAACGCGATCGATGGCATCGAGTCGGTCGATCCCGACGCTCCGGATGCTCGCAACCTGTGGCGAGTTCACTGGTTCAACGGTGCCGATCGGCGCAGCCGCGTCGACGTGCCCGGACACATCGTGATCCCGCCGGAGATCTCTGGCGTGCCATCACCGATCGTTTTGTTGATCGGCGATCGCTTCCCAATGATCACCGCTCATAAGGTGCTGGCTGCGTATGCCTGCCTGGCGCCGCGTCTGGTCACTGGCCAATTCGATCCGACGACGAATCGCGCCGTGTGGCCGTCGACGGGCAACTACGCCCGCGGCGGCATTGCGATCAGCAAGATCATGGCCAGCCGTGGGGTGGCTGTGTTGCCCGAAGGCATGAGTGCGGAGCGCTTCGAGTGGCTCGACCGTTGGGTCGATCACCCCGACGACATCATTCGCACGCCGGGTTCGGAGAGCAACGTCAAGGAGATCTACGACGCCTGCGCCGAACTTGAGCAAGAGGAAGACACCGTCATCCTCAACCAGTTCTGTGAATACGGAAACCACCTGGCCCACGTGACCGCCACCGGCCGAGCCATCGATGTTGTCTTCGAGCACCTTCGCTCAACCCACCCGGCCCTCCGCCTCGCCGCGTACGTCTCGGCGAGCGGTTCAGCAGGCACGCTCGGTGCCGGTGATCACCTCAAGGACAAGCACGGGTCGAAGACGGTCGTCGTCGAAGCGCTCGAATGCCCGACGCTGCTCTACAACGGCTACGGCGAACACAACATTCAGGGCATCGGCGACAAGCACGTGCCGCTCATTCATAACGTGGCGAACACCGACTACGTCGCGGGCGTCAGCGACCGCACCACCGACGAACTCGACGTGTTGTTCAATACCGAAGCGGGCCGGGCCGAGCTGGCTCGCCGCGGTGTTGCCGATGAGCTGATCGCCATCTTGCCGCACATGGGCTTCTCGTCGATTGCGAATATGACCGCCGCCATCAAGTTGTCGAAGCACCTCGATCTTGGCCCCGATGACGTCATCGCCACCGTGGCCACCGATGGTGCGGCGCTGTACAACTCGGAGCGAGCGAAGATGCTCGTCGAACGCTTCGATGGCGACATGACCTCCGACGCGGCGACCGCGACGTTCGATGAACACCTGGTTGGCGTGGCCGACGATCATCTGCTCGAGTTGGTCGGTCATGATCGCGACCGGGTCTTCAACCTCGGCTACTACACCTGGGTTGAGCAGCAGGGCGTTGAGGTTGAACATTTCGATGGTCGTCGCGAGCAGCAGTTCTGGCGTGACCTGCGCAGCGCGGTTCCAAAGTGGGACGCGCTAATCGACGAGTTCAACGCTCGCACCGGCGTGCTCGGTTGAGTTCGACTCAGCGACACCGATGATGAGCCGCAACGGATTGCGCTGTTCGTGTGGGGTCGAGGCTGCGCTTGGCGCATTTGGCTGCGAACGGCGAGGAAGCGATGACGCCGACCATGTGCTCACGCTTCCGCCGCCGACGACGTGGCGGGTCGACGATGATCCGAACCCGCTCATTCGCTACCGCCACATGTTGGCCGGCTGGCAGGCGGCGACTGCCGTCGGCCTGAAAGACGACGACTACGTCGCGATCGTGCGAGGGCTCGACGACGCGATTGCCGAGATCGACTACGGCCGTCGCTTTCGCGTCAGTCCGGTGCTCGATGCGCATGGCTTCATCGGCGCGTACCTCGCCGTGAAGGACGAGACCGGCAACGTGTCGGGTAGCCATAAGTCGCGGCACCTCGCCGGCATCATGGTGCACCTCTTGGCCCAGGAAGCCGTGCAGGCAGCAGGCGACACAAGCGGTGTCGTCGCGCTGCGGACTCCGCTGGCCATCGCAAGCTGCGGCAATGCCGCACTTGGGGCCGCGGTTGTTGCTGCCGCGGCAGGGTGGCCGTTGCAGGTGTTCGTGCCGCCCGACGGCGACGCACTCGTGCTCGATCGGCTTCGAACACTCGGAGCCGATGTGCAGCTCTGCGAACGACTGCCCGATGCACCGCCGGGGGATCCGTGCTACCACCGGTTCCGTGCCGCGGTCGCGGCAGGCGCCATTCCGTTCGGGTGCCAAGGCCCCGACAACGGCTACACGATCGACGCGGGCCGCACGCTCGGCTGGGAAATCGCGGAGCAGCTTCCCGAGGTCACCCGAGTTGTCTTACAGGTGGGCGGCGCGGCGCTGGTGTCGTCGGTCGCGCAAGGTCTGGCGTCGGCTACCGCACTTGGTGTCATCAAGAAGATGCCGATTATCGACACCGTGCAGGTCGAAGCATGTGCCCCACTTGCTCGGGCCTATCACGCCACCGAGCAACTCGGCGGTCTCGCCACAGCTCGGCAGAATCGAAGCCAGGTCATGTGGCCGTGGGAAGACGTCCAACCGTCGATTGCGTATGGCATTCTCGACGATGAAACCTACGACTGGGCCGAGGCGGTCGATGCGATGCTTACGACCGACGGCACACCGCTGGTTATCGACGACGACTGGGTCCGGCAGGCGTGGAACAAAGCCTCGCAGGTTGCGGTCCGCAAACCGTGCACGACCGGTGTGTCGGGGTTCGCCGGCCTACTCGCACTCGAAGAAGCCGGTGCCATCGGGGCCGACGAATTCGTCGTCGTGATCTTCACCGGTATCGACCGTGAGACCGAAGCAACCACAATCGCCGCGTCTGTATGACCGAAGCTGACGCAAGGCGCAAGGTTCTACGCGGCGCCCGAACCGGCGACATCGCGATCGCCGATGGTCTGATCGTGGCAGTCGGCGACGTGGCCGCGGCCCCAGGCGACGATGTCGAGCGGGTTGACGGCGACATCGTGACCGCGGGGCTTATCAACACGCATCATCACCTTTACCAATGGATGACGCGCGGGCGGGCGATCAACTGTGATCTGTTCAGTTGGTTGGTCGAGCTGTATCCGGTGTGGGGTCGCCTGTCCGTCGACGATGTTCACGCCGCGGCGCTGGTTGGCCTGGCCGAGCTGGCGGCTACCGGCTGCACGACCGCCGCAGATCATCACTACCTCGTGCCGAACGGTGACGACTCGGTGTTCGACGCGATCGTCGATGCCGCTCGTCAGGTCGGGATTCGCCTCCACCTGTCGCGCGGGTCGATGGATCTCGGCGAGTCCCGCGGCGGCCTTCCGCCCGATCACGTCGTCGAAGATCTCGACGCGATCATGGCGTCGACCGAGACCATCATTTCTCGCCATCACGATGGCGATCGCGTGCACGTGGTCGTGGCTCCGTGTAGTCCGTTTTCGGTCTCCGAGGAACTGATGATCGCGTCGGCCGAGCTGGCCCGAAACCACGGACTCTCGCTGCACACTCATCTGTGCGAAACGCTCGACGAGCAGGAACATTGCCTCGAACGGTTTGGTCGTCGTCCGGTCGAAATGCTCGATGCGTGGGGTTGGCTTGGCGACGACGTGTGGCTGGCCCATGGCATCCATCTCGACGACGACGAACTGGTTCGACTCGGCCGGGCCGGTACGGGCGTAGCGCACTGCCCGTCATCGAACGCTCGACTTGCCGCTGGCATGTGTCGGGTAACCGACCTGCAGGCCGCGGGCGCCCCGGTCGGTCTCGGCGTCGACGGTGTCGCGTCGAACGAGGTTGGCGGCTTGTTTCCCGAGTTACGACAGGCGCTGTACACCGCCCGCATGCGCGAGGGTCGTGCCGACGCAATGACGCCCGTCGATGCGCTCCACATCGGCACCCGCGGCGGCGCCGAATGTGTCGGGGTCGCAGAGCGAGGTTTCGGTACGATCGAGGTGGGCGCTCCCGCCGACCTGGTGGTCTGGCCGGGTGGCAACATCGGCGACATCGCCGACCCGATCGCGGCCCTCGTGCTGGGTCCCGACCGGCGCGCTCGACATACCTATGTTGGCGGCGATGCCATCGTCATCGATGGTGAACCCGTCGGCGTCAATCTCGCGGCTGCGCATCGGACTCTCGCCGAACGCTCGCGACGCCTCTGGGCGTAGCCCCTCCGACCGGCTGCACTTCTTAACGACCGCTGAAGCGCACCGCGTAGACGTTTGAGCCGCGCGAGTTTGCGTGACGATCTCGGCTTGCTGCGATTCGAGGCCGCGGTTGCCATCGATGACGTCATCAGCCACTTGGTGAAATCGCACGCGCGTCGCGACGATCTTGCGAACGCGGGCGACCCCTTCGCCGAGATCACCCCCGCCCGACCGCGGTGGTTCGTCAGCAGAGTTCGCTGACCGTTCCGTCGGTAAGCGACATGAGCACTGCCGGTTTTCCCACCGGCGATCGGTAGCCACTCGACAATGTCGTGACCTTTGTTGAGCAGCGTCGCCCGATGGCGATCGCGACACCCCGACAGGAACCGGCGTAAGTGACCCCGACCCCGGGCGCGGCCATCCTGCCAGCGCAGGTTGTTAGCCGGCGGCGCGATGCAGGGCAGCGCCGACGATGCCGGCGTTGTTGCGCATTTCGGCGGCACGTACCGGGGTGCGAACGTCGAGCAGGTGGGCAAAGTCATTGAAGTCGCGGCTGATGCCGCCACCGAAGATGAACAGGTCAGGCCACAGCAGATCTTCGAGCAGTCGCAGATAGTTGGTCACGAGCACCGCCCACGTTTCGAGGCTCAGATCGTCGCGGTCCTTAGCCCGCGACGAAGCGAGTTCTTCGCCGGTCGTCGTGCCCATGGGCAGGTGGCCTAGCTCGGTGTTCGGAATCAGGTCGGTGTCGTCGATGAGGGCCGAGCCGATGCCGGTACCGAACGTCAACAAGAGCGACACGCCACTCTCGTCGCGTGCCGCGCCGAAACGAGCTTCGGCCACACCCGCGGCGTCGGCATCGTTCACCATGCGGATGTCGCAACCCGTGGCGGTGCTGAACAGCTGCGCTCCGTCGACACCGATCCAGTCTTTGCTGACGTTCGCCGCCGTGCGGATGACGTTGTTCTGGACGACACCGGGGAATGCGATTCCGATCGGTCCGGTCCAATCGAAATGGGCAGCAAGCTCGGCGGCGACCGCAACCATCGCGGCGGGTTCCGCGGGCTTCGGCGTCTTGATGCGGAAGCGATCGGCCAGCATTTCGCCGGTCGAGACGTCGACCGGCGCGGCCTTCATGCCCGACCCACCAATGTCGATTCCGAGAACTTCAGTGGAACTTTGCATCATGCGTGGCGGTGGGTCCGGTACAGATCGATCAGTGCGTTCGTCGACGCGTCGTGGGTGAGTTCATCGCTGGTTTCGAACTCGGCCGAGATCGCCGTGGCGAGCACCTTGCCGAGCTCGACGCCCCACTGGTCGAACGAGTTGATGCCCCACACGACGCCCTGCGTGAACACCCGGTGCTCGTAGAACGCGACGAGTTGGCCAAGCACCGAGGGAGTGAGCGCCTCGGCCAGAATCACGGTGTTCGGCCGGTTGCCGGCGAACGTTCGATGGGTGACGAGTTCGGCGGCGACACCCGACTCGGCGACCTCGGCACTCGTCTTGCCGAACGCAAGCGCTTCGCTCTGCGCGAACATGTTGGCCATCAGTAGATCGTGTTGGCCACCGACGTCGCTCGCAGCGTCGAGAAAGCCGATGAAGTCAGCCGGCACAACCGTCGTGCCCTGATGCAGCAGTTGATAGAACGCGTGCTGACCGTTCGTGCCCGGTTCACCCCACACGATCGGCGCGGTGTCGTAGCCGGCCGGTTCGCCGTCGAGGCGTACCGACTTGCCGTTGCTCTCCATGTCGAGCTGTTGCAGGTAAGCCGGGAAGCGGTCGAGATGCTGGCAATACGGAAGCACCGCGTGGGTCGGCAGGTTCAGGAAGTTTCGGTACCAGATGCCGAGCAGGCCAGCGAGGGCCGGACCATTCTCGGCGACCGGGGCGGTGCGGAAGTGCTCGTCCATGCGATGGAAGCCATCGAGCATGTTGCGGAATTCGTCGCGACCGATCGAGATCATGAGCGAGAGGCCGATCGCCGAGTCGATCGAATAACGACCGCCAACCCAATCCCAGAAGCCGAACATGTTGGCCGTGTCGATACCGAAGTCGGCGACCCCGGACTCGTTCGTGCTGACGGCAACGAAATGGCGAGCCACCACACTTTCGTCGCCGCCCAAACCGTCGATCAGCCAGTCGCGGGCATGCGTCGCGTTCGTGATCGTTTCGATCGTGGTGAACGACTTCGACGAGACGACAAAAAGCGTTTCGGCTGGGTCGAGCCCATGCACGGCATCGACGAGGTGCGCGGGGTCGACGTTCGAAATAAAGCGCAGCTCAATGTCGGGGTGCCGGTAGGCGGTGAGCGCCCGGTACGCCATGAGTGGCCCAAGGTCGGAACCCCCGATGCCGATGTTGACGACGGTCCGAATACGTTTGCCGCTCGATCCAACCCAGTCGCCGGCGCGGACCCGTTCAGCAAAGTCGCCCATCGCATCGAGGACTTCGTGGACGTCGACCACAACGTTCGTGCCGTCGACGCTGATCTCGGCATCGCGAGGCGCGCGCAACGCAGTGTGCAACGCCGGACGGCCCTCGGTTGGGTTCACGATCTCGCCGCTGAACATCGCTTCGACCTTGGTGCTGAGGTCGGCTTGCTCGGCGAGATCGGTCAGCAGCCCGATCGTCTCATTCGTCACGAGGTGCTTCGAGAAGTCGACCCGCAAATCGACCGCCGTCATCGTCATCGCCGCCGCGCGGTCAGCATCTGCAGCGAAGAGGCCGCGCAGGTCGCGACCTTCGCCGATCGCGGCGTGAGACGCGAGCGCCTGCCACGCGGGACTCTGCGAGATCGGGTCTTGCGAGATCGGGTCTTGCGAGATCGGGTCTTGCGAGATCGATTGTGAAACGTCAGCGGCTGTCATACGGGCCGTCCTTTCGGTGCCGAGCATACGCATCTGTCGGTCGATTCGACGGGCCCGTGATCTACGCAGCTGTACAGAGCGCGAAGCGGCCGGAATACTTGTCGTGTGCCCACACTCAAACCCGTCACACCCGACTTTCTGGACTCGGCGCCGCTTCGCATCGAGACCGACGTCAGCGTGCCGGCGCCGATCGATGCGTGCTGGGCGATGCTCGTCGATCAAGCGTCATGGGTGCAGTGGTTTGCCGAGCTGACGGCGGTCGAAGCCACACCGTGGATCTGGACCGAACCGGGGCAGACCCGAGCGGTCGTGGCCAACGGTCTGCGGGTCCAGGAAACTGCGATCTCGATCGACGAGGAGCGCGAGTACGCATTCACGATCACGAAGTGGCCGCTGCCGACCGCGGTGAGCGTCGCCGAGGGCGTTCGCCTTGAGGACCGAACCAACGGTGGCTCGCCCCGCACGCAGCTGACGTACATCGGTGCCTTCGAACCAACCGCCATCGGGCGTCGGCTCGAGGACGTGCTCCGTTCGCAGTTGACTACAGCATGGGGGCGAGCGTTTACCCGGCTCGGCGACCTCGCGAACGCTCGCGTCAAGCAACAGCGAGACAGCGAGACAGCGATGGGGCCCAATGATGCCTGAACAGTCGCGGGCCAGCCGCATGAGTAGTCGGGTTCTGCCGTTTGTGGCCGATCGGGTCTTTCACACCGACTGGATGACGGCTGGCGACAACCGCGCCGCATTGGCCGCGGCCGCGAAGAAACGGCGCGTGCTCGACGGCCCCCGGCCCGATGCCATCCTCCAGCGGAAGTGGGGGAGAGCAACGACCGAGATCGGTGGCCGCAGCCTGCACCTGCTCACGCCGAAGGGGGGAACGAGCGGCCGAGTCCTTTTCTATTGCCATGGTGGCGCCTTCGTTATCGGTCCTAGTTCGCTCGAGTGGATTTTCGCGGCCCGTTTCGCTGCGTCGATTGGCTGCGACCTGGCGTTGTACGACTATCCACGAGTCCCCGAGGCTGATTCGCCGACGATCCTGGCTACGACGTTGGCGGCGTACCGGGTCATCGAAGCGCGGTACCCGCCTCGCCACATCACGATGGCTGGCCTCTCGGCCGGCGGCGGGCTGGCTGTTGCCACGTTGTTGCAGTTGCAACGGGTGGGCTCGCCGCTCCCATCGGCCGGGGTGCTGTTCTCGCCCTGGCTCGACGTGACGGTTTCGCATCCCGACGCTGAGGGCAACACGGAATCTGATCTGTTGTTGCCAATCGAACGGTTACGGCGCGACGGTGAGCTATACGCCGGTGCGACCGAGTTGACCGATCCACTGGTGTCGCCGCGATTCGCCTCGGCCGACGACCTGGCGGCGATGCCCCCGATGGTTGTTTCAGCCGGCGAGCACGAGATTCTGCTTCCTGAGGCTCGCGAGTTTGTCGCGAACCTCACCGGCGCCGGCGTAACGGCCAAGTTGGCCCTCGAGCCCCACGGCCAACATGGCGGAATCGCCGGAGCACACCCTGAAGCCGCCGCCGGCCGGGACGAGTGTGTCGAGTTTCTGCGAGCATGCCGACGCCGGCAAATTCTGCTGCCGTAAGGACCGTCGAAGATTTCGACCCAACCGGAACCAGATCCGGTTTTGGCACGCCACACTGTGAAGTGTGGCTCCGTCTTTGGTTCTGTTAGCTGCCGAGTCCGACTCCCGGTCGAATTTTGTCGACCTCGATGTTCCGACCTGGGCGTGGATCGCTCTCGCCGTCGCTCTGCTCGTGATGTTGGCGATCGATCTCTATCGCCACCGTGAGGCCCACGCGCCGACCGCCCGCGAAGCGGTGATCGAAACGATCGGCTGGATCACCTGCGGTCTCCTGTTCGGTGTGGTCATCTGGATCGGCTTCGGCGGCGAGGCCTTTGGCGAGTACATCGCCGGCTACCTGATCGAGAAGTCGCTCAGTGTCGACAATGTGTTCGTCTGGTCAATCTTGTTCTCGACGATGGCGATCCCTCTCAAGTATCAGCACCGGGTGCTGTTCTGGGGCATCTTCGGTGCACTGGTGCTGCGCCTCATTTTCATCCTCGCCGGTACCGCGCTGATCAGTCGGTTCTGGCAGTTGCTCGTCGTCTTCGGCGTCTTTCTCATCTGGAGCGGCATCAAGATCATTCGGCACTCCGACGATGAGGGCGAATCCACCTCGACGATGGGGCTGGGTCTGCTGAAACGGTTCATTCCGGTGACCGAGGAGCTTGACGGACAGAAATTCTTCACCGTCAAGAACGGCGTGCGAGCGGCCACCCCTCTGTTTGCCGCACTGGTTGTCGTCGAGCTCACCGACGTGGTGTTCGCGCTCGACTCGGTGCCCGCGATTCTCGCCGTGTCCAATGAGCCGTATCTCGTCTTCGCCTCGAACGCCTTCGCCATCCTCGGGCTGCGGGCCATGTACTTCCTGCTTGCGAACGCCCGCGAACGATTCCACTACCTGTCACACGCGCTCGGCGGCATCCTGATCTTCGTTGGTATCAAGATGGCGATCGGGCACTGGTACCACCTGAACACGTACATCTCGCTGGCGATCATCATCGGAATGCTCATCGCAGCCGTGATCTTCAGCGAGCAGAAGACCAAACGTCTTGCGCTGGAGGACAGTCGGGTCGACAGCTGATTTCGCGTCGCTGAACGACCGGGTGAAGAAATTCTTGGTCGATCGTGTCGATTTGGTGTCGGGTGGTTCGTCGTAGAGACAAATCACCAACCACGGGAGAGGCACCATGAGCATCTGGACGACCATTGCAACCGAACGACGCCGCTTGGCCAACGAACTTGCAACCTTGACCGACGAGCAGTGGATGTCGCCGTCAGCGTGCGACGGTTGGACTGTCGAAGATGTCGCCGCTCACCTCATCATGCCGTTCGAAGTCTCGACACCTCGGTTTGGTTTGGCGATGCTGAGGAACCGGGGCAACTTTGATCGGGTCATGATCGACCTGACCGCGAAGGTTCGAGCCAAGAACAGCCGCGATGAGATCATCGCGAAGCTTCGCTCGAACGCCGAGAGCCAGTGGACGCCACCCGGCGGCGGGCCCGAAGGCCCTCTCGGCGAGATCGTCGTGCACGGTCAAGACATCCGCGTCGCGCTCGGGCTCGACCACAACATTCCAACCGAGACGATCGAGCTGGCCATCACCGGCATGAACGACGAAGCCTTGCGGGTGGATTACGCCCGCCGCATCGGGGTTCCGGTTCCATCGAACCGGTAGTCGTTTCGGCAGCGGCTATGCCAGGTCGGCGGCGTTGAAGGCAACACCGAAGCGCACACACCAAATGACGACCGTGTTGTATTCGGCGAGGTCGATGGCGGGCGAGAGCTGATAGTTCTGGGCCCCGATATTGCCCTTCAGATCGCCGAGGTCGATGAAGTCATCATCGAAGAGGTCGGGGTCGCCTTCGGCGGGTGCCCCACGAGAGAGGTACACGTTGAGGTCGGGGCCGTTGTCGACGGCGAAGTCGTCCTCGAAGCGGAGGAACCGTTCGGTGCCGTCGGTGATAACCGTGACCGTGCCGACGCCGGAGTGGTCGTGGTTAACGATCGATCCTTGGGCCAGGGTCGTGATCTGCGGCACTGGCGGCGTGGTCGGTTCCAGCTCGGCGTCGGCAGTCGTCTCGGTGGTCTCGGAAGTCTCGGCGGCATCGCCGTCAGGGTCGACGGACGCCAGGCTCTCGGGTTCGTCTTCCTCGACGTTCGGAACAGCGGTGCTTGCGGGAGCATCGGCTGACGCCTCCGCATTATCGGCGGGGGCCGTGGCCGTCGTTACCTCAAAAGGGTTCGCTTCGCTCACGGTCTCGTCGACGAAAAGGGTGTGAACGCCGAAGACGCCGAATGCGAGCCAGGCGACGATTGCCGCCAGCACAAGTCCACCAATTCCCGCCATCAACTTCATGTTCTTGGTCATGGTTGTGAAACTCTCTCGCCATCGTGTCGCATTCCGCGTGCGACCTTACAAATCCCTAAACCGGCCCCACGGTCCGTTCGGCGACTATTCGAGTTTCTTGAAAAGTCGTTGTGCGGCTTCGGCGGCCTTCGCCCGAATCTCGTCGGCGTCGACCCGGGTCGCCTGGCCCGCGGCAAGAACCCGCTCGCCGCTGATTTCGACATCGATCGGGGCAACGCCTGGCGTGAACGCGAGCCGCCAGGGATCCATCGGCGCGTAGTTCCAGCGGACTCGGTCGTTCCTCGCTTCGGGAAAGAACGACCGGTTGTGATCGAGCCACGCCCAAGGCGTGTCAGGGGTGAGGTTGACGTCCCACTCGCGAAGACGAACGTACGCCAACCGGAACTCGTCGAGCATGTCGGCACCGATGCCGTCGGTGCCGAGCGCGATCGGATTGTCGAAGCGCATCGGGCGGGCGTAGCCAACCGAGTTGTTCATATTCGACCGGGGGTTGTGCACGATCGTGCCCATGAGGCCGTGGCGGTCCTTCAGGTGCACGCCGTGGACGAGGTGCCATCGGGCATCGGTGAGACCGAAGAGACGCGTACCGGCGTCGACATCGTCCATGCCTTCGGCGACGTGAATGTGCACGCCAACGTCGCGCCGTCGGGCCAGGTCGGCCGCCGCTTCGAGCGTGTCCTGCGTACAGGTGAAGGCCGCGTGCACGCCAACCATGCCCCGCCCGCCGGCTTTCAAATAGCGATCGTTCTCTTCGAGTCCTCGCTTGGCACCGTCGGCGCCGTGGCGATCGGTGACCCCGTAGCTGCAGTTGACACGCACGCCGACCTCGGCACACGCATCGGCAATGACGCTGAGCGATCCCTCGATCGCCATCGGTGATTCGTGGTGATCGATGATCGCAGTGCAGCCTCGTTCGAGCGCTTCGAGGGCCCCGAGCTTCGCCGACCACTCGATCAGATCGAGATCGAGGGCAACGTCGAGGCGCCACCAGACCTCTTCGAGAATCTCCTTGAATCGAGTGGGGTTCTTCGGCGGCGCCGGCATGCCACGGGCCAAGCTCGAATACAGATGGTGATGAGCGCACACCATTCCGGCGGTGACGCCGGGGTCATCAATGTTCAGCGAACGCCAACCGTCGTCGGCCGTATCGGTGGGCTTGGTGGTGGTATCGCTCGATCCGGTCATGGCGCTCACAGTTCCTGCTCGGTGAGCTGCAGCATGACCTGCATCATCACGTTGGCGCCGGCTTCAAGCTCGTGGGGTTCGGTGAACTCGGCCGGGTTGTGGCTGATGCCGTCGCGGCTCGGGGTGAAGACCATCGCGCTCGGCGCAACCCGGGCCATCATCTGCGCGTCATGGCCCGCCCCCGATGGCATGGCCATGACGGTGTGGCCGAGTCGAGTTGCCGTGCCGGCGACCATTGTCACGATGCGTTCGTCGAACACAACCGGTTCGAATCGGGCCAGTGAGCGAACCGAGATAGTGACACCTTCCGCCTCGGCGATTTCGGTCAGGAACGTGGCGAGTCGATCTTCGGCGTCTTGGAGTTGAGCTTCGTCGGTGTTGCGTAGATCGACCGTGCAGACGGCGCGGGCCGCGACGACATTGACCAGGTTCGGATGCAGCTCGATGCGGCCGACGGTGCCGACTTGGGGGTGGCCGATGTCGACGGCGAGCTCACGTACAAAGGCGGCGATCGCGGCGGCGACATAACCGGGGTCGTGACGCAGCGACATCGGCGTCGTGCCCGCGTGGTTCGACTGGCCCTCGATCGTGACTTCGGTCCACGAGATTCCTTGCACGCCGGTAACCGCGCCGATCGTGATGCCTTCGGCCTCGAGCACGGGGCCCTGTTCGATGTGGAGCTCAACGAAGGCGTGGGGCGCCGGACCGGGGGAAGGGGCGGTGCCGCGATAACCGATGCGATCGAGTTCGGCGCCAACGGTGCAACCGTCGATGCCTTCGACGTCGAGTGTCTCTTCCAGACTCATGCCGCCGACGTACACAAGACTGCCCATCATGTCGGGCGCGAAGCGGGCGCCTTCCTCATTCGTGAAGAACGCGACGCCAATCGGGCGGCGGGTTGTGACGTTCGCTTCGGCGAGCGCCTCGATGACTTCGAGGCCGGCGAGCACGCCCAAGTTGCCGTCGAATTTTCCTCCGGTGCGCACCGTGTCGATGTGGCTGCCGCACATCACCGCGGGTCCGGCTTCGGTGCCCGGACGGATCGCCCAAACGTTGCCGATGCCGTCGATCGATACCTCCAGGCCGAGATCACGCATCCACGTGACGACGAGGTCCCGCCCGGCCCGGTCATCATCGGTCAGGGCGAGGCGTGACACCCCGCCGCCATCGATCGGGCCGATCGTTGCAAGCTCGGCAAGGCGGGAATGAAGGCGGGCGCCGTTCACTCGAAGCGATGAAAAATCTGCTGCAGAATCGTTCGCGGTGGACACCGCCGAAGGCTACCTGTCGGGTCGCAGCACCGGTTGGAGCACACTCAGTGGAATGGATCGTCGCTGAGTTAGGTTTCGGACCACATGGACATGACGGGTACCGGCATCGCAACTGCAACATCGGAAGTTCGAAACGCCCGGTGCGAGGCGGCGAGCATGACCGGCCACGACGTCGGCATTCTTGAGCCCTCGCCGCCGACGGTGAACGCCGAGCCGTTCTTCGCCGATGACCCGGTTGGCGGAGACGCCTCGTTCTCGTGGCAAACGTGGATCGGGGACGACGGCGACCGTGCGGCATGGGCAGCCGATCGCTGGGTGGCCGGGCCGCGAGCGCTTCCGCCCACCCCCGCCGCCGAGACACTGATACCAACCCGGCGAGCCTTGCATCGGCTCGCCACCTACGTCATTGCTCCAGTGCGACACGCGGCCAACGGGAAGTTTGGGATGCGCTGGACACTCGGTGGGTTCGGCACGCCATTCTTTGGCGACAACCGGCAAGTACGCGTCGTCGGCGACCTGCTCGTAGACCAGCACGGCGACGCGGTCCGGTCAACGCCGATCACAACGCTCGCCGCAGCCGCTGAGTTCCTCGCCACCGAGATCGATCCCGCGACCGCGGCCGAACACGATTCACCACCGGTCGGTGATCCGGACGGGGCGCTTGCCATCGACGCGACCTCGGCCGACTTCCTTGGCGCGTGGTTCGGGATGGGATTCGCCGCGCTCGAAGCCCTGCGAGCCGATGCCGCGTCGGTCGACCCCAGCCGGCCGCAGCTCTGGCCCGGTCACTTTGATCCGGCGATCGAGGAAGGCGACGAGGACCACCGCGCGAGTTACGGAGCGTCCCCCGGCGACGATGGCATCGCGGAGCCCTACCTCTATGCCGGTGTCTGGTGGGCGGATCGGTTAGGCCTCGACGACGACCGCAACCCGGTCGAGTGGAATGCGCCGACGTTCGTGGGTCGCATACTCAAACTCGCCGATTTTCCAGACGGGGTCGACCCCGTCGACACCGCTCTCGACTTCTTCACATCGGCCCGCAACGCCATCGCCGCCCAGCCGACCTGACCTTCACCCAATCCGGCGCGTCGAGGTCTCTGCTGCGACAACGACGCTCGGATGATCTATGGCAAGCGGTTCGACCTCGATCACTTCGATGTCGGGGTAAGCGGGCGCGAGAGGGTCGGCCCACGCCATCGCGACGGCCCACGCGGGATGACACGACGACCACCAAGTAAAGCCGCCCTTGCCATGGTGGTCTCGACGGAGCCATTGATCGAGCGCGAGTTCCTACGTCTTCTGTCGATCCCGGTTGACGACATCTGACGGTTTCCATCCCATCCCATCCCATTGTCGGCCGCCGTCAACGTCGGCCACCGGGAAGCAACGTGGGCGACCCGATAGAAACGCACTAGGCGTAGGAGCCTGCCTCGGCGGCGTCGAACGCCTCAATCACCCGGGCAGGACCATGGACCCGTAGCCATTCGAGCGGCTGTGACCCACCGAGGTATTGGTTGGCAGATTGCAGCCAAATGCGTGCGGCGTCGACTGCTAACCCGGCAGTAAGGCGAGTCCAGATGTAGTCGAGGTCGGCGATGCGGATCACCGACGTATCGAGAGTTAGGTCGGGGTCGGGAGACGGCCACTAGAGTCCGGGGATGCGTTATGCCGACGGTCCCGAGACCGAAGTCGAACTGGCGATCAATGCGTCTGCCGAACGGGTGTGGGCGATCCTGAGCGATCCGAGCTTTCCAACCGAGTTCAGCGACGAGTTGCAAGAGGCGTCGTGGGGTGAACACGTGGGCGACGGGCCCGGTGTTGGCAGCACGATTCTCGGTCGCAATCACAACGAGCACATGGGCGAGTGGACGACGACGTCGTACGTGACCGAGTGGGAGCCGGGTCGCCGTCTGGCTTGGGCGGTTGGCGATGTCGAAGACAGCGCCGGTCGGTGGCGCTTCGAACTCGAACCCGCCGGTGAGCAGACCGTCGTGCGTCAGCACTACTTCATCGGGCCGGGTCGTTCGGGCTTGTCGATGGCCATCGACAAGTTCCCGGACCGCGAAGCCGACATCATCGAGAACCGTCTGAACTTCCAGGCTGGCTGCATGCGCGCGAACCTCGAGGGAATCAAAGCGCGCGCCGAAGTCGCATCGTGATTCTGTCCGACCGCAGCCTGCGGGAGTCGCTTGCCGATGGTTCGATCGAAATCGACCCCCTCGGCGATAATGCCGTACAACCCTCGTCGATCGACCTTCGCCTCGATCACCGGTTTCGCGTATTCCGCAACCACACGCGCGGGCTCATCGATGTCAAAGAAGATCTGAGCGATCTGACCGAACTGGTCGAGATCGATCCGTCTGCTGAGGTGCCGTTCATTTTGCACCCGGGCGAGTTCGTGCTCGGCTCGACGTTGGAACGCGTGAGCGTGCCGACCAACCTCGTGGCGCGCCTCGAAGGCAAGTCGAGTCTCGGTCGGCTCGGACTGCTGATTCACTCGACCGCGGGATTCGTCGACGCCGGCTGGAACGGCCAGCTGACGCTTGAGCTCTCGAACGTCGCGAGCCTGCCGATCACGTTGTACCCCGGCATGAAGATCGGCCAGATCAGCTTCCAAGAGATGACGACCGAGTCCGACGCTCCGTATGGCTCGACGAGCACCGGCTCGAAATACCAGGATCAAGTCGGTCCCGTTGCGAGTCGGTACTGGGAGAACTTCTAGTCGCTCACCTCGGCCTGCCGCGCCTCGATCGTTGCCAGGCGGATTTTCTCCATTCGTGAGGCCCGCACCGCGACGACGCCGGCCACCATCATCGTGATACCGGCTCCGGCCAGCACTGTTGGCTCCGACCCGGTGAAGGCGAGCTGGGTCGGCAGATCGTCGGAGAGCTCGCGGAACGCAGTCGCAGAATTTGGCGCCTCGTTACTCGCCGTGGCATCGGTGAGCTGACCGGTCAACGACTGAGCGGCCGTGGCGCCGTTGCTTGTTGAGTTGTTGGTCGCGGTCGAGTCGTTGCTTGTTGAGTTGTTGGTCGCGGTCGAGTCGTTGGATGCCGAGTTGTTGGTCGCGGTTGAGTCGTTGAATGCCGAGTTGTTGGTCGCGGTCGAGTCGTTGGATGCCGTGCTGTTCGTTGCGGACGCCGAGTTGTTCGATGCGAGCCGGTTGAACGCTGGGGCCGAGCCGCCACCGAGCGCGGCGTTGGTTGCCGAACTCGCGACCATCGATCCCGCGACACACGGTGGATTCATCGCCGCGGCCCAGAGTTGGGCGCCGCCTTCGAGGTGTTCGAGACAGCGGCTGTCATAGATCCGGGGGGCCGATCCGTTCCACGGGTTCTTCCACGTGTACGAACCGGCGTGATCGCTTGACCAAATTTGCATGAACGGTTCTTTGGCCACGACCACGGCCTCGGCCGGCGCCCACGAGCACTTGTGCAGATTCATATTCAGGGCGTCGTTCTGGGTCAGCGCCCACCGGTGTTTCGCAGCAGTCTTCGATGCGTTCGAGCTCAGCGTGGTCTTGCCATGGGGACCGCGGGGGAGGTCCCATGACGATTGCAGGCGGTAGACGACCATTGTGTCGCAACGCACGGCGGCATCATCGACTTGGGTCTGCGTGGCGAGCGCGTCCGCGTCGAGCTGCTGGGCCGCAGCGGTGCGCGGCATTGCCACCGCAACGAGCGTCGCGGCTCCGGCCGAATACCCCAGGAACCGTCGTCGGTCGAGGCCCGGCTGACCAACATCGTGGTTGGCTGCGCCTCGTGCTGCTCTTGGTCGTCTCATCGGTCTTGCACCCATTTCTGTCGTCCTCCTGCGACGGTGTCCAGTCGAGGATCAGGCGGCCGCCGACGAGAGGTTGCAATAAAGATCAGCTCGCTACCACCCGAACGAATGGGACACGACCCCCCACTGGAGGGACCATGATTGGCACGACCGAGCTACTGATCATCGCCGCGATCATCATCTTGCTCTTCGGAGCAACCAAGCTGCCGGGCCTAGCCCGCGGCGTCCGCGAAGCCAAACGAGAGCTCGACGACGTGTAGGACAAAGATGTCTAGGACAAGGGGGCCTTCCGACTCAATCTGCTTCAGTCGGCGCCGCCCGCAGCGATAACTCTCTCACCGAGTGGCCCGATGAGGATGCCACATCGCTGAACCTCAGTTCGGCGCAACTGTTTGAAGGACGGAAAGGAGACTTCGGAACCGTAGAACCGAAGCGAGACATATCGACGAACTGACAACGAATGGTCAGGGGCTTTCAACGGGTCGAATGCGAACTGCTTGAGACAGAGCCGACGTGCAACGAACACCGCAGCAGAGATGCCGCAACGTTCAGCGCAAGGTGATGGAGCAGACAGACAACCCGGAAAGACGATCACGTCAACGACAACCGCCACACGTGCCAAGAACGGCCGTCTGGAAGTTGGAACCCGAGACTGATCCAGACTCCGTCCTCCCGTTGTGTCACTCACCAAAGCCATGGTCGAGGTCGAATCAACGCCCGGTCTGCAACCGATGATCAACAACCAACGAAGCACACAACCGTCGAAACAAGACAACGGACAACAATGGTCAGAGATCAACCGTCTCCGATTGACGAGTCTGCTGAGAACATCCCATTGCCCAAGATCCACCGTGGCACCGCCGCCGAAAGATCGAATGCAAGGTGAATGAGCAGAACGCAAACGAGACCCTGATCGACCCTGATGACTACCGCCACGTGCGTTTCACCGCATGGCCGGTGTCAGGATCAACCAACCGATCGAACGTCGAACGCGAATTCGAACGTAATCCACCGTCAGAAACATTCAACGAGATGTCAACGTTGGCGAAAACGGACCACAGCGACCTTCTGGGAAAAACAGGAAATTTTGGCCTTCGGGCTGACTGAGTACTGCGGAGTAACGGATCGTCCTCCTGGGCCGCAAGTAGCTGGCAACGACGCTCAACGAGTGCGCAGACACCGGAGCACAAGTAGGGCTCACGCCGACAAGTAGGTCAACCGGGCGACCCACATGACACCATCAGCCATGCACCGACTCGCAGACGGGCACCGGTCAGAAGAACTGATCTTCGTTTCAATGCGGAACGCTCTGCAATCAACGAGTTCGACCTCGACGCAGCATCGCTGCACCGGGTCGCAAGCATTGGTTTGGAGAATGCCGACTTTGAACTCGTTGACCAACGACCTCTTTCCAGAGTCGTCCAGCGTCAGGAATGCAAGGGTGGGTGCCGAGTCAGTTGAACAATCATCACCCGCAAACCAGGTCGAGAGGAGACTGACGAATCCATAGCGGCGATGAGGAACACGACACCGGACAGGGAAACGATCGGTGCAGGATCCGACACTCAGGCGAACGTACAAAGCGCCAGGTAGACGTCGACGACACGATCCGACATCCGCAGCGTCAAGGTCACTCTTGAATCAACGTGCCGAATCGCGCAGCAATATCAGCCGCATGTTCCGCAGTGCCGACGCACTTGTCATGAGCAATCAACTTCAATCCACGATTGCCACGAACCGAACGAAGCAAGTTCACTCGACAGACATTGCCGACGATCTACACAACCGAGGTCAAGACTCAATCTCGACAACACGAGCGCCATTGCCTTCACCGGCACTGTTGGCCAAGCGGTGTGGCTCCCTCACCGGGTCACTTGCGCGCTGCCATCGCACCTCGTCTTTGTTTACGACATCGCATCAGGTCCGATCGTCTGCGACCATCGGGGTATGACGATTGCTGAGGACAACGAAACCAAGCTGCCGTTCCACCTTCGCGGCAACTATGCGCCAGTGACCGATGAGATCAGCGCCGATGATCTCGACGTCGTCGGGGCGCTCCCGCCGGAACTCAACGGGTTGTACCTGCGCAACGGCGCGAACCCGAAGAGTGGTTGGTCGCCGCATTGGTTTGCCGGCGATGGCATGGTGCACGGCGTTCGCCTCCGCGACGGGCGTGCCGATTGGTATCGAAACAGGTGGGTGCAGACGCGGTCGCTCAACGATGACGAGGCGAACCTGGTCGGCGACGACGGCCGCGTCGACCGCACTGTCGGCGTCAACAACACCCATGTCATCCGCCATGCCGGCAAGATCCTGACACTGGTCGAGTCGAGCTTTCCGTGTGAGCTCTCGCCCGAACTCGACACGATCGGCGTGCACGACTTCGGCGGCCGACTCGACTCCGCCATGACGGCACACCCGAAGACCTGCCCGAAGACCGGCGAGCTGCACTTCTTCGGTTATGGCTTCTTCGAGCCGTACCTCACGTACCACCGAGCGAACGCCAAGGGTGAACTGGTCGAGTCGAAGGTCATCGATGTCCCGGGCCCGACGATGATCCATGACTTCTCGATCACCGAGACCCATGTGTTGTTCATGGACCTGCCCGTGATTTTTGATCTCGATCTCGCGATGAAGGGCGGCATGCCGTATCGCTGGGATGAAGATTATGGCGCTCGGGTAGGCGCGATGCCTCGTTCGATCGGCGCCGAAACGGTGATGGCGCAGCCGCGTTGGTTCGATGTCGACCCTTGTTACGTCTTCCATCCGATGAACAGCTTCGATGTTGCCGACGACGCTGGAGCGGTCTCGCAGGTCGTGCTCGACACGGCGCGTTACCCCGAGCTATGGAAGCAGGATTCGGCGACGTTCAAGAACGACGCGGCCCTGCACCGGTGGACGCTCGATCTCAATCGTGGGACGGTCACTGAGGAGCCGCTCGATGATCGGTCGATCGAATTTCCCCGGATCGCCGAGCACCTCGTCGGGTCGCGCAACGCCGTCGGGTACGCGGTGGCCAGCTTCGGTGACAACAACGACGGCGAAGCCAACAGCATTGTGAAGTACGACCTTGACCGGGCCACGTCGACGGCGCACAGCTTTGGCGCAGACCGCATTCCCGGTGAGCCGGTCTTCGTGCCCCGCGACGGTGGCACCGCGGAGGACGATGGTTTTCTGCTCACCTACGTGTACGACAAACCAACCAATAGCAGCGACTTCCTCGTACTCGATGCGCGCGACGTAACCGCGGCGCCGATTGCCACGGTGTCACTACCTCGCCGCGTGCCGTTCGGCTTCCATGGCTCATGGATGCCGTATTGACGATGGCTCGACGGTCATCGGGCCGGTACCTGTCACCGGCTGATTACAGTGCGCCCGCGAAGATGACGTCGCTTGTCGGCTGATCCGAGCCGCCAGCTGGCTCGATCGTGATTCCCCACCCGTTCGCGGTGAGGTCATCGACGTCAAGCACGGTTTCGACCGAGCCGTTATCCGGTCGAAACAAAGCCGCCGGTGCGACACCATCATCGACCAAGAACCAAAGGGCATAGACCTCGTCGTCGCTCAAGTCAGCAAGATCGGATGCGACGACGGCGACCTCGTCGCGTTCCGCTGACCACCAAATTTCGATCTCGCCCTCTTGCCCATCGACGGTGACCGCGAGTTGAGCGGATATGGCATCGTCAGAACTGGCGAGTTCGGCCACCGGATCGGCGGCGAGTGATCCTCGCAGGAGGAAACCGCCGATGACGAACGCGGAGACTGCGGCTGCGATCGCAAGCATGTTGCGCCACGGTACGCCGGATGAGGTGGCGCTCGTCGATGGGGCCGTCGTCGCCGGAGCCCCTCCGTCGATGCCCCGCAACGGCGAGCGAACTTCAGGCGACTCGGACTCGAGCTGTGGGGTGCCTTCGACCTCATCCATGATCGATGCAAACAGATGGGCAGGTGGTGGCGTCTCGGCGGTCCGGCCGAGTTCGGCTGCAACATCCTGGAAGGAAGCAGCTTCGGCAATGCAAGCATCGCATTCGCGAAAGTGCGCCTCGAAGTCGGCCCGCTCGTCGGGCTCGAGCGCGTCGAGTGCATAGGCGGCTGCGAGGTGGTGGAGATCGCTCGTCATGACTGGTTCCCCAGCATGTCGCGCAGCCGGATCAGTCCGTCGCGTATTCGGGTTTTGGCGGTGCCCTCGGGCAGGCCAAGTTGGGTTGCAACCTCTCGGTAGGTTCGACCGCCGAAGTAGGCAAGCATCACAGCCTCGCGCTGCGCGTCAGGGAGGCGGGCCAGTGCGGCGTGGACCCGGTCGCGGTCTGCGTTCCCGGTGACAAGATCGCCGACCGAGTCCTCGACGACCGTCGGCGTGGTTTCATGATCCGTGTCTTCACGGCGGCGCCGAGCTGTTTCGGATCGGATCCGATCGACGGCTCGACGATGGGCGATCGTGGCGACCCAGGACCGGGCCGAGCCTCGACCGGCGTCGAATCGAGCTGCGTGTTGCCAGACTTCGACGAAAACCTCCTGCGCAACTTCTTCCGCCATCGCCGGATCGACCAGGACTCGGCGAACAATGCCGTAGACCTGCCCGCCGAGTTCTTCGTAGAGCTGAGCGAAAGCTCCGCGGTCTCCACTGGCGACGCGCTGCAGTAGCGCGGTCGGAGACGCCGGCTCATCAGCAGAGACCGGTCGGAGAGGATTGGGACGCACGAGCACCATCGTGCCAGCTCTCGCGCAGAAAAGGTGTCACAAATGGCCTTCGATGCTGATTCGATTTTGGATTGCCCGTTCTTGAGCAAAATCCGAAACTGATGCCGTAACGAACGACAGACATGACCACACCTACTGTCTGGGCGACGACGTCCGACCCGTCGAACCCATCTGAGCTGCCGGTGTCGCGTTTCCTGGCGGCCATTACCGGTGTCGTTGCAGGCGCCGCTGGCGTCGCGACCGCTGGGCTCATCGCATCGACCTCACGAGACCTCCGCTCGCCGATCCTCGATGTTGGCGACCGGGTCGTCGACAATGTTCCCGGCTGGCTCAAAGACATCGCCATCGCGTGGTTCGGAACGAACGACAAGATCGCCCTACTCGTCGGCATCGGCGTCGCGTTGACGTTGTTCGCAGCAGCGCTTGGCCTTGCGGCGATTCGCGGCCGGGTTTCGATCGCGTACGCCGGAGCGGCACTGTTCGGCATCGTCGGCGCAGTTGGGGCGCTCGCCTCGCGCACCGGTCGCTCGGCAGCCGCAGTGCTGCCGTCGTTGGGTGGGGCGGCCGTCGTATGTGTCGTGTTCTTTCTTGCCCGGCGAGCTTCACAATCGATGACGGGTAACCCAGGGTCGGTGGGCGGGCCCGCACTGTGGGCTGAGGGTGGGCGCCGTCGGTTCCTGGCGGGCCTTGGCGGGCTCACTGTCGCGTCCGCCACGACGGGCGCAATCGGAAATCGGCTCGATCGTCGATTCAGCGCTGCGTCGTCACGCGAGACCGTCCTTGCTACTCAAGGCAGCTCCGGTATCACCGAGGGGCCACCGGCCGTTCCTGCTGGCGCACAAGCCGAGAATGCCGCCCTGTTCTTCACTCCCAACGAGGACTTCTATCGAATCGACACGGCGTTGGTCGTTCCCCAGGTTCCCGCCGATTCCTGGCGGCTGCGAGTGACCGGCATGGTCGACAATCCAATTGAGCTCACCTACGAAGACCTGGTCGGGCGTGGGCTCGTCGAGAGCGATATCACGCTCACGTGTGTCTCGAACCTTGTTGGCGGTGGCTTGGTTGGTACCGCCCGCTGGCAGGGCGTTCGACTCGATGAGCTTTTGCAAGATGCCGGGGTGCAGGCTGGCGCGGATCAGATCGTCGGCCGGTCGGTCGATGGCTACACCTGTGGCTTTCCGGTGGCCGCGTTGGATGGTCGCGACGCGCTCGTCGCAGTATCGATGAACGGCGAACCACTCCCTCTCGAACATGGTTTTCCCGCCCGGTTGATCGTTCCCGGGATCTATGGCTACGCATCGGCGACGAAGTGGCTGACCGAGATCGAACTCACGACCTTCGACAGCTTCGATCACTACTGGGTGCCGCGTGGGTACTCGGCGCTCGCACCGATCAAGATGCAGACACGGATCGACGCACCGAGAGGCCTCGATCGGATCGCGGCCGGCCGTTTCGCGATCGGTGGGGTGGCTTGGTCGCAACCGGTTGGCATCAAACAAGTTGAACTCAAGATCGATGACGGTCCGTGGATCGAGGCCGACATGGCCGCCGAGGTGAATGGCAGCACGTGGCGTCAATGGAGCCACGTCTGGGATGCCACGCCGGGGCGGCACACGATCACGGCCCGGGCAATTGATCAAGATGGTGCAATCCAAACCGCGGACCGCACCGAACCACTTCCGAACGGCGCTACTGGCCACCACTCGGTGGTCGTGCTCGTCGACGAAGCCTGATGGCTGAACCTACCAATGCCCCTTACAGGAGAGACCGAATGATTACCGAGAAGAAGTCCCCGAGCGCCGTAGTGAGGATGTTTGCCATCCTTGCGGCGCTCGCTCTCGTGCTTGCAGCTTGCGGCAGCAGCACTGAGGATGAAACCGTCGCCGCAGCCGACCCCACCCCAACGGTGGCCGCCGACGATGCCATGGACGATGAAGATGCCATGGACGAAGACGCCATGGATGATGAAGATGCCATGGACGATGAAGATGC
>Ga0114956_1000545_pt1 | contig 27670 bp, 25 predicted proteins | sample MaitaG_FD_87304 | JGI IMG/M metagenome (GOLD analysis project Ga0114956, IMG submission 87304) | Marine algal microbial communities from Maine, USA - Maine_Asex2 metaG | ecosystem: Host-associated > Algae > Red algae > Unclassified | place: Maine, USA | collected 2015-01-05
AGTAATCAGTCTCCGCCGGCGACTGCTACTGCGACTGCGGCGCTGCAGCGTGGTCCGTCTGCGACTCCGACTGCGACTGCGACGCCGGCGGGTGGTCCGTCTGCGACGCCGACTGCTACTGCGACGCCGACGACGACTGCTACTTCGACGCCGGCGGGTGGTCCGTCTGCGACGCCGACTGCTACTGCGACGCCGGCGGGTGGTCCGTCTGCGACGCCGACTGCGACTGCTACTGCGACGCCGGGTGGACCATCGGTAACTGCCACGGCGACTCCCGCAGAGCCGTCGGCTACTCCCACCGCGACGCCAACCGCGACCGAGACGTCTCCGCCGACCGCAACGCCGACGGCAACGGGTACAGCGGTGGCCACCGCCACTGCGACCAGCATCGCGATCCCAACGCCCACGGCCACAGGTACCGCCACGCCAACACCGACGTCCACAGGTACCGCCACGCCAACACCGACGTCCACAGGTACCGCGACCCCAACACCAACCGCAACCACCGAAATCTTGTCGTCGCTGCTCGGAGCCTCTCTCGCGTATCCGGGTCCGTTCTCGTCGGCGCCCGATGCGTTTGCTAACTCCAATCCATTCGCCCCCGTTGATGCAGTACCGGGCACTACTGATGGCACTGCCGCCGCAGGATCTGATCGGGGAGCGTCTTCTGATGGCGGCGCAGGTGCGAGCACTCCATCTGGCTTTGATGGTCGTGGCGGCGTGCTCGGGCGAGGATTGGCCCAAACCGGCACCAACACGCCGCTGCTCGCGACAGCTTCGATTCTGTTGCTGTCACTGGGCGGATTGCTCATGGTTGCCTCACGGCGCGAAGACGCCGACGATGTGTAGCGGACCGCTTCGCCGCTTCTAGACCCGCCACACCGATATGAACTTTGCGTCTGGGCAGATACAGCGATAGACAGATCTTCCGCACCGACCGCTCGAGGGTGTACCCTCACATGCTGCGCTATTCCCTCGTGGAAAGGAAGCCGTGCGCCAAGATCAGAAGCGCCGGGACCTGCCCCTCGGCCTTGCATGGATATGTGTACTTCTCGGGCTCCTGCTCGGCGTAGTAGCGATGCCAACGGCAGACGCGCAAGCCACGGTTGACTTCACGATTGATGACTACACGGCTGATGTTGGCGGCACCGTCGAGGTCATCGTTGAGGTTGCCGCTGGAACTTCGAATCTCGGTGCACTGGCGGCAATGCTCGACTACGACCCAGCGGTGCTCGTACCACGACTGACCGCTGGCGATCAGCCCGCCTGTGCATTCCCGGGCGGGGGCAGCGGCAATTGCGGTCCGGTCAGCGCAACCCCCACGGGCCAAGTCAACTTCTCAGTCTTCAACTTCAGCGGTTGGTCGGGCGATATCCAAATCTTGTCGCTCGTCTTTGATGTGGTTGGCGTTGCTGGCACCACATCACCACTCGACCTTGATATTCGCACTATCGCCGATGTCGACGGTGCCGCTCTCCTGGCCAATATCACCAACGGTTCAGTGACCGTAGGTGGCGACGAGCCCCCACCGACCGCCACTGCGACGCCTGATGTGGCGACGTCGACACCAACCGCAACCGCTACAGCTACACCAACCGCGACCGCTACACCAACCGCGACCGCTACACCAACCGCGACCGCTACAGCGACACCAACGGCGACCGCGACGGGCACTGCTACTGCTACGCCGACCAGCACGGCAACGGCGACAGCGACGAGCACGCCGACTGCGACTGCGACGAGCACACCGACACCTGGCACCCCGACGGCGACCCCTACCCCTGGTGGGCCAACGAACACGCCGACGCCGACCGCATCTGCGACGCCGACCGCGACGGCAACGAGCACGGCGACCTCGACGGCCACCAGTACCGCTACTGCGACGCCGACGAACACCGCGACGGCGACGAACACGGCGACGCCGACTGCTAGTGCGACGCCTGATGTGACGACGCCGACTGCAACTTCGACGAGTACTGCTACGCCGGGTGGTCCGTCTGCGACCCCGACTGCGACGCCGACTGCGACTGCGACAAGTACTGTGACGGGGGGTGCGACGGCGACGCCCACTGCGACGCCAGCTGACGGCCTCGCGACGGCGACGCCGACAAACACACCAACGGCGAGCGTGACGCCGACGTCGACTTCGACAGTCGTTGCTGCGACCAGCACACCAACTGCCACCCCCGCTACCGGTGGCGCCGTGTCGGCCCTTTCATCGCTTCCGTACGAAGGTCCCTTTACGGCATCGCCAGCTAATCCTTTGAGTTCCGCTAACAGCAACGCCTTTACCGTGCCAAACGTGCAGGCTGGCGACCAGGGTGCTACGTCTGGAACGGGTGCAGGCACCGGTGGCACGGGTAGCGCCGGTGGGTCAGTTGGCCTCGCCCAAACGGGCTCGAACTCGCCGTTGCTCGCATCGCTGTCGATCTTGCTTCTAAGTGTCGGCGCCATGCTCATGATCGCCTCACGGCGCGAGGGTCTTTACGACGAAGCGTGATCGATTGATACCCGATGTGCGCTGCAACCCGACTCGCGAGCGCCAGTTCGTTTGGCTGGCAGTGCTCTCGATTCTGATGTTTGCTGCGTTTGGGAGTCCGGCGTCGGGTGCGACAGTGAGTTTCCAGTCACCCGCTGCGACGATCGAAGCGCGGGTGAGCGGCGACAGCATCGAGTTCTGGATTGTTGCTATTGCCGAGCCAATCGGGGCACTCGAGTTCACGATCGACGGGTTGCCCGAGCTCGACGGCGAGTGCGAGGTGACCAGCGGATTCGGGGCCTGTGGTGACGGCCGAGGTGATTTGCTTGTCGTCGCCGTGAACCCCACCGGGTTCACGGCCGACACCCAACTGGCTAAAGCCAAAGTCGATGCCACGATCGACGACGCTTTGGTGGCCATCAATGTGGTGCAAGCGACTGATATTGCGGGTCAAGCTGTATCAACGGGCACCAATCTGGCCGTTAGCGAGGCTTCTCAAAGTTCGGTGCCTACTGCGCTGTTCATTGGCGTCGCGTTGCTCGCAATTGCGGTTCTCATCGCTGGGTGGCGAATAGTGGGTACATCGCGGCACAACAAAGCGCAAGAAGAGGCTTAAATCTCGTCGATTGCTGCGTGTCTGCGAGGCAGGGACATCTGCTCAGTGTGATGATGTAGCGGTGGGAATTACCCTGACCAGTGTGAAACGAATCGCCTCGCCTCGACGCAGCTCTGTGAAGTTGGCCGCAGCTGTGGTTGTGAGCGTCGTCGCGATGCTTGCCGGCCTGCTTGCGCTCGCCACCAACCCTTTGGGTGCCCAGGCGATTGTGCCGGCCACATTTGTAGTCGGCTCGCCTACGGCTGCGCCCGACGGTGGTGGTTTTGATGTCGTAATCAATCTCACGCCCGGCGACGAGACAGTCGGTGCATTCTCAGGTGTCGCGACCTACGACGATGCCGCCTTCGGGGCGGCGACCGCCTGCACAGTGCTGGGCGGTGCCGGTTCGTGCAACAACCTCGAAGCGGGTGTGGTCCGCTTTTCGATATTAGCGGTGGCTGGATTTTCAGCGGCCAACATCCTCGAGATCTCGTTCGCGAACTCAGCCGAAGATGCCTCTGTCGCGTTCAGCGTGGCGAACTTTTACGGTATCAGCGGCGAAACTCTCGAAACTCCGATTGTTGAGTACGTTGCTATCGACCCGGTAGATCCACCCGAGCTCGCGACTGGCTCGCTAACCGGCGCTGTTTCTTCGGCCATCGACGGTGCAGGTCTGTTCGACATTGGGGTCTGCATAGGCACCCCAACACTTACCCCCAAGTGCGTGCTCACCGATGGCCTGGGCAATTATCGACTTGATGATCTCGTCGTTGGTACCTACAACGTCGAAGTCGGCGGAACTGGACTTTACGCGGGTAGCGAGCAATTGGTAGCTGTGACTGAGTCCGAGGTGGCCTTTGCGTTCTTCGAGCTCCAGCCGGCAGCTGTGGTGACCGAGCCGCCAACGCCAACAGCGCCCCAGCTGCCAGTCGACCCTATTGAGCCGCCAGTCGCTCCAATTGAGCCGCCAGTCGAGTTTATTGAGCCGCCCGTCGAGCTTGCCGGAACAATTTCTGGCACCGTTACGAACTCGATGACCGGTGAGCCGGTGTTGGGCATTCAGATCTGTGCCACGATTCCTGTGGTGGGCACGACCGAGTGCACGATCAGCGACACTTCTGGCGAGTACGAGATCACCGAGCTCCTCACGAGCAACTACATCGTCACCGCAGTCGACTTCGTGCAGCGCTTTAGGACCGACACTGAACTGCTGGTCGGCGTATTCGAAAACGCAGCTGTAACCGGCGCAGACTTCGTCGTCACTCCTCGCTAGCAGTGCTGTGTCTGGCTCAGTGCTTGCTCGCTGGGGCCAGTGACGTCAACCCGACGACGATCACAAACGCGACGATGGCGAGCGCCGTCGGAAGCACCGCGTCACCAAAGGTGGCGGGCAACTCAATGCCGGTACCGCTGATCGTCTCATCTTCTTCGCCAATCACGCCCACGCCGTTAGGCCACGGCCACAGCACTCGCAACGATCCGGCCATCAAGCCGATTAGGGCTGCAAGCAGCGTGTCACGATGACGCTCGAGCACCCAGCCGAGCAGCGTGCTGAACAACGCGAGGCCGACGATGGCGCCGATGCCGAACACGGCGATTTCGCCCAACATGCGATCGTGTACAGCGCCGACGAATGGGCCGTACATGCCAAGCATTAGCAGCAGAAATGAACCGCTGACCCCGGGCAGGATCATTGCGCAAATCGCGATGGCGCCCGCACCGAAATAGGCCACCAACGACGGGTTCGAAATCGAGCCCGATTGCCAACCGAGCAGCACGAACGCAATGACCGCAGTCGCCACCAGCACGCCCACTCGCTTGGAGTCTCGCCGGTCGAGCAGACCCCAGGCAACGAGTATCGATGCCACGACAAGCCCGAAGAACAGCCCAGCCATTGCCTCGGGCTCGTCGCTCAACAGTCGGTCGATGACCGAAGACAGGGCGACGATGGCCCCGCCAATACCAACGAGCAACGGGATGATCAGCGCCCATTCGATCGCACGTAGCTGCGCCACAAAGCCCGCGACATCGCCCTTGAGCAACCGGGCGAGCGCTCGGGCGCCGGTGCGTACCGATGCCAGAAGTCGCTCGTAGATGCCGAGAATGAGCGCCACCGTGCCACCCGAAACGCCGGGCACGATGTCGGCAGCGCCCATCGCGAAGCCACGTAGCAGATTGAAGAATGCGGCGGTGCTAGCGCCTTGTCGGGTAGAGGGTTCGGTCATCGGGTCACTCCAGAGTGAGTTCGAGGCGCGCCCACCGACGACGGCGGGGGTGTAGCGAGCAAGAAGAAGGTCAGGCCGAGAATTGTGCCAATAGCCAGCATCGTAAAGCCGAGCTGGTAGTCGCCCGTGCTATCCGCGAGGTGACCAGCGAGAATCGGACCCGCGACGCTGCCCATCGTCGTCACCAGAGACGACAACCCCATAATCGTGCCGAACGAGGTTGACCCGAAGTAGTCGGCTCGCATCGCGCTCATCTGTGGACCTCGTGTGCCCCACGCGAGTCCGTGGAGCACGACGAATGCGCCGATCATTAACTTGGTTGTCGCATAGGTGAGCAGCAGCAAGCCAACGCCGTGACCGACCATGGCAACGGCCGCGATCGACCGCTTCCGGAAGCGATCGCCGAGCTGACCGCCCAACCAGGTGCCTACGAGCTGAAACACCGGCACGAGCCCCGCTACGACCGCGGCGCCGCCGGCCGTGTAGTTGAGGTCCTCGGTCAGATACAGCGTGAGGTGAGCCATCACGGCACTGACGACCAAAAGAGCGGCGCCATGGCCGAGCGCGATCATCCAGAATGCCCGTGTTCTAATCGCCTCGCGAGCACTTAGGTGCACGTCTTGAACACCCTCAGCACGCGGCAAAGCATCGGCTTGGCTGCTCGACAGGCCATCGAGCGGCTGGCCGAGCTCGTCGCGTGAGACGCCAATCACGGGCGCCAAGGTCCAACACACCGCAAAGACGGCGATGCCAGCACCGACCATCGTTGCTCGCCAACCGAACAGGTTGAATGCCACCACGAGCAGGGGTCCGAGGAATCCACCGAGCGCGAACCCCATTGACGAGTAGGACACCGCGCGAGCCCGTTTGCGTTCGAACCATGCAACCGTCGCGGAGGTAAGTGTCAAGAACCCCGCCAAGGTTGTGCCGAGCGCGATGAAGACCAGCGCGAGCAGGAAGTGTGTCTGAGACCGGACCTGCGACATCGCCAAGAATCCAATGAGATACAACACCGCGCCGATACGCATCATCGTGGCCACGCCGAACCGGGCCAACGCCATGCCTTGGGGCGGGCCGAGTAACGCTGATTCAGCTCGGGTCGCCGCAAAGCCGACCGAGAACAACGTCTTTGACCACCCGAACTCTTCGCGCAGCCGCACCGCAAGGTTTCCGTAGCCCTGAAACCACACGAGCGACTGCAAACCCCAGATGAAGCCGGTCCAACCAACTACCCGCCAGCCGTGAAACCCTGGCCGATCGACGAGGCGTCGCCGGGCCCAGGAAGACATTGCACCTCACCCTAACCGCCTGGCCTAGGCACTAAACGCGTGGTCGCGTGTCTGATCGTCGGGTCGGGTATCGCGGCCGGGCGGCTCGGGTCGGGCGCACACCGCGAGCGTCTACGCCGGATCGTTTGCACCTATGCTGCGTGACTATGTCGGCCCTGCCACTCGTCGGAACCTTCCGAACTGCGTTAGCGACCCTTGTCGCGCTCAGTCTTGTCGCGGTGGCAGCGTTCGCAGTCGCTACGAGCCACGACGTTGGCGCCCAAAACGCGACTGACTTCGCACTCAGGGCATCGGTTGGTCACCTAGGTGGGCCCACCGAATCGACCGACATCACGATCACGATTACACCCAACAGCTCAGCGATAGCCGCCGTGGGCGCGTTGATCACCTACGACAGCACCGTAATGCAGGCCACTGGTTGCGACGTGTTGATCGGACTCGGCGCCTGCAACGTTGACGTCGCCGGCGAAGTAAATGTTCAGACCGTCGATGCCCAGGGCTGGGCGGCTGCGACCGATCTCTTCTCTGTGCGCTTCACAGGCTTGTCAGTTTCGGGTATTGAACCGCTGTCGATTTTGGTCACCGAGGCCTACGCCGTGGACACAATCGGGATCGTTGGCGATGTCGAAGACGGCGCGCTCGTTGCCGGCGACTACGTCGGTCGCGGCGATGTGAACTGCGACAACGTTGTTAACGTCATTGACGCCCTCTTCATCGTGCAATACGACGTTGGGGCACGCACGGCCATGAACTCGTGTTCTCTAGCGAATCCCGCCACCGAGATGAATTTCGCTCGAGCTGACTTCAACACCGACGGTTCGGTCGATGTCATCGATGCGCTATTCGTCTCGCAATGTGACGCCTCTATCAACAACGACTTCTGCACCCAGTAGCTGCGGCCCTTGCCGGGCCCAGTAGCTGCGTTTGCACCGAGTTGTCGCAGAGGGCAAATTCAGCGCTGGCCAGCGAGCTTGCGGTTCTTGTTCTTGGACTTGATGTAGTCGCGGTTGGTCCACGCAATCAGGTCGAGCGGGATCTCTTTAGGGCAAGCGTCGTGGCACTCGCCGTGGTTGGTGCACGATCCGAAGAACATTTCCATGGTCTCAATCATTGACTCGGTGCGTTGCCAACGCTCAGCCTGGCCCTGGGGAAGCAGGTTCATGTGCTGCACCTTGGCGCTGGTGAAGAGTTGGGCGGCGCTGTTCGGGCATGCTGCGACGCAGGCGCCGCAACCAATGCATGCGGCGGCGTCGAAGGCCTGGTCGGCTGCTTCTTTTGGCACCGGTGTCAGGTTGGCATCGGGAGCGGCGCCAGTGTTGACCGAAATGAAGCCACCCGCCATCACGATGGCGTCGAGTGCGGCGCGATTTACTGCGAGGTCCTTGATGATCGGGAACGACGCAGCGCGAAATGGTTCGATAACGATGGTGTCGCCGTCGCTGTACTTGCGCATGTGCAGCTGACAGGTAGCGGTGCCTTTTTCGGGACCGTGAGCCTTGCCGTCGATCATGAGGTTGCAGGTGCCGCAAATGCCCTCGCGACAGTCGCTTTCGAACGCGATGGGCTCATCGCCAGCGTCATTGAGCTGCTCGTTGACGACGTCAAGCATCTCGAGGAACGATGCATGCGTCGAGATGTTGTCGGCCTGGTAGGTCTCAAAGCGCCCGCGGGCGTCGGGCCCGTCTTGACGCCAGACCTTAAGGGTGATGTTCAGTGTTTCTTCACTCATGATGTTTCTCTATGTGCGTAGGAGCTTGTCGGGACTGTCGATGTGGAGGCTGACCGCAGCTTTGGCCGGAGGCAACGGCGGACTACCCCGCTACTTGTAGGAGCGTTTGCTGGGCAAGACATAGTTGAATTCGAGTGGTTCGATATGGCGGTTCTGGGCCGAGTCTTCGCCGGTCCATTCCCAAGCTGCGACGTGTTGGAAATTCTCATCGTCGCGCTCGGCTTCGCCTTCGGCGTCTTGGTGCTCGGTACGGAAGTGCCCGCCGCAGCTTTCTTTGCGAGTGAGTGCGTCTCGGGCCATAAGTTCGCCGAGCTCAAAGAAGTCAGCAACGCGGCCAGCCTTTTCGAGTGACTGGTTGAGCGAATCACCCGTGCCCAGCACTCGGACGTTCTTGTAGAACTCGGCTTTGAGTGCTGGGATCTCGCTGATCGCTTTTTCGAGACCGTTCTCGCTGCGTTCCATACCAATGTAGTCCCACATGATCTTGCCGAGCTCACGGTGGTAGTAGTCGACTGACTTGGTGCCATTGGTCGATAGCCAGCGCTGAGTGTTCTGGTTCACGTCGGCTTCGACGGCTTTGAATGCGGCGTCGCCTGTGTCCATTGGGCGATCACCAAGTTGGTCGGCGAGGTAGTTGCCGATGGTGTAGGGCAATACGAAGTAGCCGTCGGCCAGGCCCTGCATAAGCGCCGATGCGCCCAGGCGGTTCGCACCGTGGTCGCTGAAGTTCGCTTCGCCCACCACGAACAAGCCCGGCACGTTGCTTTGCAGTTCGTAGTCGACCCAGAGACCGCCCATCGTGTAGTGGATTGCGGGGTAAATGCGCATTGGTTGGCTGTAGGGGTCTTCACCGGTGATGCGCTCGTACATGTCGAACAAGTTGCCGTATTTCGATGCGACGAGGTCTTTGCCGTCTCTGGCAATGGCATCAGCGAAGTCAAGGAAGACGCCGTTCTTGAGCGTGCCAACGCCGCGGCCTTGGTCGACGACCGTCTTGGCGTTGCGAGACGCGACGTCGCGCGGCACCAAGTTGCCAAAAGCCGGGTACTTGCGCTCGAGGTAGTAGTCGCGCTCGGACTCAGGAATGTCACCTGCGGCTCGGTTGTCGTCCATACCTTCGGGCACCCAGATGCGGCCATCGTTGCGCAGCGACTCTGACATCAGCGTCAGCTTCGATTGGAACTCGTCACTCGATGGGATGCAAGTTGGGTGGATCTGGGTGTAACTCGGGTTTGCGAACGCTGCGCCGCGTCGATGGGCTCGCCAGGCCGCCGTAACGTTGGACATCATCGCGTTGGTCGACAGGTAGTAGACGTTGCCGTAGCCGCCGGTGCCGAGAACGACAGCGTGCGCCGAGTGTGAGCTGACCTCGCCGGTGATGAGATCACGAACGACTACGCCGCGTGCTGCGCCGTCGTGCACTACCAGATCAAGCATCTCAGTCCGAGTGTGCATTTCGACGTTGCCTTCGCCGACCTGGCGCATCAGGGCCGAGTAGGCACCGAGCAGCAGCTGCTGGCCGGTCTGGCCCCGGGCGTAGAAGGTGCGGCTTACTTGCGCACCGCCGAACGAACGGTTGTCGAGCAGGCCGCCGTAGTCACGAGCGAACGGCACGCCCTGGGCGGTGGCCTGGTCGATGATGTTGACGCTGACTTCGGCCAGGCGATGCACGTTGGCTTCGCGGCTGCGGAAGTCGCCGCCCTTGACGGTGTCGTAGAACAAGCGGTACACCGAGTCGCCGTCGTTCTGGTAGTTCTTGGCGCCGTTGATGCCACCTTGCGCCGCGATGCTGTGGGCTCGACGTGGAGAGTCGTGGAACGTGAACAGCTTGACGCGGTAGCCGAGCTCGCCCATGGTTGCCGCGGCGCTGGCGCCAGCGAGGCCGCTTCCGACAATGATGACGTCGAACTTGCGCTTGTTGGCCGGGTTGACCAACTTCATCGAGAACTTGTGGTTGGTCCACGCGTCTTGAATATTGTCGGCGGATCCGGCGGGCAGCCGGCTATCGAGTGAACCAATCATTCTGCGAGTTCCTTTGCAAAGTCGGCTTTGACCCATTCCTCGATCGGAGCGGGTTCATCGGCTTCGAGTACACCTGCCTGCACCATGATGGGGAACAACAGGTTGCCAACAAGAACCAAACCGGCAATTCCTGCCGCAATGGGCAATCGGAACCGGTTGAACGTCGGGCTATTGATGCCGAGGCTGGTGAACGCCGAGCGGATGCCGTGGAAGAGGTGCACGGCTACCGCGACGGTGGCGATCATGTACCAAAGCGCGATCACGATGTTCGACATCGAGTTGTCGACGTTCCACAGCGGGTCGCCATAGTTGAAGCCATCGCCTCGCCAGCCCATGAAGCCTGCGGTCCAGCCCCAGGTCAGGTCAGCGAGGTGCCAGATCACGAAGACGGCGATGATGATGCCGGTGATCCGGGTTGTGCGGCTGGCGAAGTTGGCTGACTGGAAGTCACGATTCGACTGGTAGCGGGCGTTCGACACCGCATTCATCCTCGTCAGGGTCACCGCAGCGTGAATGTGCAGCATGAACATGGCGATCAGGCCGATGCGCAGCAACCAGAGCACGGTGTACTTCGGCAGGATCGGGTCGCCGAGGCTGCGCAGGCCTTCGGCGTATTCAGCCACCTTGAACTGACCCTGGTACAGCTTGAGGTTGCCGATCATGTGCGACACGACGAAGCCGACCAGGCCAATACCGGTGATGGCCATGACCCACTTCTTGCCGATAGCCGTCTGATACAGGTTCAGCGGCCACGGCATCTGGAAGCGAGGCGGCTTGTTGAGCGGTTTGGGCGTGCGCAACTTGTCTTGCGGGCGCAGCGTGACTGCCATGAAACCAACCTTGTGCGGAGGGCTGCGAATACCCGGGTTGGCGCCCCGACCAGCAGCGTTTACTACAGCGCCACGCTACCGCTCGGTGGGCATCGTGCGAAACTCAAAGACGCTTGTGTCAGCGACTAGTTCATGCCCGCCTGAATCGCCTCGTTGGTGAAAGACTGGAACTTGGCCACATCGAACGCCACGACGAGCCGAGCATTGGTTTCGATGATGACTCGATGTTCGGAGTCGAGGAACTTGGCAAATGCCTGGCGGTACGTATCGTCGGGTGCGGCGTCCCTTACGAGTGGTCCAATTGAACACGCATTCGCCGCCAGCGTCGAGCAGCTCGTGCAGCGCGGCGTCATCGAGGCGCATCGTCGTGAGGTCTTCATAGTCAACTTCAGCCATGCGTGATCACCAACGAATCGGAACCGCCCCAGCTCGGAGACGGCGCCGCCGGGTGAGCGATTGGTAGAGCAGCACTCGTATCACGCAATGTTGAGCGTGAGCCAGTCGGGTATCTCAGGGGGCCCTCATTGCGCCTCGGTAATGATTATCGGCGATTGTTTTGCCGTCATGTTCGAGGTACACGTGCAGCTCTACGGGACCAACGACATCGGGCGCAATCCAATTGATCGAGCCGATGCGAGCGACACTGTCGGCCTCGACCGATCCAATCCAACCCCACCGGTGTTCACCACCGGTCCACGTCAAGTGGGCGGTGGCCTTGAGGCCAGCGAGAGGATCGCGTTGGTCGTTCACCACGTGAACGTCGACCAGCACCGCATCGGCAGGTGCGATGTCGGGGTCGAGCCGGTCGGCGACGATGATGACCGGGCGCAGAGCAGCTCGAACGGCACCTACCGCCTGTTTCGGGGCTCGATCGTGGTCATGGATTGCGAACGAGATAGCTGGCCGGCTGTCGGCGAGCGCAGCGAAGGTGAAACCACCGGTTGGTCGGTACTTGAGGCGGCGCAGTGTCTCGATCTGGCGACGCAACAAGATGGCTTGGTATGCCTGCGAGGCGAGTATCCAGTCAGCGGCGCTCTCGTGCTCGCTGGGCGAAAGGTATCGACGCCAGCTGACTTCGTCGAGCCCATAACGCTCGGCGAGCAGGTTCATGTCGGGTGGCCAGTCAAGAACTCGGACGTTGGGGGTGGCCGGTATTGATTGGGCGCCAAATGATGAGACCCATCGCACCATCCGAGGGATCCGGCGAGCGAATGCCTCGAGATCACGGCCGGTGCCGTTGTTCCACCCGAATCGCAAATGAGCGTCGGTGCCGTCGAAGCGAGGCGCACTCGGCCATGTGCCCGAGCTTTGAACGACCGGCCGGCTGCCATCGGCGCGGTTGAAGGCGCGTGCGACGAGCCGATCGAGCACTGACTTTGCCCACGTCGGTGCTTGCTGGCGCGCAACGCCGAAGAGGCTCCGGCGCGTGGGCAGCGGCGCGATCGGCCGGGGACCGGTCGTGGTACCGGTCGAGTCGTAGTGGGCGCACCAGATGGCGATCGACGGATGGGCCCCGAGTCGGTCGACGATGCGATGAGCGCCTTCGACGGCCTGGCTCTGAATCGTGCGCTTAACTTCGCCGCGCAGTGGCATGTCTTGCCAGAGCAACATGCCAAGCCGATCGGCTGCCTCATAGAGCTCGGGTCGCGCGATGTGACTTTCGACCCGCAGCAGGTTGAGCCCGAGGTCTTTGGCCAGCGCAACGTCGCCAGCCACTTGGTCCGATGACGCATCGGCGGGCCTGGCGGTCGAGGGCCACAGATCGGCGCCCCGGCAGAAAAGTCGTTCGCCATTGATCTGCAGAATCCAGTTCTTCATCGAGACCGACCGGAGCCCGACGGTGCGATCCCAGATGTCGCTAATCGCGCCGTCGATTTCGACGCTGACCGTCGCTCGATACATCGGCTGGTCACCGAGTTCCCATGGCCACCAGAGCTCTGGGTCGTCGACGTGAGCGTCCCACTCGAGCACGGTTGGGCCGCTCGCTAGTTCGTGTTGGCGGCGCGTCGTTATCGGCACGCCACCGCTGGGTGGCCGCAAGGTCGTCACGATCGTGGCCGTGCGGGCATCGTCAGACAAGACATGAGACCTGAAGTGCACCGTTGCTTGTTCCGCGTTTGCCGTTGTGCACACCACCCTGTTCTTTGTCGTGCGAACGGGCCCGGTTGAGACGAGGCGCACGGGTTGCCAGATCCCGCCGAGATTGTCATGACCAACAATGCTCGGATCTTCAAATATCCCGCTGAGGGTGCGCGTCGGCCCGTCGACCTGGCGCGGCGGCGCCATCACCTCGACAACGAGTACGTGTTCACTGCCAGCTGTGATCTCGTTGGTGACGTCGAATTCATGGCGAGTGAACCAGCCATTGGTGGGTCCGAGATAATGGCTATCGAACCACACGTCGGCGCTCTGCCAGATGCCGTCGAAGATCAGCCAATGCCTGCTGGTTGGCTCGACGGTGCCGCTCGGCAGCGAAAAGCTCGTGCGGTAGAGCACAGAGCGTCGGCTTGAGAGACGGTCGTCGTGGGACCAATGGCCGGGGACCTGCATTGAGGACCAGTGCGAGTCGTCGAAGTCGGCGGCGATGCAGTCTCGGCGCAGCTGGTCGTCAGTTGCATGACCTCGCCAAGGACCCGTTAGCACGGTGGAAACCACGCACGGAATCTATCGGAGACCCAACAGGGCATGCGCTGGCGCTTCTCGCGGACCGTCAATGTCGCCTAGGTTTGGCCGCAATGGATCTTGCAGAAACCCTCGGTCAACTCAAGGCATCCGGCTGGAAGTCGGTGCTAGTCAAAGACGAAATCCGCCGCAATGCGATTGCTCGCATTCAAGCTGATGAGCCGCTCTTTGATGGCGTGCTCGGATACGAGAACACGGTGGCCCCGCAGCTTGAGAACGCGCTGCTCGCCGGACACGATGTGGTGTTCTTGGGTGAGCGTGGGCAGGCCAAGACTCGCATGATCCGTTCATGCATCAATCTGCTCGATGAGTACATGCCGATTATTGAGGGGTCAGAAATCAACGATGACCCGTTGACTCCGGTGTCGCGCTACGCGAAAGACTTAGTCGCTGAAGAGGGCGACGACACTCGAATCTCGTGGGTGCATCGAAGCCAGCGCTTCGCGGAGAAGCTGGCTACTCCTGACACGTCGATTGCGGACCTCATTGGAGAGGTCGACCCGATTAAGGTCGCCGAAGGCCGCTATCTCAGCGATGAGTTGACCTTGCACTACGGCATGGTGCCTCGCTCGAACCGGGGCTTGTTCGCAATCAATGAGCTGCCCGATCTTGCTGAACGAATCCAGGTCGGCTTGCTCAATGTGCTCGAAGAGCGTGACGTGCAGATTCGCGGTTATCGCATTCAGCTGCCACTCGACGTCATGTTGTTCGCTTCGGCAAATCCCGAGGACTACACGAATCGCGGTCGCATCATTACCCCGCTCAAGGACCGGTTCGGCACACAGATCCGCACGCACTACCCGCTCGAGATCGACACCGAGATCGACATCGTTGAGCAAGAGGCCCAGGTGTTCAGCGCCGAGGGCATCGATGTTTCGGTGCCCGACTTCATGGCCGAGATCATCGCCACCATGAGCCATTTGGCTCGCGACAATCCCCATATCAACCAACGCTCGGGTGTGTCGGTGCGGCTCAGCATCGCAAACTACGAAACACTCGTGGCGAGCGCGGTGCGGCGCACACTGCGCCAGGGCGGCACCAAGGCTGTTCCACGAGTGGCCGACCTCACGGCGCTCACGCCATCGACAATGGGCAAGATTGAGATCGAATCGATGGATGACGGCCGAGACGCCGAAATTATTGAGCATCTGCTCTCTGCGGCAACCATGGTCACATTTAAAGAAGCACTCGATCACGATGACGTGCGTGGCGTGCTTGACGCCTTCGAAGAGTCAGAGGCAGTGGTGCAAACCGGCGATGACATCGCAGATGCCCAGTACCTCGAGATGGTCTCGTCGATGCCAGCGCTGGCTCAGGCACTCACGGCGCTTGGGTATGCGCCCGACGATCTCAGCGATGCTTCGCTGGTTGCGAGTGGCGTGGAGTTTGTGCTCGAGGGGCTCCACCTGTCAAAGCGACTGAACAAAGAGGCACTCGGCGCGAGCGCCGTGTACCGGTCCCGCTAGCGATGGCCGACGACTGGTTCGATACGTACTCAGGACTATCCTTTGAACGCCGCGACCACGGCGTGTTGTGGATCACGATCGATCGCCCCGAGGCATACAACGCGACCGATGCCGACCTGCACCTGGGTCTGAGCCGCATCTGGATGGACATCGACGACGATGACGACACTCGGGTCGTAGTCATCACCGGCGCTGGCAAGGCGTTTTCGGCGGGTGGCGATCTTGACTGGATCAGCTCGTTTGTCGGCGACGCCAACGAGCTGCAACGGGTCATGCGTGAAGCTGGCGATGTCGTTCACAACATGCTTAAGTGCTCAAAGGTGATCATCTCCGCGATAAACGGCGTCGCCGTGGGCGCTGGTCTAGCGGTCGCACTGATGGCTGATGTGTCGATCATGGCCCAAGAAGCTTCGATCACTGACGGACACGTGCGCATGGGCGTAGCTGCGGGCGATCACGCAGTTATCTGTTGGCCACTTCTCTGTGGGCTTGCCAAGGCCAAGTACTACCTACTGACCGCTGACTTCATCGATGGCGTCGAGGCTGAGCGCATTGGTTTGGTCTCCAAGGCAGTGCCTCGCGCCGACTTGCTCGATGAGGCTCAAAGGGTGGCTGACAAGCTGGCCACCGGGTCTCAGGGTGCGATTCGCTTGACAAAACGGGCGCTGAATCTGTGGATGACCCAGGCTGCGCCGGCCTTCGATGCCAGCTTGGCGTTCGAAATGATGGGCTTCTTGTCAACTGACGCCCGCGAAGGCGTCAATGCGCTGTTAGAGAAACGCGATCCCAACTTCAGCTAGCCGGGCTGTTTGGCTCGCAGTGTTGCTCGCTGGGCCTTCTTTGTGGCGTGGCGAACCTCTTTGATACGTCGGTGAGCCTGGACAAGCACGCCATGGTCGTAGTCATGCGAGAGCAGGCTTAATGCTTGGCCTCGTTTGATCCACGTGCAGGCGTCGACCTCGTTGTTGACCACGAAGTGGCCTGAACGCGGTTCCATAATCCAGAACCGCACGGTCTTTAGGTTGCCGTTGCGGGTCACGTATTCGACTGGCTGTAGTTCTTCGATGGGTTCGCAGCGCAGGCCAGTTTCTTCGCGAACTTCGCGAACAGCGCAGTCACGAAACGACTCGCCGTTGGCGACCTTGCCTTTGGGGAACGACCAGTCGTTGTACTTAGGCCGATGCACCACGAGGTAGCGGCCCCGCCGGTTTGGGTCGATGACGATGCCGCCGGCGGCTCTGATGATTCTGGTCACACATTGAGGGTAGGCATGTTGCTGATGACAACAAATGGGCAAATTGCCCGGTTTTCCCAGCCCCCAGTTATCCAGCCACTAAATCTCCATAATGTGGCCGACACTTGAGCATTTGTACCCAGAATGGGACTGCCAAAGTGCCTAAAAGTCAGTGATCTCAAGTTTTGATAAATCGACCGATGCCAACGTGCTGGTGATGCGCGATCGCAGATCGACCGAGGCAAGTTCAGACGTCGTTGGCGTCATCGTTGTGCGGAGTCGCAGCTCAACATCAAAGGCGTTAAGGCACGGCGCACAGTCCGAGAGTTCGTTGCGCAGCTGCATCATCTCGAGCGGGCTATTTGAGGGGTTGCGGGCCCCATCGATGCATCGCATGGCGGTAGCACAGCTCAGCGGCTGGCATGTCGACGCCAGCGGTGGCTCCATTGGCGGCGAGATTGATGGCGAGATACCTGCGAGAGGATCGTTCGAATTTTCAAGGCTCATATCAGCTCCAGAGAGTGGTGAGTCGTTCGTCATGATCAGGTGGCAACCGGTTCGGGTTCGTCGCCGACGCTTTCGGCGCTTTCGACGCTGTCGACGTATCCCCGAGCGACACCGAACTCGTACAACTGCTCTTGGAGCTTTTTTCTTCCACGATGGAGCCGAGACATCACCGTGCCGATCGGAATATCGAGAATCTCAGCGATCTCCTTGTACGCAAATCCTTCGATATCGGCGAGCAGTACCGCCGTTCGATACTGATCGGGGAGGTCCTCGAGGGCTTCAAGAATGTCGCTGTCGGTGATCTGATCAAACAGCTCGTCTTCGGCACTGCGGCCGATCGCCGCGAGCTCGTCGCCGCCGAGACGCCGGTACAGGTAGAGGTCTTGCACGTCGGCGAGATCTGTCTGGTGCGGGCGTCGCTGCTTCTTGCGGTACGTGTTGATGTAGCTATTCGTCAAGATGCGAAACAGCCATGCCCGCAAGTTGGTGCCCGCCTCGAACCGCTCGTATGCCCGGTATCCCTTGAGATAGGTCTCTTGTACGAGATCCTCGGCGTCAGCTCGGTTCCGGGTCATTCGCATTGCGGTTGCGAACAACTGGTTCATGAACGGCATGGCGTCTTCGGCGAATGTGTCGGGATCGGCCACAGCCCTCATCCTAACTAGGCTGGTGACATTCTTAGCGAGGGTCGCCGGGCACGAGCCGGCGAACGGTGATCATGATGAGCGAGACCTTTACCCGCACGCCGGCGCGATCACCTGACTCGGTTCCAACAGCAGGCATGCTCGGCACCTTCGGCGGAGTATTCACACCCAGCATTCTCACGATCCTGGGGCTGGTGCTGTTCTTGCGGGTCGCCTATGTCGTTGGATCGGTTGGGCTGGTTCGCGCGCTTTTGATCCTCGGTTTGTCGACGGCGGTCGCGGTGCTCACGACGATTTCGCTCTCGGTGGTGGCAACCAACATGACGGTGCGAGGCGGCGGTGAGTACTTCTTGATCTCGCGCACACTCGGTATCGAGTTCGGGGGTGCGGTCGGTGTGGTGTTGTACCTGGCGATCTCGGTCTCGATCGCGTTTTACGCGATTGGTTTCGCCGAAGCGCTCGTGGCAGCACTCGGCAGCGACCGCACGGTGCTCATTCAGCTCGTGGCGGTCGGCCTCATCGCCCTACTCACGCTCATCGCGTACGTCGGCGCCGACCTAGCAACGCGGTTGCAGTACGTCGTCATGGCGTTGCTGGTGCTTGCGCTCGTTTCGTTCTTTGCGGGCGTCGTCGGCGATTTCGACGGGGCTCAGTTCAGTGCCAACCTGGGCCAGCCAACTGACGGCAGTGGCTTTTGGGAAGCGTTCGCAGTGTTTTTTCCCGCCGTCACTGGCTTCAGTCAAGGTCTCGCGATGTCAGGCGATCTGCGCACGCCGAGCCGCTCGATCACCCGGGGCACCTTCGCTGCGGTCGGGCTGTCGACTCTCGTCTATGTCGCGGCGATCGTGCTGCTCGCAGGTGCTGCGCCGGCTGCGGTCTTGGTGGCGGACACGACCGAGATCATGGGTCGCCTGTCGGTCGCTGAGCGCACCATGCTCATCGGCGTTTTGGCCGCCACCCTGTCGTCGGCGCTGGCATCGTCACTCGGCGCGCCCCGCATCTTGCAGCGCCTGGCCCAAGATCGTGTGTTGCCCCGAATCGAGCCGTTTGCCGTTGGGGCAGGCCCGGCCGAGAATCCGCGGCGAGCACTCGGATTGTCTGCGATTGTTGCCCTCGTGATGATCGCGGCCGGCGACATCAACGCGATCGCGCCGATCATTTCGATGTTCTTTCTCGTGACCTACGGCATTATCAACTACGCCACGTATTTCGAGATCAAGGCCGGCAGCACCGGGTTTCGGCCGCGATTTCAGTGGTACGACCATCGCGCGAGCCTTGCGGGCACGGTCGCTTGCGCCGGCGCCATCGTGGCGATCAACCCACTGGCTGGCGTCGCCGCCGCTGGTGTGTTGGTGGCGCTGTTCGTCTTCCTGCGCAACCGCGACTCGGCCGACCGGTGGGTCGACAGCGCTGGCTCGCACCACTACACGCGAGCCCGTCGACACTTGCATTCGTTGTCGCTCGAGCCTCACGGCGATCGCGACTGGAGGCCGTATGCGCTGGCGTTTGCGCCACGCGACCCAGTTCGACGCCACCACCTGCTCAATGTTGCCTCGTGGCTCGAGGGTGGCGCCGGCTTCTTGACCGCGGTTCGTCTCGTCAAGGGCACGGGGCCGGTGTGGCGCGAACGCGCCGACGAGATCGAAGCTGACCTTGGCGCGGAGACGGCGAAGGTAGCGCCGGGTTCGTACGCTCGGGTGCTCGCCGTTGCTGATCCGGCTGCCGCGATCCCGGTGCTGGTGCAGTCTCAGGGGGTGGGCAGCCTCAAACCCAACCTCACCATCTTTGGCATCCACGACCTAAGCGAGCCGACTGAAGACAGCGAGCACTACGGCGAGATGCTCCGAAGCTGTGTTCGCCATGGCACCAACGTGGCGATCGTCAACACGCGCGACGACGCCTGGGAACGTTTTGCAGCCACGCCCGGCGATCAGCGCACCCTCGCGGTCTGGTGGGCCGACGATCAGGTCGGTCAGTTGCTGACGCTGCTGGCCTGGCTGACGCAACGCCACGAAGCATGGAGGCACTCGACGATCACGGTGTATGTGCCGGCCGACGACACGGGCGATCCCGAGCATGATCCGGTGCACGTTGCATCGATTCTCGAAGGGGCTCGCATTGACGCGTCGGTGGTTGCCGTCGACTCAACGCCAGCTGGCTTTATCGACGCGATGAGCGGGGCGACCTTCGCGCTGGCACCGCTTCGGGTGCGGCGAAAGGTCGCGACGGGGCCATTCGAGACGTCGATGCGCATGATCGTCGAGAGTTTGCCGTTGTCGGTATTGACGCTCGCCTCCGAAACGCTCGACATCGACGCCCAGCCCGACGAGAGTCAACTCGCGGCCTTTGCTCGGGCTCGTGATGAGGCCGATGCGGGTGAGAGCTGGGTCGAAGAACTCGACGCCGCTGCGGCCATGTTGCTCGTCGAAGCCGAGGCGTCGCGGATCGCGCGCGATGGCGCGACGACTGATGCCGAGCGCGCGCAGCTGGCTCTGCGGGTCGCCGACGCTGAAGAGGCCGCCTCGGTCGCCTATCGCAAGTTCATTGATGCGCGCGTTCGCCAGTTCGCACGACGCGAGCGTGCGAGCCGCCTTGACCCGCACCGCGTCGGTCACGAACTCGACCCTGACATCTGGACCCCTGCAAACGGGTAGTTGCACTAGCCGTGGTTTCACGTTCGGCGCCAAGCGGGATCAGGTACAGGCGCCTTGGTCGGTGAGGCCGCGGCCGCAGAGCGGACGTTGTGCGACCGATTGCAGCGAGAAGTTGCCATCGGCGCCGGTGGTGGTGATCTCAAGTCGTTGGCCGAGCTGACGCTCATCTGGCTCTCGGTCGGCGATCAGCACATCGGCAATCGTCACCGACGCACCACCAGTTGTCGATGGAGCCGTTGAAACAACAACCATCTCATCGCTCTCGTTGGCCGAAAGGTGGGCGGAGACGTCTAGGACAATGTCGATCGCACTTTCGTAGGTCGCAGCCGTGAGCCCGGCCGTGGCATCTGCGGTGATGTCGGTGGAAGCACCGAGGTAGCCGGCCCCCGGTTCGATCCAGCCTTGGGTGTCTTGCCAGCGAACAAACCACCACGTGCGATCGTCGGGCGTTACGAACGTTTCGCCCAGCCCGGACAGCTCGACAGCATTGCCAGGAATTTGGGCGAGTACCAGCTGTTCGACACCTGGCCTGGCCCGCAACTCGATTGTGTCGCCAACGCCATAGCCGACGATGACTACCCCGTCGTCGAAGTCAGGCGCAAACCCATCGATACTGTCGCCCTCGAGCGGAACGGCCGGAATCGCAGTGGCGACTGCAAGGGTGCCAACCGACGAGGTCGCGTCGTCGCCGCTACACGCCGAAGCGAACAGAGCAAGCACGACGAACATGAGAGCGAGAATTCGATGCACGGTCTGAGTGTGGCACAGCCAGTGGACCGTCTAAGATCAACCCCATGCTTGCAGCATTTGTCTGGCACTGGTGGCTCGCTCCGATCTTGGTAGCGAGTGGCGTGCTTCTTATCCTCTCCACGATTGCCGGTTACTTGAGCAACGTGAGCAAGCATCGCTATCCCACTCGGGCGCCTCGCCGCGACTGAGTGAACACAACGCGACGATCGGGTGAACTGACGTGACCAACGCCGTCGACTGGGCACTCGCTGAACGAGTTGCTATTCGTATCGCAACCCGCGGCCAAGTACTCGACGAGTACGCGCTTGCGCGTATGGGTGAAGACTTCGAAGTGATGACGCCCCAGGCTGAAAAGCTCGTGGGCGAAGAAACCGGGCTGTGGTCGTTGAACGGTGATGCGCGATCCAAACTCGTTGGCCGCCCTGACTGGATTCGAGCGAACATCGCCAGCTTCCAGCGGCTGCTCGCACCTGTCGTGGACAAGCTCGATGACATGTCTGATGGTGTCATGGGCCGCGCTGCTCGACGGTTCGCTGGTGCTGAGGTCGGCGCAGTTCTTGGCTGGATGTCGACCCGAGTGCTTGGCCAGTACGACCTGTTGTTGACCGAAGACGAAAATCCCAGTGACCAAGACATGGTCTACTACGTCGGGCCAAACGTGTTGGCGCTCGAACGCCGTTACGGGTTCGATGGCGAACAGTTTCGACTCTGGCTTGCACTGCACGAGACGACCCACCGGGCCCAGTTCACGGGCGTGCCATGGCTACGCGATTACTTCGTTTCGCTCGTAAATGACACGCTCGACAACGTCGACCCTGATCCGGGCCGTCTCATGGAAATCGCAAAAGAGGTTCTCGAATCTCGACGCAACGGCACCGATCCGCTTGCCGATGGCGGGCTTCCGGCGCTGATCGCAGGCCCCGAGCAACGCATCGTGCTCGACAAGATCGGTGGCATGATGAGCTTGCTCGAAGGCCATGGCGATGTAACGATGGACCGGGCTGGTCTTGGCATCGTGCACGATGCTGAGAAGTTCGCATCGACACTGCGCACTCGCCGTGACTCGAACAAGGGTCTGAGCAAAATGGTCATGCGCTTGGTTGGCCTCGAAGCCAAGATGAATCAATACGCGGCCGGTGAGGCGTTCATCGCCCACATCGAAGATAAGGCTGGTGGCCCCCGGGTCATCGATCATGCGTGGCAAAGTTCCGAGTCGTTGCCGACCCTCGACGAGATTCGCGACCCCGACCAGTGGCTCGAACGCATCGTGCCCACTGCTGTCGGCACGGCGTAGTCGCCACCCTTCGGGGCGCCAGTGGTTAAACAGAAATGTCAGGGGCGACAGAGCTAGCCGAGACACCGCTGATTCGCGAGTTGTTGGCCCGCTGCACGTTTCCGGTGAACGCGCTCGACGCGGCCCCCGAGCAGCTCGAGTGCGCGGTTTCGGGCGGAGCGGACTCGTCGGCGTTGCTGGTGCTGGCGGTTGCTTCGGGCGCCGCAGTTACCGCACACCATGTCGACCACGGTTTTCGGCCCAACTCTGCGGCCGAAGCCGACACGGTCGCTGCACTGGCTGAGCGGTTTGGCGCCCAGTTCGCTAGCCACCGCGTCGAGGTCGAACACGGCCCGAACCTCGAGGCCCGGGCGCGCGCGGCGCGCTATTCGGTGTTGCCCACCTCGGTGGCGACCGGCCACACACTCGACGATCGTGCTGAAACGATCCTCATCAATCTGGTGCGTGGCGCTGCGCGTAGTGGTCTCACGCCGTTGCGCGACCCGCACCGACACCCGATCAGCGCGCTGCGCAGGTCCGAAACAGTGCAGTTGTGCGCTGAACTCGAGATCGAGGCGGTGCAGGATGTGACTAATAGTGATCCCGCCTACCAGCGAAATCGAATGCGCCACGAGGCGCTTCCGCTGCTCGACGCGATTGCGAGCCGCGATGTTGCAGCGGTGCTCGATCGCCAGGCTGCGGTGCTCGCACTCGAAGACGATTTGCTCGACGAGTTGGCAGCCGAAATCGACGTCGTCGATGCGTTGGCTTTGAGCGCAGCGCATCCGGCGTTGGCTCGGCGAGCGGTTCGTGCATGGATACTTGAGAACTGGGGATGCGAGCATCCGCCTAGTGTCGCGTCGGTCGATCGGGTGCTCGATGTTGCGGCTGGCAAAGTTCGCTCGACACAGATTGCAGGCGGCTACCACGTCTTGCGGCGAGCACAGCGCCTGCGCATCGAACCGCCGTCGCGCTAGCTACTGGCTTTGCGGCCGGCATCGTTCGAACGTGGGTAGAGCCAGAGTCAGCAGTTGGCACGGGCCATCGGGTTCATCATGGGGTACGCGCAGGCTGGGGGTCTCGAAGCATCGCTAGTCTGAGCAATCCAATGAACTGCTTGCAACTCATTTCCGAACCCACTCAGCGGTGCCTATACCGATGATCAACGCTCGTCTGAAGCTGTCGAAATCGCGTGTGCTCGTTGTCGTGGCGGTGCTCGTTGCTGGTGCTCTGTGGTTGATGTTCTCGGGCGGCGACGATGTTGCACCGACTCGCCTAAGCCTTGGTGAGTTCATTGAGGCTGTCGACCAAGGCGAAGTAACCGACGCCACGATTCTGGATCGCGCCAATCGCATTACAGGCACGCTCGAATCCGGCGACGAGTACGTGATCAGCTACCCACGCGAATACGCCGATGAGCTGACGGTTGCGCTGACCAAAGCCACGCCTGCCATTGAGATTGAGACCGACACTGAACCTCAGGGCGTAGCCCGTGACCTGTTCTTCTCGTTGTTGCCGGTCATGTTGTTAGTCGCCGTATTCCTCTTCGTGTTCAGCAAAATGCGCGGGGGCGGTGGCATGTTTAGCTTTGGCAAGGCCAAGGCTCGCAAGTTCAGCAAGGACCAGCCCCAGATCAAGTTCGAAGATGTGGCAGGCGCCGACGAGGCGGTTGAAGAGTTACGCGAGATTCGTGACTTCCTCAAGGATCCCAGCCGATTCCAAGAACTGGGCGCCCGGATCCCAAAGGGTGTGTTGTTGTACGGGCCGCCCGGTACCGGCAAAACGCTGCTGGCCCGAGCGGTAGCTGGCGAGGCTGGCGTGCCGTTTCTGTCGATCTCGGGGTCTGATTTTGTCGAGATGTTCGTGGGCGTGGGCGCCAGCCGGGTCCGCGACCTATTCGAGCAGGCCAAAGAAGACGCACCCGCCATCATCTTCATCGACGAGATCGATGCCGTCGGCCGACACCGGGGCGCGGGCATGGGCGGCGGTCACGACGAGCGAGAGCAAACCCTCAACCAACTCTTGGTTGAGATGGACGGCTTCGGTGCCAATACCGGCGTTGTATTGATCGCAGCGACCAACCGGCCAGACATTCTCGACCCCGCCCTGTTGCGGCCCGGCCGTTTCGATCGCCAAGTCGTTGTTGATCGCCCTGACCTGGCTGGTCGACAACAGATCCTGCGGGTTCACGCGGCGGGCAAGCCGATCGGGGCCGAGGTCGATCTCGACACCGTCGCCCGACGAACACCAGGATTCACTGGCGCCGATCTGATGAACTTGCTTAACGAGGCTGCGCTGCTTACCGCCCGTGCTGGCGAGACCGAGATCTCGACCGAGATCATCGGTCAAGCAATTGATCGAGTAATTGGTGGCCCTGAGCGCAAGAGCCGGGTCATGAGTGATCATGAGCAGCGAGTCATCGCGTACCACGAGTCAGGTCACGCGCTGGTTGGTCACGTGTTGCAACACACCGACCCGATCCACAAAGTCTCAATCGTGTCGCGCGGCCGCGCGCTTGGCTGGACGCTGACCCTGCCCGAGCGCGACAAATACCTTAAGAGCCGCTCAGAGCTGCGCAGCGAGTTGGCCATGCTGCTGGGCGGCCGTACCGCTGAAGAAATGATCTTTGGCGACCCAACTACTGGTGCCGCCGATGACATCGACCGTGTAACAAAACTGGCTCGTGCGATGGTGACCGACTACGGCATGAGCGAATCTCTCGGCCCGCAAAAATTTGGCCATCGCAACGAAGAAGTCTTTCTGGGCAAAGACGGGCCAGCATCTGAGCAGGACTACGGCGGCGATGTCGCGCAGATGATCGACGCCGAAGTCCGCTCGCTGATCGATGTCGCTCACCGCGAAGCCCGGGCGATCCTCGAACACCATCTCGACACACTCGACACGCTCGCGACCGAACTCCTCAAGCACGAGACGCTCGACGAAGAACAGCTCGCGGCGATTCTCGGTGATGCAGGCACATGGAACAGCGACCCGATGCGAGAAACGCGATCTTCTTCACCGTTCGCCAGTGACCCTGCCCCGATTCACGAGTACCGTTCCGAAGAGCCACCAGACGCTCCGTGACATTACGGGGATCGCAGTCCCAGAAACGACAGCGTTAAGACGGTGGCCGGCCTGTGGAGGTGCCGTGACCAAACTGTCGCCCGAAGTTGATGTGGACCGAATTGCCGCGGCGGTCTCCGAGATCCTCGAAGCCATCGGCGAAGACCCGTCACGAGACGGTCTGCATGACACGCCGAAGCGAGTCGCCAAGATGTATGCCGAAGTGTGCGGCGGATTGCATCAAGACCCGCGTGAACACTTGGTCACGCAGTTCGAAGCGGGCCACGAAGAGATGGTCATGGTGCGAGACATCCCGATCTACTCGCTCTGTGAGCATCACTTGGTGCCCTTCATGGGCGTCGCTCATCTGGGCTACATCCCAAATTCGGAGGGTCGAATCACAGGCCTATCCAAGCTGGCCCGCCTGGTTGACGGGTACTCGCGACGCCCGCAGGTACAAGAGCGATTGACCTCGCAGTGCGCGGACGCCATTGATGAGATCCTTGAGCCACGCGGCGCGATCGTCGTAATCGAAGCCGAGCATCTGTGTATGGCAATGCGCGGTATCCGCAAGCCTGGTGCCATCACCGTCACGTCGGCGGTGCGTGGAATCTTTCGCCAAGATGTCGCTACTCGCATGGAAGCGATGCGGTTCCTCGCCAACCGCGCATAATGCAGTCATGACCGCCAGGGGCTGTCAAGTCATGGGCGTGGTAAATGTCACGCCTGACTCCTTCGTCGCGCAAGTCCGCACACCCGATGTGGCGGCGGCGGTGGCTCGATGTCACCAGTTGGCCGAGCAGGGCGCCTCGGTTGTCGACATCGGAGGCGCGTCGACGCGGCCAGCAGCCGAACCGGTAGCCACCGACGTCGAACTGGCTCGCGTTGTTCCGGTCATTGAGACGTTTGCGGCGCAGCGAAGCCAGCCGATCGTCATCTCAATCGATACTCGCAACGCCGACGTCGCCCGGGCCGCAGTCGCTGCAGGCGCGACGATGATCAACGACATGGGGTCGAGCCTGCACGGCGTGGCAGGCGAACTTGGCGTTTCGTACGTGGCGGCGCACATGCAAGGTGAACCGCAGACGATGCAAGACCACCCGGTGTACGGCGATGTCGTTGCCGACGTTACGTCGGTCGTGGTGGCAGCCGCTGAGCGCGCCAAGGAGGCTGGCGCCGCGAGCGTTTTCATCGATCCCGGCATCGGATTCGGCAAGCGAGATCCCCACAACCTTGAGCTGCTAGCTGGTATTGATCAGTTCGTCGAGAGCGATTTCGGCGTGGTTGTCGGTGTCAGTCGCAAAGCCATGATGGGTCGCCTGCATGCGGCAAGCGATGCGAACATCGAGCTCACTACGGCGACGGCTACACCGGTCGATGATCGGTTCGAGGCGTCGCTCGCGGTGGCGACATGGTGTGCGGCGCTGGGTGTGGCGGTGGTTCGCGTGCACGATGTTGCCGAAACCGTTCAAGCGATGAAGGTGGTCGTTGCGGGGAATACGGTCTAGGTTCAACGCAATGGTTGAGATGTCAATTTCGAGCCTTCGCGGCAAGTGGGCGCAAGGTATTCAGCCCCGCGATTTCATGTGGGTGCTTAAGGATCAACTGGCGCTCTGCGAGCGTCTTGGCGGCAAGGGGTCGAGTCACCGCCCGATCCGACGCCAAGAAGAGATCGTGTGGGTGCTGAACAACAGTTTCGACCTCACAATTTCGATGATTCCTGGGTCCCACAACCTCGAGGCGTACAAGAAGCTTGGCTTGGCGCATCGCCATTGGCCAGTCGTTGAGGGCGAAGACCCCACCATCAATTTGCCTCGGATCTACGAGCAGATGGGCATCGCGCTCGACAACGGTAAATCCATGCTGATGCATCGCATCTCGCTTGACGACGTGGTGATGGGTTTCATGGGTGGTTTCCTCATCTGGGGCGGCTATCTCGAGAACGCCACCGACACGACGGTGATGATCGAGCGTTTGTTCTCGAAACAAGTTGGCTCGAAGGGCCGCGTGATCATCAACACGATTGCTGACGACGACCAGATCCGGAAGACGGTGATGGCTGAGCAAGCAGCAGCAGCGGCCCTCGAAGCAGTCGAGACCGGCGGGACTGACGAAACAGCTGACACCGATGACGCTGCTTCCGATAGCGACGACTGACAGTCCACAGTGACGACCAAGCCAGCGAACGACAGAATCTTGTTGCGCGGGCTCCGCGTACTGGCGTTCTG
>Ga0114956_1000546_pt1 | contig 27666 bp, 24 predicted proteins | sample MaitaG_FD_87304 | JGI IMG/M metagenome (GOLD analysis project Ga0114956, IMG submission 87304) | Marine algal microbial communities from Maine, USA - Maine_Asex2 metaG | ecosystem: Host-associated > Algae > Red algae > Unclassified | place: Maine, USA | collected 2015-01-05
ATGTCGATCACTCTTGTGGCCTGAGCCCGCCTTATAGGCGAGCCGGTCGAGGCCACCTAGGCCAAGACCGCTTTCAGGCGAGTCGTTGGGATTAGCTAGTAACGATGCCGCCGCGGTCGCCGATCGTGGTGCTTCCGTAGCGGGTTGCGAATACATCAGGAAGCGCCCGGTCGCCGGGTAGCGACAGCCATAGCCGCAACAGATGACGTGGAGCGTCGGGCTTGTCGACGAAACCGGTGCGGTCGTGCAAGAGCGAATGATTGTGCACGAATTGCATGTCACCGATCTCGAGTGTCATCGAAAGGTGCATGCCGGGTTCGTTGGCAATTTCGTCGAACAGGTCGAGCGCAGCCACCATCTGATCGGTCAGCGGGGGAGCGGTGTCGAAGCGAGCCGCGGAGTTGATGTACTGGCGCTGGTAGATCACGGTCAGACGGTCGTCGAACCAGCTGAGCACCGGAATGCGAAAGAACGGTTCGGCGCCAGGCGGCACCTCGCCTCGGCGGTCGGTAGCGACTGCTTCGAAGAGCAGGTGTGCGAGGTCGGGGGCGCTGTCGAGCATCTGGTTGTAGATCGAGGCGGCACTGACCAGCAGCGACTCGCCGCCGGCCGCAGCAGTCTCGAGGCAGCAGAGCCCAACGGCATCGGTTGAGTCGGTGTGGAACGTCTGGCGCTGATCGGTCTGGTAGATACGCACCGTTGGGTCAGCGGCGTCGAGGCCAACATTGCGCACATGGCCCAGCAGGTCGCGGTTCGCGTTTTGTGACCGCAACGACCCGAGGTGGGCGCCCACCCCGACGAAAGCTGCGGCAATATGACCCTCGGACAGGTCAGCTGCCGGAAGCCCCCGAATGAGCTGAAACCCTCTTCCGGCAATCAGCTCGTCACGCAACTCGAGCAGTCGATCACCCATCGTTGGCAACACAATGTCGGCTGCGGTGAGCTGTGCGAGCTCAGCTTCGGTGGACTCTGCGTATGGTTCACTCGCCGCGAGCAGCTCGTCAATTTCGAGCGGGCGTAGATGCCAGATCCAGGCGCTGGACTTCGCCCAGTCGGCGCCGCGCCACACTGCGGGCCCCGACTGGCGAGGGGCCACAGGGTTCGCTGGTGCAGACGGGGACATGCTCAGAACGTATCCTGCTGCGATGGCTGAGCTGATGGATCGATTCCCCGCGATCAGTGATCTTGAGAAGCGGGCCAAGCGCCGCAGCCCGGTGTATTCGTGGGAATACCTGGCGAGCGGCACCGGCGACGAGGCGTCGATGCATCGCAACCGCGAGGGGTTGCTCAAGGTCGAGCTGTCGCCGCAGTTCCTTAAAGGTGTGATCACGCCCGACATCACGACGACGATGTTTGGCGTCGAGCACAGCGCGCCGATCGGGGCTGCGCCAATCGGCCTTAGTGGCTTGATCTGGCCGGGGTCTGACCAGGCGCTCGCAGCTGCGGCCGCGAAGCACAAGTTCCCCCAAGTGCTCAGCACGGTTGCCACGGCATCGCCCGAGGTGGTCAAGCCGATCGCCGGTGACTACGGCTGGTTCCAGCTGTACCCGCCCAAAGAACCCACGATGCGCGACGCGCTCGTCGATCGTGTCGCCGACCTCGGCTACCAGACGATGGTGGTGACGGCCGACGTTCCGGCGCCGAGTCGGCGTGAGCGACAACGCAAAGCCCAGATTCGGGTTCCGCCCAAGATCGGTCCTCGCCTCGTCGTGCAAACGGCCCTGCACCCCGCTTGGACGCTGGCCATGTTGCGCAATGGCATGCCAGGCTTCGGCACGCTCGAGACCTATGTCGACAGCAAATCGCTCGCCAACTTGGCGGGTTTCGTCGGCGCTTCGCTCGGCGGAACCCTGTCGTGGGAGTACCTCGCAGCGGTGCGTGAGCGTTTCGACGGCAACATTGTCGTCAAGGGCATTCTCGACCCGACCGACGCGCAGCGCTGCCTTGACGAAGGCGTCGATGCGGTCTGGGTCTCGAACCATGGTGGTCGCCAACTCGAGGCGGCACCGGCTGCGATTGACACGCTGGCCCCGATCGTTGATCAGGTAGCGGGCCGAGCACCGATCTTCTTCGATAGCGGCGTGCGTTCGGGCGCCGATGTTGCCCGGGCACTGGCGTTGGGTGCCGACTTTGTCTTCTGCGGCCGATCGTTCATGTTCGGCCTCGCCGCGCTCGGTCCGCCCGGCGTCGCCCACGCTTTCGACATCCTCGTCGACGGCCTGCTCAACGTGATGCACCAGACCGGCTGCGAAACCATCGACGACCTCCGCCAACGCGTCGTAACCCCCTAGCCACCCCACGAAACTTTCGACCAAAACCACCTGTGACGTGGTTTTGGTCGCACAAATCGTTGCGCTAGCTCGTTGCTCCCAGATCGGCCGACACCAGGGGGTGTTCAACGGCGAGCACTACCAAATCACCGGCAGCTGGTCGATGCCGAGCACAAAGTTGCCCGTGCGCTCGGGCTGACTCGTGCCGGGTTCGGCCAACGCGATCGTCGGCAACCGGTCGAGAACTTCTTCGAACAGCACCTTCAGTTCAAGCTTCGCAAGCTGGGCCCCAAGGCAGTAGTGGCGGCCGTTCGCGCCGAACGCCACATGCTGGCGAGCGTCGCGGTGGATGTCGAACTCATAGGGCCGGTCGAACACCGCCGGATCACGATTGGCGGCCTGGTAGAACAACAGCAGCCGGTCGCCTGCGAGGATCTGCTGACCGCCCAGCTCGACATCGCGAGTCGCGGTTCGGTTCATGTTGCGGACCGGGGTGACCCACCGCAGCATCTCGTCAATAGCACCAGACAGCAGCGAGCGATCGGCCTGCAATGCGGCCAATTGATGCGGATGCTGCAACAGCGCTTCGAGCCCACCACTCATCACGTGGCGCGTCGTCTCATCGCCTCCGACCAGAATCAACATCGTCTCGAAGATCAGGTCTTCGGTCGAGAGCGGCTCACCATCGGTGTAAATCAACAGGCTGATTAAATCTTCGGCGTCGGGATCGGTGCGCTGGCCCATGTGCTCGACGATGTAACCAACCCACTCGAGCACGGCCGTCTCGACGGCAGGCTGCACGTCTTCGCCGCCGGTCGCAAACAGGTCGGACCAGTGCAACAACTTGGCCTCGTCGGCGGCCGGAAGCCCCATGAGCTTGGCAATCATGCGCAGCGGGATCGGCGTAGCGATCTGCGATACGAACTCGCAGCCGCCGTCATCGATGACTGCGTCGATCAGGTCGGTGACGGTCTCGCGCAGAAAACCTTCGTGGCCCGAGACCCGCCGAGGCGTAAAGCCTGAGCTGACGATGCGACGCCGCCGCGTATGGTCTGGGGGATCACGGTTGATCATCGACGGCACCGAGCTATTGGGTCGTGAACCCTTGAGGCTGCAGAACGTCTCCCAGTTGGCCTCGATGTGGCTGATGTCGCTGTGCGCGGTGATGATCCAAAGTCCCTCAACGTCGTCCCAGTAGACGGGGGCGTGTTCGTGCATCCACCGATAGTGATCGAAGGGATCGGCGTGGAAGTCGACACTGAGAGCCTGAATGCCGTCGCGGGTCGGGTGCTCGGGCGTGCGGTGCACGATCGTCGACCTATCGAAGCGATAGAGGGCGCCCTGTCCCTCTGGAGCCTCGTACCCCTCGAAGCGTTCGTTGGTAGCCATAGCTGTACCGTACGCGCCGCAGCGCCGATCGTTAGCACCCTCTACGATGCCGGCGATGAACGAACCGATCCTGCGGGTCATGACACTCAACATTGGATCGTTGATGGATCCTGGTTGGGCCGAGCGCAGGCCCGAGGTCGTCTCATGGATTGACCACGTCGACCCCGATATTGTCTGTCTGCAAGAGGTGCACGAGTCGGCGTCGATGCCGAACGTTGCGAAGACCGTCGCTGCCGATGCTTCGGGCGGGTGGCACGTTGCGTGGGGTGGCGCAAAGATCAGCCAGTTCCTGCAGAGCGACGACACGGTGCGGCTGGGGTCCGCGGTGTTGTCGCGTTGGCCGATCGAGCACCAGGCGACGCACCTGCTTCCGATCGATGAGAGTGCGCTGACACCTGAAGACCCGATGCCGAGCCTCATACCGTGGGAGTTGGTGTACGCCCGCACCGCCGGGCTCGACGTGTTCTCAACGCACCTGGCCCCGGCACCCTCGCATGGCCTGCACCGCCAGATCCAAACTGGCGCCATCGACCAGATTGTCCGAGAGGCCCGAGATGGCCGCGACGATTTCGATTGGCCCAACCCACGCGTTCCGATGCCGGCGATCTTGTGCGGCGATTTCAACGCGGAGCCCGAGAGCGACGAGATCAGGTTCCTTCGAGGGGCGTGTGCCTTCGATGGCCGCACGACCTTTTGGCAAGACGCGTGGCGTGTCGCTGGCGACGAAGGCCCTGGCTACACGCAGGACTGGCGCACACATCCCTTGGCAGCGCGTCTCAACGTGCATCGCAAACGCATCGACTACGTGTTTGTCGGCGACCCGTTCTTGCGAGCTGGCGACGCCGGTCGAGTACTCAGCGCTGCCGTCGTATGCGACGAGCCCCGCACCGGCGTGCAAGCCAGCGACCACCTCGGCGTAGTCGCCGAGATCCTCTGGCCGGCTCGCCGGGATTTGCCGGGCTCGCTGCCGCTCGCCCTTTGACGGCGTTCGCCTGAACCCGTTGCGGTCTTTGTAGTCGCCGAACGAGGGTCGGCTCCGCCGCTGGGAGATGACGCGTAATAGAGTTCCGGGTCCATGGGGTTCTGTAGCAAAATAGTCGGGGCGGCGTTGTAAGTGGGGGTCGTTCTTGGGATCGATTCGTCGACTCAGTCGACCAAGGTCGAAGCGCGAGATATTGAGTCGGGCGCGGTGCTCGCTTCGGGGTCAGCGACGCATCCGCCGACGACACCACCGGTCTCCGAGCAAGACCCGGCGGCGTGGTGGCAGGCGCTGGTCACAGCGTGCGAATCGTTGCCGGCCGAGGTCCGTGACCGGGTGGTCGCCGTCAGCGTCGCTGGCCAACAGCACGGGCTCGTGTTGCTCGATGAAGCGGGCGCGGCCGTACGCCCGGCCAAGCTGTGGAACGACACCACGTCGTCGGCTGAGGCCGACGCAATGGCGACTGCAATCGGGGCTGGCGCGTGGGCTGAGGCAGTCGGGTCGCTTCCGGTAGCGGCGTTCACGATTAGCAAACTTGCGTGGGTCGTGGCCCACGAACCTGAGCTGATCGGTCGAGTCGCCCAGGTCATGTTGCCGCACGACTACTTGACATGGCGGCTTTGTGATCGCCACGTCACCGACCGAGGCGACGCTTCGGGCACCGGCTGGTTCGATCCGTCGAGCGGCGACTACCGACCCGAGTTGCTCGACCTGGCAGGCGTTTCCGGAAGTGAATGGTTAGCGAAGCTTCCGCAGGTGGTCGGCCCGGCTGAGATCGCTGGCGAAGTCACCGCCGCCGCAGCCGAAGCGCTTGGGTTCCCCGTTGGCATCTCGGTGGGCCCGGGTTCGGGCGACAACATGGGCGCGGCCCTCGGGCTCGGTCTCAACGCCGGCGATCTTGTGGTGTCACTCGGCACCAGCGGTGTGGCCTATGCGCGGTCGGCGACGCCGACTCACGATCCGAGCGGTGCGGTTGCCGGGTTCGCTGATGCGACCGGCGGCTTTCTTCCCCTGGTCTGCACCCTCAACGCAACCAAGGTGACCGACACGGTTGCGGGCTGGCTTGGCACCGATGCCGCTGGCCTCGCCGAGATAGCGATGAGCAGCGACCTCGAAGCGTCACGAGCAGTGGTGTTGCCCTGGTTCGACGGCGAACGCACCCCGAATCGACCAGATGCTGCTGGCGTGATCGCCGGTCTGCGCACCGACACGACGCGCGAAGAACTCGCGGTCGCCGCGCACGACGGGGTGCTGTGCGGGCTGCTCAACGGCCTCGACGCGCTCGGTTCGCTGGGGGTCACGCTCGACGGCACCCTCAACCTGATCGGCGGCGGCTCGCGCTCGATTGCGTATCGCCAGCGATGCGCCGACTTGTGGCAACGCCCGATCGTGGTGCCCGATAGCGACGAGACCGTGGCCACCGGCGCGGCGCTACAGGCAGCCGTCGTCGCTTCCGGCACTGACTTCGGTGACATCGCCCAACGCTGGCAACTCGGCAGCGGCACCACCGTCGAACCAGCGATCAGCGCTGACGCCGCCACGGGCGTGCGTTCCGCGTATCAAGTGCTGGCCGACAACTGATCTAGAACGTGACCTCGGCGTGGCGGAAGTCGGCGGTGGCGTCGTCGAGTGCCTGGCGAACGTCGTCGTCGAGGGTGACGTCGAGCGATGCCACGGCGGCATCGAGTTGCTCGGGCTTGCTCGCGCCGATGATGGGTGACGTGACCGCAGGTTGGGCCAGCACCCAAGCGATCACGAGCTCGACCATGCCGATGCCGGCCTCGGCTGCGATCGAACGGATCGCTTCGACCGCCTCGAATTCGCGGTCTTGCCAGTAGCGGGCCTGGTAGCGCTCGGCCGCCGTGCCCAGCGTGAACCGCGTGCCATCGGCGGGGCCCGATGCCTGTGAGTGCTTGCCGGTCAGCAACCCGCCGGCCAGCGGGTTGTACGGGATGACGGCGATGTCGTCGAGTTCGCACAAGGGGAACAAGTCACGCTCATAGGGGCGCACCAGCAGGTTGTAGCGAGGCTGGATGCTGTCGAAGCGCCGCAGGTTCTGCGTGGCTGCGATGCCGTTGGCTCGCGCGAGCTGCCATGCCGAGTAGTTCGAGCAGCCGAGGTAGCTGACCTTGCCTTGGCGCACGCAATCGTCGAGGGCGGCCAATGTTTCATCGATCGGCGTGCGAACGTCGGGGAAGTGCATTTGGTACACGTCGATGTGGTCGGTCTGTAGCCGCCGCAGCGACGCCTCGATCGCCTCAGTTATGTGCTTGCGGCTGCCACCGCGCTGCCACGGATGCGGCCCCATCGGCGCAAAGAACTTGGTCGCCAACACGATGTCGCTGCGGTTGTTTCGCTCAGCCATCCACCGACCGATGATCGCCTCGGTCTCGCCGCGGTCGTCGGCCCCGCCGCCTGAGGGGTACGCGTCGGCGGTGTCCATGAACGTGATGCCATGCTCGGTCGCTGCATCGAGAATCGCGAACGACTGCTCTTGGTTGCACTGAATGCCAAACGTCATCGTGCCGAGGCACAGACGAGACACCGCCATGCCGGTTCGGCCAAAGCTCGTGTACTTCATTGCGTGCCCCTCGGTGCTATCTAGTCGCTGATGATCTCTTGAGCATCGGTATAGCTTCCCGAAGCCGGGCGTAAAAACGTCTTGCCCGGCGGCGGCTCAACGCCACGCTCGGGATACGGGTCGTCGCCCACCACTGAAACGATCGAGCGATAGTCGGCCACACCGATATCGAGGCCATCACGCACGAGCCACGGCAGTGGTGTTGATGCCGAGCTGTAATGGTTCACCAGCGCTCGGCGATAGCGGTCAGCGCTGGCGTTGCGCTTGCTGCGATGCAGCAGGTAGCCGTTGAAGAACACGACATCGCCTGCCTTGGCCGGCACCAGCACCTCGTCGGCCTCGTCAAAGTCAACGCCATCGAAACCATGGGCTTCTTCGCCCGGGTCGAACTCGTCGGGCATGCCGTGGTCGCGCAGTGGCCAGATGCGGCCCGGCTGGTGCGAGCCGCTGAGTACCCGCAGGCACCCGTTGTCTTCGTTGGCATCGTCAAGGGCAATCCATGCGCCCACCAGTGAGCGATCGCGGGTCGGTATGTAGCGCTCGTCTTGATGCCACGCCTGACCCGGCAACCCCGGTGGCTTGGCGAACAGCATCGACTGCATGCACTTGACGCCGCCATCCCACCACGGCAGGTGGGCGCCCACGATGGTGCCGAGCACGTCGGCGATGCCCGGGTGGCTGACCATCTCGGCGATGGTGTCGCTCACCCAATGTGGAAAATGCACCGCGAGCACGGTTGACAACACTTCGTCATCGCTCGCCGCCGGGTCGACGTCGGGCGGGTTCGCAATCGGATACTCGTTGCGTGCGAACCGAGGCAGCTCGCCCCGCATGCGCTCAAGGTCACCGTCGTCGACCAACTGTTCGACGATCACCCACCCCTGCTCAACGTAGGTGTCGGCCAACTTCGGATCTGATGCCTTCATGCCTCGACGTCGCGGCCGATTTGGACTTCGGGTGGGGCTTCATCGAAGAGCTTGGGGTAGGGCGACTCAAGCCCGATGAGTTGGCGAACCAGGGGCGTCGCACGGTCTTTGACCTCGTCACGCACGCCGAGCATCTGGTCTTCGAGTGGCGTGATGAACTTGGCCAAGTACTCGATCAAGACCGCCGAACGGTCTTGATCGCTCACGTTGGGCATCGCGCAGTGCCACACCATGCCGTTGAAGATCACGCAATCGCCCGGGTCGCCCGCCATGCGCTGACAGTTCGCAAAGAAGTGATCGCGGTCGCCGACCTCGGGGTAGCTCAGCTCGCGCTGCGACCCAGCCAGATACGCGCTGGCTCCGGTCTCGGCAGTAAACGGATCGAGCGGAATGGTCGCTTGCAGATTCAGCGGGAAACTCGAGTTGATGCCATGCGGGAAGCCCTCGCCGTCGTAGAGATCCCAATACGGGTAGTCGATGTGCGGTTCTTGGCCTGGCCCGCCGGGTAGCAGTCGGTTCGCTGCGATTGATCCCAAGATGAAGCGGGTGCCCAGGAACGCGCCGGCAATGGCGGCCACGGTCGGGTGCTGCACCATCGTCTCGAACACCTCGCCCTTATTGAGCAAGTTCCACACCCGCCGTTGCAGGTGCAGCTTGTCCTTGTTCGCGCCTTGGAAGTGCGTCTCTTTGGCCTCGTCGGCCGAGTACTCGTGGATCAGTCGCCGAGCTTGGGCAACGAGGTCGGCGTCGAACGCCGATCTGATGATGACCGCACCCTCGCCAGTGAGTAACTCGTCGATGATCGACGAAAGTTGGTCGTCGATGGCTTCGGGTTTCACTTCGAGCATGAAGAGACCTCTCTAGTCAGCGGCTGGTCGGGCAGCGCCCGGTGGTCGAGCGCACGACGAGTCGCGGCTCTGCGAATCGGTGGACGGCCTCGCTTCGCCCGTTGACCCGTTCGAGCAGCAACTCAGCGGCCATGGCGCCGTGGTGACGGCGTGGCTGGTCGACGGTGGTGAGCGAAACCGTTCCGAGTGCGGCCAATGCAGTGTCGTCGTAGCCGACCACAGAGATGTCGTCGGGCACCTTGACTCCGCGTCGGGCGAGTTCGCCCAGAACGCCAACCGCGCACAGGTCGTTGGCCGCGAAGATCGCGGTCGGGGGTTCGTGCAGGGCAAGCAGCGAGGCAGCAGCGTCGACGCCGGCCCGCTCGTCGAATTCGCCGTCGACGCACAGCGGTGCGAGGCCGTGATGCAACATCGCTGCGGTAAAGGCACTGCGGCGCTCGGGGGCGCCGCTGCCGGCCCCGCCGTCAATGTGCACGATGCGTTTGTGACCGAGATCGACCAGGTGGTCGACAATGAGTTCTGCGCCGACCTTCTCGTCATTGTTCACGCTGTCGAAGCCCGCGGCGTCGGCTGGCCCGTTGATGCTGACCATCGCAACCTGGGTTGCGAACCGCTCAAGCGTGTCGAGCGAAGTTCTGGCACCCACAACAATGAGACCATCGACCTGGCGAGCGAGCAGGGCATCGAGCGCTGCCGTCTCGCCCCGCGGGCGCTGCCAGCCAGAGTTGACCAGCACTTCGTAGCCAGCCTCGGCGGCACCGAGAGCGGCCCCCTCGGCAACTTCGGTGAAATACGGGTTCTGGAAGTCGTCGAGTACGAGTCCGAAAGTGTTCGTGCGGCCCGAAGCGAGGTTCCGGGCCAACATGTTTGGCCGGTAGCCGAGTTCGTCGGCGGCTTGCACCACCTTGTATCGGCTCGACTCAGAAACTCGGGTCGAGCCGCGCATGACGAGTGACACCAGTGATCGTGAAACCCCAGCGCGATCGGCAACGTCTTCCATGGTTGGTTTGTCCACGCCCTGGCGACTCTAGCTTGAAGCCCCGTGCCGGTGCCACAAGAGTTGGAGCGCTCTAATTCGATACACGGCTGACCCGGTTTGGGAGAGCGATCCATCACCCGAATGGGTTGCAGGGCACACTGAGTTGCTCTAGTCTGCGTGATTGCGATCAGTGTTGGAGGGCTCCAACGCTGACCCGGGGGAGTTTCGAGATGTCAGAGCGCGAATCGATTTTGACTCGTCTTGCGACGGCCCCAATCTCATGGGGCATTTGCGAGGTCCCCGGCTGGGGCCACCAACTTGAAGTCGACCGGGTACTCAGCGAGATGGTTGAACTCGGCTTTACCTCGACTGAGCTCGGCTCTCCCGGCTGGCTTCCCGATGACCCGTCTCGACTCAACGCGATGCTTGCGGCCTATGACCTCGACCTGCTGGCGGCCTTTGTTCCACTGGTCTTGCACGATCCAGCACTCGCTGACGAGTCGCTCAAGCGAGCACGCGCAACCGCCAACCGGCTCGAAGCAATGGGCGCAACCTACTTCAACACTGCGCCAGTAACGAGCTGGGATTGGTCCCGGCGTGAGCCGGTTTCGGCCGCCGGGTGGGATCACGTCATGGCGATGTTCGCAGCGATCGATGACATCGTCGCCGAGCACAACTTGGTGCAGGTGCTGCATAGCCATGTCGACACGGTCGTCGAAACCGCGGATGAGGTGCAGCGTTGCATCGACAATTCTGACGTCAAGTTCGTGCTCGACACTGCGCACTTCGCGATCGGCGGTGTCGACGTGCGGTCCTTTGCCGAGACCTACGCCGAGCGGGTCGGCCTGGTGCACATCAAAGACCTCGACATCTCGGTCGCTACCCGGCTTAACGACGACGAACTCACGCTGATGGAAGCAGTTCAAGCCGGCATCTTCCCGCCGGTAGGCCATGGCGATCTTGACATTGGCGGCGTCATGTCTCAACTTGAGATACGCGGGTACCAAGGCTGGTACGTTCTCGAACAAGACGTCGCTATTACTGGCGATGTACCAGCACCGGGTGAGGGCCCAGTGCTGGCCGTAGGCGAGAGCCTCGCATGGCTGCAGGCTCATCATGACGCATCAGCGCTGGCTCAACCCACTAAGAACTCAAACGTAATCCCATAGGAGGGGAATATGAAGAAAACACGATTGCTAGCAATTCTGCTAACTCTCATCATGGTGGCCGCCGCGTGCGGCGGCAGCGACGGCACCGATGCCGACGTTGCCGCTGACGAAGCACCAGCCGCCGATAGCGATGCAGGCGCCGATAGCGATGCAGGTGCCGACGACGGTGCTGATGCTGACGACGGTGCTGATGATGTTGCGCTCTCACAGGGCAGTGACCTCACGTTCCACATGATCACGCACTCTGACGATGGCCCGTTCTGGTCAGTCGTCAAGCGTGGCGCCGAAGCTGCCGCTGACGATGTCGGCGTCGAGCTTGTATGGATGCCAGGCAACAACGACCCCGGGCAGATGGTCACCGACATTCAGACCGCGATCGGCGAAGGCTCGAACGGCATCGCCGCTTCTCTGCCTAGCCCCGACCAGCTCATCCCTGAGCTTCAGGCCGCGGTGGGCGAAGGCATTCCCGTTTACACCTTGAACTCGGGTGCCAACGACTACCAGTCGATCGGCGCTACCACGCACATCGGCCAGTCCGAAGATGTCGCCGGTATGGGCGCAGGCGACCGTTTCAACGCCGCTGGCGCCACCCACGTTCTGTGCGGTCGCCAAGAGCAATCAAACGTCGGCCTCGAAGAGCGTTGCGCCGGTCTCGAAGCGACCTTCTCGGGCGACGTGACCAACGAATTTGTGGGTCTCGACGCTGACCAGACTGACCAGATCAACCAGATCAAGGCCATTCTCGAAGCCAACCCAGAGATCGACGCCTTCCTCGGCGTTGGACCAGTTATCGCAATGTCAGGCCTCCAGGCAGCTCAAGACCTCGGTCGTGACCTCACCATTGGTGGCTTTGACATGACGCCTGAACTCCTCGACGCGATCGAGGCCGGCGACATTGCGTTCACCGTTGACCAACAGCAGTACCTGCAGGGCTACCTGCCAGTAGTGCTGATGTTCCTTGAGGCAACCAACCAGAACACCGCTGGTGGTGGCCTGCCAATCCTGACCGGTCCTGGCTTCGTGACCCCTGAAAACGCTGGTGCCGTTAAGGCACTGTCGGCTGAGGGCACTCGCTAGTCAACCAGTCACACCCAGCGCGTTTCTAAAACGGGCTGCGGTAGCACTGACACTACTGATGCCGGTGGGGCGGGTCTCGCCCGCCCCACCAGCATCAGCGCTTTGGCAGTTCACTAAAACTGCACGGGGGCACTCGCCTCACTGAAGTACCAGGGGACCTAGGGGGAACAAGTTCTATGAGTACGGTCATATGACGACGATCGATGGCGCAGTGATTGCTGACGACGCCGCGGCTAACGACGACGACGAGCGCATCTCGTATCGAGGGGTCTTCCAGCGCACCCTGGTGCGCCCCGAGATTGGTGCAACCATTGCAGCGGTCTCGATTTGGATCTTCTTCTGGGCGGTATCAACGCCCTTCGGCAAGGCCAGCGGCGCATCGTCGATCCTTGACGTAGCTTCGTCGCCACTTGGCATCATGGCAGTCGCGGTCGCGATGCTGATGATCGGCGGTGAGTTCGATCTGTCGGCTGGTGCGGCCACCGGCGCGCTTGGCATCGTCGTCATCTTGTTAGTTCGCGACGTTGCTGGCGAGGTCAGCGGCGGCAGTCTCAGCCTCTGGATCGCACTGCCGGTCTCGTTGCTCGTGGCGCTCTTCCTTGGCTGGTTCAACGCCACGATGGTCGACAAAACCTCGCTTCCGAGCTTCGTCGTGACGTTGGCCTCGTTCTTCATCCTTAAGGGCGCAAAGCTTGGTTATGCGAAACTCATCACTGGCCAAATTCAGGTCGGCAAGCTCGATGATCTAGCAATCCACGCCGAACAGAACGATGTGAGTGACAAGGGCTACGGGTTTCTCGCCAAGGTATTTTCGGGCGAGTGGATCCGCAACGAACATGTGTGGGGCTCGAGAGACGCCGTCTATCTAATCGGCGTAATGCTCGGCCTGTCACTGGTCGTGTTGGCCGTTTACGAGATGCAGTACACCCGTCGCGAAAAGCCAGCGCCTGCCGGAATCGGCGTGCTCGGTGCTGGCATTGTCGTGGCAATTGTCGGGGCAGCCGTGCTGCATCGCACCGACTCTGTTTCGGGCAACGTCATCGGCGCAGTCGTCATTGGTGTGGGCATGCTGATTGGACTGTTCGGCTGGTCGACGTGGCGCTATCAAACCATCGACCGCACTGCGCGACTGACGATGCCTGCCAGCGCAATCGCACCATTCGGGCTCGGGCTGGTTGCCGTTGTGCTTGGCGCACTCTTTGCATTGCTGCTCGACCCTGACAACAGCGACACCATCGCCGTGCTCTACCAGGTCACCGAACAAGGGTTGCGGGCGATCTTGTTCATCTCGCTGGCCGGTGCTGGCGCAGTGCTTATGCTGATCGCTGTAAGCAGAGCTCGCAAAGAATCAAACACCGCTGGCGGGTTGTTGCTGTTGATGACCTCGGGTGTCGTAGCCGCAGTTGCGTTCTTCATTCGATCTGAATCTGGTACCCACAAGTTCCGCACCGAGGCGTTGTCAGCAATGTTGGCGATCGCAATGCTTATGGCGATCTGGGCGCTGCTCTCCATGCGGTTCGAATCTCGAAGCGCCATCGATCGCTCAGCAGACCGACTCGGCAAAATCTTGCTCATCGGGGGCGCCGCCGGAGTCGTCGTAGGACTCGGCGCACGACTGCTCTACATCACGCCAGAAGAACTCGAGACAGCAACTCGCACCGTGTTTAGCGTCCGCATCTTGTGGTTCATCGCCTTTACTGCCGTCTGTACCTGGGTGCTCGGCCGGACTCGTTTCGGAAGCTGGACATTCGCAGTTGGCGGCAACAAGCAAGCGGCGCGCCAAGTTGGCGTACCTGCGTCACGAACCAAGATGCAGCTGTTCATGTTGGTCTCGTTTGCGGCCTGGCTGGTCGGCATCTTGTTGGCGTTTCGCCTCAACACGATTCAGGCGAGCACCGGTGACGGCGAAGAGTTCGAGTACATCATTGCCGCCGTCGTTGGCGGCACTGCCCTGACCGGCGGCTACGGGTCGACGCTCGGGGCCGCGATCGGGGCGTTCATCATGGCAATGGCAGTACAGGGCATCCCGTCGGCCCGCTGGAACTCTGACTGGCGATTTGTGTTTCTCGGAGCGATTCTGCTGCTGGCTGTAATTGCCAACAACTTCATCAAAGAAAAGGCTGAGGCTGCCCGATGAGCACTCCACTGCTTGAACTACGCGACGTCGGCAAGTACTACGGCAACATCATTGCCTTGACCGGGGTTACTACCAATGTGGCAGCGGGCAAGGTCACGTGTGTGCTGGGCGACAACGGTGCCGGCAAGTCGACTCTGATCAAGATTCTGGCCGGTGTGCATCAGCACGACGACGGTGAACTGCTACTCGAGGGCGAGCCGGTGAGCTTTGAATCACCGCGTGAAGCACTCGATAAGGGCATCGCAGCCGTGTACCAAGACCTGGCAATGGTGCCGTTGATGTCGGTATGGCGCAACTTCTTCCTCGGCTCTGAACCGACCAAGAATTTGGGGCCATTGCGATGGATCGACAAGCCGCTCGCCAAGCGCACCGCCAAAGATGAGATGGCCCGCATGGGCATTGATATTCGCGACACCGAGCAACCCGTCGGCACCCTGTCGGGTGGTGAGCGTCAGTCGGTCGCGATCGCCCGCGCCGTCTACTTTGGCGCCAAGGTGCTGATTCTTGATGAGCCAACCTCGGCCCTCGGTGTGAAACAGAGTGGTGTGGTGCTGCGCTACATCGTCGAAGCCGCTAAGCGTGGGCTAGGCGTGATCTTCATTACGCACAACCCGGCGCACGCGTATCCCGTTGGCGACCGGTTCCTGATCCTCAACCGTGGCCGCTCGATGGGAAATTTCGCCAAAGACGAGATCAGCCAAACCGAACTCACCCAGCTCATGGCAGGTGGCGCCGAACTCGAAGAGTTGCAGCACGAGCTCGAAGCAGCAATCGCTTCGAAGAACGACTGATGATCACCTGATGAGCGAACTCGAGGTGCTGGCTCTCGGTCGGGTCAGCGTTGATCTGTACGCGGAGCAAATCGGCCAGCCGATGCGCCACGTCACGTCGTTTCGCAAGTCGATCGGCGGCACCGCCACCAACGTGGCGGTCGCGGCCGCCAGATTGGGTCGCAAGGTCGCCCTCGTGACCAAGGTCGGCGACGACCAGTTCGGCGACTACGTGCAGTTCGCACTCGGCGACACGTTCGGAGTCGACAGTCGCTACGTCACTGTCGATGCCGAGTTGCAAACACCACTGGCCTTCGCCGAGATGGATCCACCTGAAGAACCGTCGATCATCTTCTATCGCGAACCGCGAGCACCCGACCTAAACATTGAGCCCGGCGATGTAGATGCCGACGTCGTCGCATCGGTGCCTATCTTCTGGTTGCCTGCGTCGCGCTTCAGCGATGAGCGGGCCGCCGCGACCGTTTCTGAGTTGTTGCGCATCCGGGGCCGCAAGAGCCACACGGTGCTCGATCTCGATTGGCGCCCGATGTTCTGGTCGTCGCCAGAAGCCGCAGCCGAAAAGATCCGGCCGATGCTCGACCAGTTCACGATCGCGATCGGCAACCGCGACGAGTGCGAGATTGCCGTCGGTACCCGCGATCTCGAGCTCGCAGCCGACCGCTTGCTCGACGCCGGCCTCGAGATGGCAGTGCTCAAGCTCGGAGCCGACGGCGTCATGATCGCCACCGCTGATGGTCAGCGCGTCTCAGTGCCGCCTTACATGGTCGATGTTGTCAGTGGTCTCGGGTCGGGCGACGCGTTTGGCGGCGCGTTCTGCCACGGCCTGCTGTCGGGCTGGGACCCAGAAAAGATCATCAAATGGGGCAATGCGGCCGGCGCATTGGTGGCTGGCCGTCTGATGTGCGCCGACGACATGCCGACTGCTCAAGAAATAGAAGCACTAATCACCGAACGAGAAGGAACCGCCGCGTGAGCCGCACCCCCCTGCGTATCGCTGTCGTCGGACTCGGCTGGATGGGCCAGGCCCACAGCCGCAGCTATCGACGCATCCCGATGCTGTGGCCCGACCGCACCGTCGACCCGGTGTTGGCGGTCTGCGCTGACACGCTGGCCGATCGTCGAGACATGGCCCTGCATAGCTTCGGGTTCGAAGACGCCGTCGCCGATTGGCAAGACATCATCGGGCGCGACGATGTCGATGTCATTGTGTGTACCGCGCCAAACATGTTGCATGAAGAGATCTGTGTCGCAGCTGCCGAGGCCGGCAAACACGTCTTTTGCGAGAAACCTGTCGGGGGCAAGCCTGAACAAACGGTGCGGGCCGAAAAGGCCTGCCGCGACGCTGGCGTCGTAACCGGCGTTGGTTACAACTACCGATTCGCTCCCTTGGTGCAGTACCTCAAGCAGCTCATCGCCGATGGTGATCTTGGCGAGATCACGAACTACCGCGGTCGGTTCTTCTCGATGTACGGCTCAGACCCACTCGGGTTCCTTTCGTGGCGCTACGACGTCGAACAGTCCGGCTACGGCGTGAGCACCGACATTCTCAGTCACTCGATCGATCTCGCCCACATGCTCGTGGGACCAATCACCCGGGTCATGGGGTTGCAGAAGACCTTCATTGCTGAGAGACCGATTCCGCAGCCGGGCGGCACGCACTATGACCGCGGAGCGCCCGAAGATCCCAAAGGCCCGGTGACCAACGAGGACTACTTCGGCGCGTTCTGCGAATTCGAAAACGGAGCGATCGGCACGTTTGAAACCAGCCGCTCGATCATCGGCCCAGAGAGTCAGAACGCGTTCGACGTCTATGGCACCAAGGGCGCCGCCAACTGGAACCTTGAGACCATGAACGAGATGGGCTTGTTCTTGGTCAGCGACCAAGCACGCGGGTACACGACCGTACGTGGTGGCGATCGCTATCCAAATCATGGCGCGTTCGTTCCCGGCGATGCGAACAGCATCGGGTTCGAAGACCTCGTCGCCATCGAAGATTACGAGTACCTGACCGCAGTGGCGGCAGGCACTAAGCACTCGGCGAGCTTCGCCGAGGCCGTCGACTACGTGAGCGTGCAAGCTGCATTGCTTCGTTCGACCGAGACCGGGCAGTGGGAAGACGTCGTCGACCTCCGTGACGATTGATTGAGAGAACTGACATGGCAGCCGCAACCGTTCGACGTACAACCAGCCAAGCGATCGTTCGCTATCTGATCGCGCAGAAATCGGTGCAAGCCGACGGTTCGGTCGCTCCGCTGTTCCCCGGCGTCTACGCCATCTTCGGCCATGGCAACGTCACCGCGCTTGGCCACGCACTCGAGCGCGCCAAAGCCGAGCTACCCACGTATCGCGGCCAGAACGAGCAGGGCATGGCGCTTGCTGGCGTCGCCTACGCCAAGGCCAAGCGACGTCGCCAGATCATGATCGCGACGTCTTCGGTCGGCCCCGGCGCGACCAACATGGTGACCGCTGCGGGCGTTGCTCACAGCAACCGGCTTCCGCTACTGCTGATCTCGGGCGACACGTTCAACAACCGGCTGCCCGACCCCGTGCTCCAGCAGGTCGAGCACTTCGGTGATCCGACCCAAACCGTCAACGACGCATTCCGTGCAGTAACCCGCTGGTGGGATCGCATCACGACCCCCGAACAGGTCACGACGTCGCTGCCCCATGCCGTGCAGACCATGCTCGACCCCGGCGACTGTGGCCCCGCGTTCATCGGCCTGCCCCAAGACGTTGGTGCCCAAGCGTGGGACTTCCCCGAACACTTCTTCGATGAGCGCGTGCACGATATTGCTCGGCCTCGCCCCGATGCTCGCCAGCTAGCCGAGGCGACCGAGCTGCTTCGCTCAGCGACCAAGCCCCTCATCGTTGCGGGTGGCGGCGCGCATTATTCACTCGCCGAAGCCGAACTGGCTGCCTTTGCGACGCGGCACAACATTCCCGTGGTCGAGACCGTGGCTGGCAAGGCTTGCTTGACCTGGGACCACCCGATGTACGGCGGCCCGATCGGGGTCACCGGTGGCACGTCGGCCAACGCTCTGGCCGCCGAGGCCGATGTGGTGCTCGCGGTCGGTACCCGGCTGCTCGACTTTACGACCGGAAGCTGGACTGTCTTTAAGAACGAGGCGGTGAAAATCATCGGGCTCAATACCGCTCGATTCGACGCGACCAAGCGCCACTCGACTGCCCTGGTCGCCGACGCACGCGAAGGGCTCGCTGAGCTCGGCGCTGGGCTCGGTGACTACCGCGCTGGCGACGATTGGTCGACGACGACCGCGAACGAAGTCGCGAAACACAACGCCTACATCGACAAGCTGGCCGCCAAGCCCTCGACGAGCGACAGCGGGCTTCCGACATATGCCCAGGTCGTCGGTGCAATCGACAGAGTCGCCGACGACAAGACCTTCGCCCTCGCCGCTGCCGGAGGTTTCCCTGGCGAGGTCAACAATGGGTGGCGCGCCAAGCACCTGAATAGCTTCGACTGCGAATACGGCTACTCGTGCATGGGGTACGAGACCAGCGGTGGTTGGGGCGCCGCTATGGCGATGCCCGACCGTGACGTTGTCGTGTTCTGTGGCGACGGCTCGTACATGATGCTCAACAGCGACATCTACAGCTCAGTGCTGCACGGCCACAAGATGATCGTGATCGTGTGCGACAACGGCGGCTTCGCAGTGATCAATCGGCTGCAGACGAACATGGGCGGCGAGCCGTACAACAACCTGATCGCTGACAATCCCACGGTCACGAATCCGATCGCAGTCGACTACGCGTCGCACGCCGCTGCGATGGGTGCGTTGAGCGAAACCGTGTCGAGCATCGACGAGCTCGAAGCTGCTTTTGAACGAGCCCGGGCCGCAGCTCGCACGACGGTGATCGCGTTGGTCACCGACGCCTACAGCTGGACCGAAGGCGGGTCGTTCTGGCAGGTAGGTGTGCCCGAGGTCAGCGATATGGCGACGGTGCTCGCAGCCCGCGCCGAGGTCGACGCCGGTCTCGACGATCAGTGGATCGGCTAGCCGGGTGCGCGTCTGGGTGAGTGGCGGGGGAGGCTTCCTCGGCTCAAACATTGTTGATGTAGCGGTGCGGGCGGGCCACGAGGTGCTGACCACGGCTCACACGTTTGTGGCGCCCGGCGATGCGCCGTATCAGGTCGAGTCGGTCGACATGACCAACGCCTCGCAGGTCGATGCCAGCATCGCGGCGTTTGCGCCTGACGTCATGATCCACAACGCGATCATGAACGACTGGGACCAGATGTATGGCGATCGGCACGCCGCCTGGGCCGCCTATGTCGACGCCACTCGCAACACGGTTACCTCGGCAAACAAGGTCGGTGCCCATTCCGTGCTGGTGTCGACCGACTGGGTTTTCGACGGCACGCAGGGCGGCGCCGACGAGTCGACCCCGCCAAACCCGGTGAACCTCTACGGCGTGCTCAAGGTGGCCTCAGAAATTGTGTCGCTTGAACTCGGCGCGGCCGTCGCTCGAGTCAGCGGTGTGCAGGGCATGCACTTGGCCCGGCCAGCGACACCCCGAGCTCAAGATCGGGGCTATGGGTACTTGGTCGCGAGTCTCGTCGACGCCCTCGAGTCCAGACGCGAGTTCACGGTCTGGGAAGCCCCCGAGATCAACATGCGGGCCACGCCGTCGTACGCACCCGAGTGTGCCGAGCTGATGCTGGCCATCGGCGAACGTCGGGTTGGGGGAGTGTTCCACCTGTGCGGGGCCGACGCCGTCGATCGCCGAGGGCTCGCACTGAAGACGTGCGAAGTCTTTGGCCTCGACGCATCGCTCCTGCGGTTCGGGCCGCCTGACCCCGAGAGCAATGCCAATGCCCCGATCCCGCATGATTCGTCGATTGTTGCACCCCGAACTGCCGAGCTGCTCAACCACGCCACGACCCCACTCGCAAGTTTGCTTGAACGCTTTGCACGCGATCGACGTGCACTCGTAGGCAAAGACGAAGGAAGCTAATGGCAGTCTCAATCGCCGTCATCGGCTGTGGCCGCATCGGCCGTATGCATGCTGATCTGATCGACCGCCAGACTCCCGGACTCGACCTTGTTGCGGTCACCGACGTCTTCGCAGAGTCGGCAAAGACGGTCGGCACCGAACACCAAGTAGACGTGGCGGCCACCGCTGACGAAATCTTCTCGAGCGACGTCGAGGCGGTCGCGATCTGCACCAGTACCGACACCCACGTCGACCTTGCCGTGGCCGCAGCCCAGGCGGGCAAAGCGATCTTCCTTGAAAAACCGGTATCGCTGAGCTTGCCTGAGATCGATCGAGCGCTTGGGGCTGTGGCCTCGGCCGGGGTGCCGCTGCACGTCGGCTTCAATCGCCGCTTTGATGCCAGCCACGCAGCGGTGCGTGATGCGGTCGTCAACGGTGATGTGGGTGACGTGCACATGGTGCGCATAACGAGCCGAGATCCTGAACCTCCGCCAATCGAGTACGTCAAGGTGTCCGGCGGCCTGTTTCTCGACATGATGATTCACGACTTCGATATGGCCCGCTTCGTCACCGGCAGCGACGTGGTCGAGGTCTACGCCCAGGCTGCGGTGCGAGTTGATCGAGCGATCGGCGAGGCCGGCGACGTAGACACCGCCGTGGTGGTGATGACCCACGAGAACGGCGCCATCACCACCATCGACAACAGCCGCCAAGCCGTCTACGGCTATGATCAGCGGGTCGAAGCCTTTGGGTCAGCGGGCATGGCGGCATCAGACAATCCTCGCGATCACACCACGCAGGTACACCGAGCGAGCGGCACCGAACGCACTACGATCCCGTACTTCTTCCTCGACCGGTACATCCCGAGCTATCTCGCTCAGTGGTCAGCATTCCTCGACGGTGTGGCCAGCGGGAAAATGGCGGTGACCGGCGCTGACGGCCGAGCCACGTTGGTGATGGGGCTCGCAGCGGTGCGATCGTTCGCCGAAGGTCGCCCCGTTCGAACCGACGAGATCACCGGCGAGTAAGCGCTGGCCATCAGCTGACGGTGGGTCAGACTGAGCGAGGCTGATCTCTCTCGAGGCATCGATCGGACAGGCTGCTGCGCCATCGCGAAGCTCATGGCGCAGAGCGCCACGACCATCCGTGAGGCACCGCACGGCACCTTGAGACCAATGTGCCAGAAGATCCGGGTTCCCAGGCCTATTGGGGTATGGATCTGGGTTAACTTCTGTGACGAATGATCACTCGACCGCCCAAGCCGCCATCGTTGCCAGACCAGGCTCTCGTACCTGGTGAGCCGTTTGGGCACGGTTCGTTTGAGGGCCGATCAGTCGTCATCACTGGGGGGAGTCAAGGCCTCGGGTTCGCGACCGCCGAACTTATGAAAGCCCGCGGAGCGGTCGAGATTCTGATCGTTGGTCGTGACGTTCCAAAGGGCGATGCTGCGGCTGAGCGACTAGACGGCGACGGGTGCCGGGCCTTGTTCTTAGGCGCTGATCTGAGCACCGATGCTGGAGTCGAGGCTGTCGCGAGTCGAGCCGAGGCGGACCTGTCGACCGTGCACGCGTTTGTGAACTGTGCTGCGGCGACCTGGCGCGGCACCGTGTGGAACACGACGAGCGAGATGTGGGACTCGATGCTGGCAACCAACGTCAAAATGCCGGGTCTGTTGACCTCGGCGATGGCCCGCATCATGAAGCGCGACGGCATCGCAGGCTCAATAGTGCTGGTCGGCAGCATCGCCCATCACGGGGGCAATGAGGTGCTCTGGCCATACTCGACCTCAAAGCACGCGCTCGAGACGATGGCCCGAGGCGCGGCCTGGTCGTTGATGGCCAATCGCATTCGCGTGAACCTGCTGAATCCAGGCTGGATGGATACTCCCGCCGAGCACGAAGTGCAGCAGAAGTTTCACGATGCCCCCGACAACTGGCTTGAGCGCGCCGAAGCGAATCAGCCCTTTGGTCGACTGCTCAAGCCTCAAGAGGTCGCAAGGGGCATCTGTTATCTCGCCTCTGACGAGTCGGGCATGATGACCGGCGCTTCGATCAACTTTGACCAGACAATTCCCGGCGCCGGAGATCTACCCCGGCCCGGTCCGACCCCCGAGCACTTCCCCTGGGAGAATCAATGACTAGCAACAGCCCGAATCTGATCTCGAATCCGGGCGGCAACGGCTGCCAAGTCGAGGTGACTCCCGCGTCAGCGTCGTGGACCTACCTTGACTTTGCGATCCACAAGCTTGCGGCCGGTGAGACCTTTACAACGATCTACGACGGTCGAGAATCGGCGGTCACGCCACTGGCCGGTTCAGCCACCGTCACGGCGGGAGATGAGTCATTCGATCTGCAGCGGGCCAGCGTGTTCACCGAGATGCCATCGCTCGTCTATGCACCCCCGGGCATGGCGATCACGGTGACGGCAACCGCCGACTTTGAGTTCGCGATCGGGTCGGCGCCAGCCGAGGGTCGTTATCCCGTGCGGCTCATCACCCCCGACCAGATGAAGAGTGAGGTTCGCGGCGGCGGGGCTGCGCATCGTCAGGTCAACCACATTTTGGCGCCGCCCATCGATGCTGAGCGACTGATCCTCTATGAGGTCTACGTGCCCCGCGGTACTTGGTCAGGCTGGGCCCCGCATCGCCACGATGGCGTCGACGGGGCTCCGTATCTCGAAGAGGTCTACTGCTTCAAGCTTGACCCGGCCGATGGGTTCGCGATGCATCGCAACTGGGCGCCCGAGGCTGACTTTGACGAGACGCTCGTGCTGCACGACGGCGACGTGGCCCTGGTGCCAAAGGGGTACCACTCGAGCGTGGCGTGCCCGAGCTCGAACATGTTCTTCCTCAACTACCTCGCCGGTGAGCTACAGAACGAAGAACGCATCACCCCGCCGTGCTTCCACGAGGCCTACACCTGGATCCAAGATGACTGGGATGCCGGGGCGTGGACTCACCCGGTGATCGACGCTCCGAATCTCGGAAAACAACTATGACGATTACTCCTGGCCGCGCCCGTGGGCTTGACACTCTGGCCAACGACCGGGGCGTGTTCTGCGTGCTTGCTATTGATCACCGTGACTCGCTGCGCGCCGTGGTCCCGGGGGCCGGCGATGGCGAACTCACTCAGCTCAAGCTCGACCTGATTGCCGGCGTTGGTTCACGGGCCAGCGGGGTCATGCTCGAACCCGAGCTCAGCCTGCCCCAGGCGATTGCGTCGGGCGCGCTAAGCGGCTCGACCGGCTTCATGGCAGCGCTCGAAGCTCAGGGTTACCTGCAAGATCCGTGGGGTGGCCCTACGCAGATGCTCGACGGCTGGTCGGCGGCCCAAGCTAAGGCAATGGGCGCAAGCGCAGCCAAGCTGTTGCTGGCCTACGACCCCGACCGCGCTGATCATGGCGCGGACCAGCGCGGCGTCGTCGCGTCGGTCGTGCAGACCTGCCACGAGCTAGATCTTGCAGTATTGGTCGAGCCGGTGGCCTTTGGTATGGCGGGTGCCGACCGGCCCCGCAAGGTGCTCCAAACCGTCGAGCACCTCACGGATCTTGGCATCGATGTGCTCAAGCTTGAGTTCCCGGGTGACCCCGACGATGTTGGCGGATGGGCCGAGGCGTGTGCCGCGGTTGGCGCCGCGGCAACCGTGCCATGGGTGGTGTTGTCCTCCGGGGTGAGTTTCGACCAGTATCAGGCACAGCTTGAGGTCGCGTTTGCACACGGGTGTTCAGGATTCACGGGTGGCCGCGCAATCTGGCGACCAATCACCGAAGTTGAGCCCGCCGACAGGCCCGCAGCCATCGCAGGCGTCGTCACTGACCGCTTCGATGCGCTCTGTGAGCTGGCAAACGCGAACGCCACGCCTTGGCGTGCTGCACTTCGCTAGGCACCACCTCTCAAACACCTAGTGTCTCAGCGCTAACTTTTATGGCCCTTCAGCCGACATTGCCCTATGGGCCTTGTGTCGAAAGGTACGCGTTGGTGATTTCACACCGCGAGGCAGAGGCTGAGGGCGACGCGGGCTGGACAGGCGAAACGTCGATGACGGTCGTCCGGCGATTGGCAAAGTTTGTGCCAGACGCCGAGCTCGCCGCAACCGGATTGGTGCCCAACGCGCCCGTGCCGGTTCCCAAAGAAATCGTCGAGCTATTCGATGCGCCCGTTCTTCGCGGCGGCTGGACCGAAGACGTTGCACCAAAATCGTTGGCCGGGTTGGCGTCAGCGTTCAAGCGAGCATCAGACGCAGGTGCGGCCCAGTGTGAAGTGACGCTCACCAGCACCGGCGACGTACGTATCGTCGAAATTCTGAACTTCGCTGGAGAATTCGAGTTGATGCTGCTCGTGATGCACCCGCCGCATGAAGCCGGTGGTCTTGTGCCCGAAGCCGCCGAGTTGGGGCCCGATGAGTTCCAGGTTCGCGACCGGTCGATGGAACACATCGTAGATGAGGCATCAATCTTACTCAGGATCGATGAGGTGACGAGAGAGACGCTGGGATGGGGCGACGAGGTGATTGGCACCTCCACGATCGAACATATGCATCCCGATGATCTCGACCGGTCGGTCACGATGTGGGTAGCAATGCTTTCGGATCCTGGCGGTGCCCGGCAGTGCCGACTGCGCTACCGACACAGCGATGGCCGTTTCATTTGGGTTGAGACGACCAATCACAATCTCTTGAGCACCGCGGGCCACGTGCGTCGCGAGGTACGCGACATAAGCCATGAGATGCAGGCGATCGGTGCGGCTCGGAACCGTGAACTCGTGCTCAAAAGTCTCGCCGATGCGCTTCCTTCTGGTATCGCCCAATTCGATACCGACTTGCAACCCATGTTTCGCAACGCTCAATGGGACACGATCACGGGCTCCGACACCGCACAAACCTTGCCTGAGACCCTCGAAGCGCTCGGCATTGTTGTTCCTGGCATTCCCGATGCAGGAACGGGCCGCACCAGTCTGTCGAACCAATCGTCGGTGGATCTCGATGCTGAGGGGTTCGATTGCACGACTACGATTCCCCGCCCCGGTGACCGCACCGACCGTCGTTGTCAGCTCCACCTGCGGCCGCTCATCGACGACACGGGCCAGTTCGTTGGGGTTGTGTGCTGTCTAGACGACATCACCACGAGCTGGGAGCTCCAGAACCGACTTGCTGCCCAAGCTCTGCGGGACCCGCTTACCGGGATAGCGAACCGGTCCGGCATCCTTTCAGCCCTTGATGAAGCGCAGGAACGAGCACGGCGCACCCACGCAATGACAGCGGTCGTGTTCATCGATATGAACGGCTTCAAGCGAGTCAACGACCAGTTTGGCCACGCGGTTGGCGATCGATTGCTCAGCGAGATGGCAAGTCGACTCAGCGCAACGCTGCGTCCTGGCGACATCGTCGGACGTCAAGGTGGCGACGAGTTTTTGGTTGTGTGTCCCGACGTCGGCTCACGAGAAGGCGCGGCGCAAGTCGCACACCGTCTAATGCGGGCAGCTACCCATGGTTGGACGCACGAAGGGAACCGCCTTGAAATCGCGGTCGGATGCGGGTTCACGGTCAGCGTCGGCGGAGGTGAGACATCTGAACGCCTGGTCGCCGAGGCGGATCTGGCGATGTATGAGAACAAGCGTCGCGGCGGCCCTCCAGTGTTCTTTGAGAACCGGATGTTCGCGGAGCAACGTTTGGGTCTTCGCCGCGACTCGGCCCTTGCGGTTGCGGTTTCCGACGGCTCGCTTGAGGCCCACTACCAACCTATTGTCGATCTTAGACAGAACGTGATCCACGGGTACGAGGCGCTGGCACGTTGGACATTTGAACGTGAGCAGGTCGCGCCCGACATTTTCATTCCGGTCGCTGAACGACGGGGGTACATCCACGACATCGGGCTCTGGATCTTCGAGCAGGTATGCGCTGCGGCAGCCCGGCACCCCAACAAGAATCTGACATGGGCTGTGAACGTTTCGCCGGTCCAACTCGACGACGAGAAGTTCAGCATGCGTCTTTTACGCTCGCTCGACCGAGCCGATGTCAACCCTCGACGCGTTCTGCTCGAGATCACCGAAGGCAGCCCAGTGAACCTGTTGCCATCATTCGTGCAGGGTCTACGCGAATTGCACGATAATGGCGTCGGCATCGTGGTCGATGACTTCGGTACTGGCTTTGGCACCCTCGACTATCTGCGGGCGGTACCAGTCGGCGGACTCAAGATCGACAAGTCCTTTACCGCGCATCTCGATGAGCCGCGCACCCACGCTATCGTTGCGAGCGCTATCGATCTGGCCAAACGGCTCGACTTGAGCGTTGTCGTCGAAGGGGTCGAGAGTGAGTATCAACGCCAGGCGGTCATGGAAATGGGCGCAGAGATTGGACAAGGATGGCTCTTCGGCCGCCCGGCATCGGCTACCCGACAGGGATTCGGCCCCGCGAGTCTTGCGGCAGCGGCCGCCGAGGCGCACTCTGTCAGCAGTTAGACCTGCGGCCTCGAACCAGTCAAGGAATATGCGACGACCCAGTCGGTTACATGTTGAGCACATCGGAAGGAACTTTCAATGAAAGACATGCAGATTGCTGGCCTTGGGGCCGGCACCGTTATCACCGCCCTTGGCCTGATCCTTTGGTCACCAATTGTCGGCGGTTTCAATGTTCTAGGTTTCATCATCACCCTGGTTGGCCTGATCGGCTTCGGAGGCTTTGCCAAAGATAAGTGGTACTGAGTACCCAAAATCTCGGTGGTCCGTAGTCGACTGAGTTGACTGCTGAGCCAATATGGCGCCATGACGTTCGAACGGATTGAAGTTGAGCGCGACGGCCAGATCCTCAGGATCTGGCTGAACCGCCCCGACAAGCGCAATGCGCATGACCACATGATGATTCGAGAGGTCGGCGACTTCTTCTTGAGTCTTGAGACCGAGTTCGACGCCCGCCTTGTCGTGCTTGGGGGCCGCGGCAGTTCTTTCTGCGCCGGCGCTGACCGCCGGGAGGTTCTTGAACCAGCGGCGTCTGAGCGAGAAGAGCGATGGCGAAATCAGATCGGCCGTCGAGCAACGAGAGCGATCGAAGACTGCCCGCTGCCGACCTTGGCCCGAGTTCACGGGCACGCAGCAGGTGGTGGTTCGTGCTTCGCGACGTCGTGCGACTTTCGCGTCACGACGGCCACGACCCAATGGTGGGTGCCTGAAGTTGATCTCGGCACGCCTCTGCCGTGGGCGGCCACGCCGCGGTTGATCCAAGAGATAGGTATGGCCCGGGCGCGAAGATACGTCATGCTCTCTGAGCGCATCGACGGCGAGACAGCGGTCGACTGGGGACTCGCCCATGAGTCGGTGCCCGACGCCGAACTCGATGCCACGATGGGTCGCTGGGAAGCCCGGCTACTCGGGCTGCCCGAGCTGGCAGTGACGATGGCTAAGGCGCACTTCCGCGGCTACGCGCGCGGTGCCGCGCTCGGTGACCTCTCAGAAACCGACGGCGATCTTGGGGCCATCGTGCGCAGCACTCCAGACTTCAAAGACCGGTTCTCGAACTTCTGAGGTTGGCTCTAGGCGAGGCAGCGGGGGAGTGCTCCGCCGTTGAACTCGATC
>Ga0114956_1000547_pt1 | contig 27665 bp, 21 predicted proteins | sample MaitaG_FD_87304 | JGI IMG/M metagenome (GOLD analysis project Ga0114956, IMG submission 87304) | Marine algal microbial communities from Maine, USA - Maine_Asex2 metaG | ecosystem: Host-associated > Algae > Red algae > Unclassified | place: Maine, USA | collected 2015-01-05
ACGGTTTCCGGTCCAGGTGCGGCGATTGTTCGTGCTGTGACGAATCTCAAAGCCCGACGCGTTCGCCACACTGTTCCAATGGACGGTGAGAGTCGTTCCCGAAAGCGATGGAACCTTGCGTTGCGTCGGCGTCCTAAGCGTCGCCGGCAATGGCGTAGCCGTCGGACGCGGTGTCACCGTCGGACGCGGCGTAGCCGTCGCACGCGGCGTCACCGTCGGACGGACCGTGGGCATCGTCACACAACCAATCGACCGAGAAGACGAATCGGTATACAACCGACGATTAGTCGACTTCGCAGTCACCGTCGCACACACCCGCTTCCCCGAATGCCGATCAACCATCCGCGACGCTTGACCCAAATTCGACGCAACCGAAAAATCGGCCTGCGGAACACCATTGACCGTCCAACCCACCCGATACGACCCCGCATTCGCAACACGACGCCAAGAAAAATTGACCCGACCAGTCGAGTAACCCGTCGGATCACCAATCTTGCCCGGCATCGCCAACCTCCGCGCCACAGCCACCGGCGTCGCCGCCGCTGGCACCGCAACACAACCAAGGTTTCTTGCAGGTGAATCGCGCCACACTCGGCGATTGCTCGACTTCGCAATCACCTTCGCACACACCGTCTTGCCGCGATGAGCTGCCGCCTGAACGATTACAGACAGCTGATACGACGCCCTCCGGATCTCAGGCTGAGGGGCGCTATTGACCGTCCAACTCACCCGATACCAACCCGCATCATCAACCCGACGCCAATCAAACTCAACCTCACCATTCGCCGACGCTCGCGGCGCCGAATACACCTTCGCCGGCGACGCCAGCGTCTCACGCAACTGCAGAGCGGCCGAAGCCTCAGCAGATGAGTCCTCAGGTTGAAATATCGCTGGTGCGACAGTGGCTATCAGTGCGATGAGCACGGCTAGCGTGACCGTTCGTAACGTGAACCACGTGAGTCTTCGTGGCAGATGGACTCTCATTTTCGACCTCCCAGTCGGCAGACGTTGAGGCAACGGGCCAATACGGACCTGCCGAACATGGGTTCCCACAGATTCCTATCTCGCCCGGTACCGGAACTCTGAAGCTCGACTCGCCCCGTACCACTCATGTACCGGTTTTGACTCCCGGGCCCGAAACTTCCTTCTCAGACGGGGTAAATCCGGCGACCAATCTGCTAGGAATTGCAGATGGAAAGCACCCAGCTGCCGCTCATGGATCGGTTCCGCCTCGATGATCAGGTGGCGCTGGTCACCGGTAGCGGCCGCGGCATTGGTCGCCGCATCGCGACCGGCCTCGCTGAAGCTGGCGCCGACGTCGTTGTGACCGCCCGACGACAGGCCGATATCGACGGGGTCGCCGCCGACATCCGCTCGCTCGGCCGTCGGGCGATCGCGGTACCCGGCGACATCACTGACGATGCGTTCGTTGCGTCGATCGTCGAAACAGCGGTTACCGAGATGGGCGGACTCGACATCTTGGTCTCGAACGTCGGGGGTTCGGACAACCCCGTGCAACGACCCGTCACTGAGGTACCCGACGAGCAATGGGAGCACCTTTTCGACAAGAACCTCCGCTCGGTGTTCGCCGGGGCCCGGGCCGCGGCCCAGGTGCTCAACGACGGAGGCAGCATCATCAACCTGTCGTCGGTGGCCGCCGACAAGGCCGCACCCAACAACGCCGCTTACGCCGCGGCAAAGGCCGGCGTAACCAGCCTCACCATGTCACTGTCGAGCGAACTCGCTCCCCGTCAAATTCGGGTGAACGCCATCGCACCCGGCCCCGTACCGACCGACGTTTTCATGGACTTCTTCAACGCCACCGAGGAAGATCTTCCCCGCATTGCCACCGACATGAAGATCCCGCTCGGCCGTCTCGGATCACCCGACGACATGGCGGCCGCCGCCGTCTTCCTCGCCTCACCCGCATCGTCCTGGATCACCGGCCAAATCCTGCACGTCAACGGCGGACACCGGCCATAACACTGTTCGCTCCTGGCGTCGCGAAGCGTTGCACGCAGCAGTGGCTGCATGCGGGCATGAGCCGAAGGCGATATCAAAGTCACTGTTCGCTCCTGGCGTCGCGAAGCGTTGCACGCAGCAGTGGCTGCATGCGGGCACGAGCCGAAGGCGATATCAAAGTCACTGTTCGCTCCTGGCGTCGCGAAGCGTTGCACGCAGCAGTGGCTGCATGCGGGCACGGCCGAAGGCGATATCAAAGTGGCTGCCTAGCGAGCGCGTTCGAGTTCGCTCTGCAGTTCCTCGAGTTCGGCACCGCCCGCCATCAGGCTGGTGAGTTCATCGATCGTGATTTCTTCCTTGGCGAAGTTGCCCATCGACTGACCACGGTTGAGGATCAAAAATCGGTCGCCGACCGGCCAGGCGTGGTTCGGGTTATGGGTGATGAAGATCACGCCGAGACCCCGCTTCGCAGCTTCGAGAATGTACCGCAGCACAACGCCCGACTGCTTCACGCCGAGGGCCGACGTCGGCTCATCCAGAATCAGCACCTTCGCGCCGAAGTAGACGGCCCGAGCGATCGCGACCGACTGGCGCTCGCCACCCGACAACGTGCCCACGGGCTGTTCGGTATCACGGATGTCGATGCCCATCTTGGCCATCTCTTCTTTTGCGATGCGCTTCGATTTGGCCTTGTCAACCCATCGCACCGGCCAGACGCCCTTGGTCGGCTCGGAGCCCAACCAGAAGTTTCGCCACACCGACATGAGCGGCACCATGGCGAGATCCTGATACACGGCTGCGATGCCCCGATCGAGCGCCTGGCGAGGCGACGTGAAGTTCATCTCCTCGCCCTGAAACACCAGCTCGCCGGCGTCGTGTTCGTGAACACCGGCCAGGATCTTGATGAACGTCGACTTGCCGGCGCCGTTGTCGCCAAGCACACAGGTGACCTGGCCGGCCTCGACTGTTGTTGTCACGCCCTTGAGAGCGATGATGTTGCCGTAGAACTTGCCAATGTCGTTGAGCTCAAGAAGTGTCTCGCTCATGTTCGCGCTCCTTCGGCCTTGGTCTTGATGAAGTTGTTGGCGATCACTGCGAGCAGCAAGATTCCGCCGAGGAACACGAACCGCCAGTCGGTGTTCCATCGAGCAAACGAGATGCCGGGAATCGCCATCGCCATGATCATGGCCCCGATCGCCGCTCCGATCGTCGAGCCGTAGCCACCGGTCAGCATGGTGCCTCCGACGACGGCGGCAATGATGTACTCGAACTCGAGACCGTTGCCGGTACCGGCCTGGATCGAGTTGATGTTGAACGCCAACAGACAACCGACGAGCCAGGCTGCGCCCGACACGAGCATGAAGAGCTGCGTCTTGGTTCGCGCCGCTGGAACACCGACCTGACGAGCAGCCTGCTTGTTGCCGCCGACGGCGAAGGTCCAACTACCGAACTTGGTGCGGGCGAGTACCCACGAACACACTGCGGTGAATCCGAGGAACCAGAGGATGCGGACCGTGAACTTGGCGGGCGGGTTGCCGGCTAGCACTTCGGCCTCGTTTGTGAACATGAGTCGCACGACAAGGCCCAGAGCCAATAATGCGAGGCCGAGCCAGTTGAGCACGGTGCCACGCCGTTCCGCAGCGAAGTCGGACTCTCGGCGGTTTGCGAAGAACATGCTGACGATCGCCCACACGGCAACGACGGCGGCAATAGCCAAGAGCACGGAGAAGAATTCGGAGCGGAACTTGCGCGATGTCGATTCGGCTTGGATGAAGAAGGCCAGACCGGCAAGAACCCCTGCGGTCACGAGCAGAACGATCGACTTCGACACCGGCGACACCCGGCCGGCGCGGCTCGCGGCGATCGCCAGGTACACAAGCCCGCCTGCGATGAGACCGCAAAACAGGATCGCTCGCAGGCCTTGTTCGGTAACCAACAGCAGAAGCGTCTCCTCGTTGGTCGAATCGAGCCACCGGGCAAAGAAGACCCCGGCAGCGGTCAGCGCGAGGCCGATGCCGAGTGCCCACAGTGCCGAGCCGCTGAAGCCGGCCGAACCGCCGCTCTGATGCCGGGCATACCTCCACAGGGCCAGTCCAAAGAACCCAACCATCATCGAGATACCGATGATTGCGGCACCGAGCAGGTCGCCGGACGACCCATCGGTGTTGTGCAACGTCAGTACACCAACGACCGCGCCGACGATGCCGCCGATAAGAAGTAGCGCGCCGAGCGGGTTCTTCTTCGCGTTCTCGGCGAAATTCTGCTCGTAGACCGCCACCACCAGCAGCGTGAGTCCACCAAGAATCGCGGCCGTATAGACGGCGTCGCGGCCTTCCCAGAGATGGTCGAGGCGCTGCCATTCGGCGGCAAAGACCTTGTTGAAGAAGCCATAGCCACGATCGCTGACACCGGTTTCTTCGGCCGTGATCTTCAGATCATCGAGCTTGCCGACCTGCACCTGGTCGACGATGAGCTTGCCGAAGCCGCTCTTCATCCCTTTCAGGATGAAGAAGCTGCCGAGCGTGACGATGAAACTCGGCAGCGAGGTCTTTTCGACCATTGCGCCGTTGAACCAGCCGAGCAGCATCGCCGCCGCAAAGGACAACGGCAGCGCGATCCACAAACTGAAACTTGCGCCGCCCATCTCACCGGTTACGTCCCGCACCAGAAGAATTGTGAGGATGGCAAGAGCGCCGGTTGCCGCGCCCGATGAGAGATCGAATTCGCCGCCGATCATCAGCATCGCGACCGCGACGGCCATGATCCCGAGCGTTGACGCGATGTCGAGGATGTTCGACATGCCGCCGTAGTTCCCGAACCGTTCTGACACCGCCCAGAAGAACGTCCAGATGCCGATAGCGCCGATCACGGCGCCGATCTCGGGCCGAATCAACATGCGTTGAAACACACCCCGGTAGGCGAGGCGTTCGTCGCCGCCAGCAGCTTCCTCGGTGATTGTTTCCGTCATCTGTTCAACGACGGCGCCTTCGGCCGCTTCGGCAGCGGTTTCCTCGATCGTTGACCCACGCTTGCGGCCGCCAGTTTTCTCGTCACTCATACTTGTGATCCCCCTCCAGACCATCATCGCATGCCCTTCATAGCTCTCGCGAAAGGGACGGGCCAAAAGCGGCCCGTCCCTTCGCGGCATTACATATCTTCTTCAGTCAAAGCTCGAGTGACAGCGCCGCTCAAGCCAGTTGCTCTATCGAGTTCCAGCCTCAACGAGTGCAGCAACATCGGCTGCGTTCTCCGGCGTCACGAAGCCCGGGCCGGTGAGGATCGGAAGGCCACCGCCAGCGGTGTTCTGGTTCGTCACCTCAAGGAACATGAGCTGGATCGGCATGTAACCCTGCAGGTACTGCTGCTGATCGACGGTGAAGGCGATGTTGCCAGCGTCGATCTCGGTGATGATTTCTGGGGTGATGTCGAAACCACCGATATGCAGGTCCTTACCGAGGTCCTGGCCGGCACGAAGACCGGAGACTGCGATAACCGGACCGACACCCATGAAGCCGTCGATGTCAGGATCGGCGCTCAGTGTGGCGTTGATCGTTGCCTGCTGCTCAACCTGGTTGGCGTCCTTACCAACGAACTCGCTGATGACTTCACCGCTGAACGTGTCAGCAAGGCCGTCGCAGCGCTCTTCGAGAGCAACGTTGTCTTCTTCCTGGCGGCCACAAAGGATCTTCGTAGCGCCGAGGTCGTTGAAGCGGTTACCCGCGCCCTGACCAGCGATGAACTCGGTCTGACCGACGTGGGTGGTTGCACCGATCTCCTGGTACTGGTTCACACCCGAGTTGAGCGTGTAAACGGGGATGCCCTGGGCAACAGCTTCCTTCAGCGGGTCGATGAGTGAGTCGGGGCAGCAGAGGGCCGAGGCGATGCCGTCGGAACCTTCAGCGATGGCCTGCTCGATCATCTGCACCTGCACTGCGGCGTCGTTGTTCGAGCCGAGCCAGACACAGTCGACACCGAGGTTGTCGCACGATGCTTCCATGCCGCGCTTCACGACCGACCAGAACGGACCGTCGTCAGAGTGCGTGATCATGTGGAACGTGAGGTCGCTGCCCTGAGAGAGAGCAACGTCATCGCCGTCGGCCTCTTCTTCCATGGCTTCCTCCTCCACGGCCTCTTCTTCCATAGCTTCTTCTTCCATGGCTTCTTCATCCATGGCTTCTTCTGGCTCGTCGTCGGTGACCGCGTCTTCGACGGCCTCAGCAGCGTCGCCCGCTGCGTCGGTCGCCGTGTCAGCGGCGTCGCCGGCTACGTCGACTGCACCGTCGACAACGTCGGTGACGCTGTCGCTGCCGCAACCCGATGCGAACAGTGCGAACACTGCGACAACGGTAAGCAACCAAGTCAATTGCTTCCTCATAATTTGTTTCCCTCCATGGGTGTTTACTTACAACTCAGGCCGCGAAATGTGCAGCCTCTACCGAGCGCAGATAGTCGAGGCTTTCGGCCACCTGCACCGCGGGGCCCTGACCGACGGGGGGAACCCCGCCGGTGAGAGCAACATCTTGTTCGAGCACGTACCAATCGTCGTAGCCCGCGTTCTCCATTGCAGTAATGACGCCGTCGATCGCGACATTGCCGCCACCGAGCGGTGGAAACAGATTCTGTTGAACCGCTTCGAGTAGCGACAGCTCTTCGGCGTTCAATTTTGCTGCCACCGCATTCGTGACGTCTTTCAGGTGCACCAGACCAACGCGATCGTGGTGGTCTTGGGCAAACGCGACCGGGTCAAAGCCGCCAATAGCGAGGTGCCCGGTGTCGAGGCACCAAGAAACATCACTTGTGTCGAGCACCCGCTGCACGTCATCGGCCGTTTCAACAACGGTTCCGACGTGCGGATGGAGAACTTGCCGCAAACCCTTCCCCTTCAGCATTTCATCGAGAGCCGCGAGCATATGCGATAGATGCCCCCACTCTGAGTCAGTCACGGGTATGCGGGCCGACCAGTCAAGGTCGGTGACCGCTGCAGTCACGAAATGGGTTGCCCCAATTTCGACAAAGAGGTCGGCCGTCTCGGTCGCAGCCGCCATCGTGGCGTCCGCATCGGCCTCCTTGTGCAGCACGAGCGAGTTGAACCCGCCGATCATCGCCAGCTCGCGGGCTTGGAGAAACGCCAGCATGGCGGCCGGCTCGGTCGGTAGAAAGCCGTGTTCACCAAGTTCGGTGGCCGCGAACCCGAGTTCGGCCATCTCGTCGCAGACTCGGTCGGCGGGCAGCTGCTCGCCCCAACCCGGCACCTCGCAGATCCCCCACGAGATAGGGGCAGTTGCGACTCGACCCATGAGCGGGCCGGACATCTTTACGCGGCCATCTTTCATCGCTGAACCTCCGCAGCTCAATACAGCTCCGGAGGATATGCACACGGCGCTAGCAAATGGCGGCACCATCACCGAAATTGCCCATGGACAGCCACTCGAAGATGAGCATATGCTCATCTAAACATGAGCAGTTGATCACATTCTGATCGGCTTCGAGCGAATTGGGTGACGACAGTGAGACGGATCGGAAAGTTGTTCGGGATGCCGACGCGCGCACTGGCAGCGCTACTGTGCCTCGCCGTGGCGGCGACAATGGTGGCCCCTGACGCCAGCGCGCAGGACCGCCGAAAACAAGACAGCTCCGGCAACTTCTTCGGCATCGACCCGAACGGTCCGGCCGCTCCGGCCCCGATCCGCACGCCGGTTGCGGTGGCGATGGGTGACAGCTTCATCAGCGGCCAGGGCGCTGGCGGTTACCCGCGCAACGGCCCGAATTGGAATGGATCAATCGAAGACCCGGCGTTCTGTGATCGTTCACCGTTGGCGACGATCCACGTCGCGGATCTTCCCAATATCGACGAGACCTACAACGTCTCGTGTTCCGGAGCAACTGTCGGCGATATCACTTTGCCGGCCAGTGGTCGAGCCGGGCTCGATTCTCAGGTCAACCAACTGAAGGCGATCGCCTCCCTCCCCGACAAGCAGGTCGAACTCATCCAGTTCTCGATCGGCGGGAACAACTCAAGCTTCTACTTCGGCAAGATCCTCGCCGCCTGCATGGCGGGCTTCATCTTCGACGGCTACACGACCGGCAGTCTTGCCGGGGCCTTCACCGACGGGCAGTGGTACGACTGGACCTATAACTACACCGAGCAGCGGATCACCGAGTGCACCGCCTCGAAAATGCCCGCGATCCCAGAAGGGGCTCAGACCGCCTCGGTCACGACGCTTCGATGGGCGCTCATCGACCTTGCCGAAGCGATCGGCCACAACTACCTCCAAGACACCGAGGGCTTCGGTCCCCCCAGCTGGACGCCGCCATCGTTCGACGACTCGAGCGATCAGATTCCCTATGCCGCGCTCGTGGATTACATCGACGCGATCGATGATGCCTGGTTCCGGAGCAAGGCCTCACACGTGCCGATGATGACCCTGCCTTTCCCTACCGATCTCACCACGACGATCGATGACTGGTGGGAAACGCGCGGTGTCGGCGCGGCGCAGCTCAGCACCGCCTACAACTTGCGCGGCGTTCGCCTTTTGCACGAATGGCAGCACAAGATCGCTCGCCGACCCTGGGGCGACACCTCATGGTCTCTTTCCGGCGACTATGTAATTGGCGAACTCAACCCGGTCGGAGCAGCCCACGGCATTGCAAGCGCCGACCGATTCCCTCCGGCTTTCCGCGGCGAACAGATCTCGTCGGCACAGCTCGATCTCGCGATGTGGATACCCAAAGAAGGACCGTCTGAGACGTTCATCCGCGAAGAGGCCCCTGCGGTCGCCAACGCCGTCAGCGCCGTCATCACCATGATGTCGGGCATCTTCGAGACCGACGGCACGCAGCGGTACCCCGAGGGCAGCTACCGCATCGTCATGCAGGACTATGTCTCGCCGTTCGCCGAGGACTTCGCAGCGCCCTGGCTTACCGCCAACGGAAAGAAGGACTCCAATTCGATCTTCAAACGACTCGTAAAGAACCGCTACGCAGCGGGGTGTCCGATTCATGAAGCGACCGCTTCGTGGGCCGCCGACCAAACGCGCTACCTGTCGCTCATGACCGACGACGCCTTCGCAACCGTCCGGTCAACGTTTGAGTCGTCCGACATCGCCCGCCTCAAGGTTTCACACGCCCTCGACGGTGTCCGGCTGTGCGAGACCGCGGACCCCGCCCAGTGGCAGATAAGCCCGGTCGTGTTGTGGTCGATGGGGGCCGGCCTTGGACGGCAAGAGCTCACGGCGATTACCGCAAACTGGTCGTGGCAACTCAAGGGAAGGGACGAGCTCCACAAGCAATGCCTGTATTGGTCGCTACATGCGTGCCAGGACTCCGGCCACCCGAACGCGGCCGGCAGCTTCACACTCGGCCGGTGTTTGACCGCCGCGTGGCTCCTGACCGCCGACACGATCGACTGCCGGCGAACCGGCGGAACGATGCGGGCCAACGGACTGCCAGTCACGTCGACCTTGCACGAGCCCACGATCGACGTATCGATGGGCGCAGTCACGTCGGAGAACGTGCTCTACGAGAATGGCACTTGCAGCCATGCAACGTTCAGTGCGCCGATCAACGCGTCGATCGTGAACCCGAATGCGGCGCCAGGCTGGTCGAGCCCGACATGGACACTCTCGGCATCGATGACGGGCGGCGACCCTGCCGTACAGGTGGCAGCAAGCTCGGCGTCGATGACGATCTCGGGTACCGCGCCTTGCATCCCGTTCGGCGTGTACGAGGCCACGGTGACGATCACGGCCACCGGCGCGACCGGCTCAGCCACACGACAGCTCATCGGGTTCGTGCCGATCCGCGGCTCGTTCGACGGCGAGTTCTGACCAGCGTTCAGTCCGGGGCATTTCGCAATTCGGACCTACGATCTAGCTATGGCTGAATTGCGAAATGCTCCCACCCAGGCGCGTTCGCGAAAAACACTCGACGCGATTCTGAGCTCGGCCGACACCTTGTTCGCCGAACGCGGCGTGAGCGACACGACCGTGTCACAGATTGCCGAACATGCGGGGGTTTCGATCGGCTCGCTGTACCGCTTCTTTCCGAACAAGACCGCCCTCGTCGAAGAGTACGTCCGCCGGTACGCGCACGAGCTTCTTTCGCTGATGCCGCCGTCGCTGCCCGAGTCTCCAACACTCGACGATCTCGATGAGATCGTTTCCGGTCTCGTCGACCGCAGTGTTGCGACCCGAATCAACTTTCGGGGGCACGGCAGCGTGCGGCAGTGGAAAGACCCCGAAACGGGCATGCTCGCGTGCGCCACGGTTCACAACAGCGAGATCGCATTGGTCTCGGGCCTGTTGCGCTCCTCGCCTTATGACATCGACGAGGACCAGGTCCGACGCATGACGACCGTGATCGTCGATGGCGTCTACCCCCTCCTCGAGGGCGTCGGCGATCTCTCGAAGAAGGAGCAGGTCGCCATGGGCTCAGAGATCAAGGCGATGGTTTCGGGGTACATCCGCTTACGGATTGACCCGACGAAGCTGCAAGCGTCGGCGCCCGGGGCTGACTGACCCGGTCTTTTATCCAACAACTGAAACCCGAAAGTGAGTTCGCAGACGATCACGCCTCGCGGTGGCGCCGGGCCACGGGCCCTCGACCTTGCTTGAGCCAGCGCCTTCTTCGCTGCCGGTTCCATCACACGCCGCCACGAACGGAGCGAACCGCTCCGATGAAATGACGACGACCGCCACGGCATCGGGTCAACCAACCCGACCGCTAGCGCCGGTACCGAAAACCGCGATTGCGAGCCAAGCACCAACGACCACCGAGAACATCTAACCGCATCCGTTGAGTCGGATCGATCACGCGCGCCCGCGCTCGGATGGCGGCTCGCCCGCGGTTTCTTCAACCCGGGATCATCGAAAAAAAGATTCTTGCCTTTACATGAGTGCTTCCTCACTTTAAGGTGAGGACATGCTCACCTTATTGACACTGCCCAGAACCAGCCCATACATCAATCAACGGGCGCGCGACATCCCAAACCATCACTGGAAGTGCTGGGTACGATCGGGCGGCTCTGGTGGTCCCGGTCGCCGGGCCTGGTGGCTCGATCCCGCCGGAGTCAGCGGGATTCGATAACCACGATTCGGGTCGATGGCGACGCTGGCCACGTCGCCATCGAACGAAGCGTCCAGCGCTTCCCGACCCGTTGCAATACGGCCGGTCGATCAGGATCATCGGCGAGCCAAACCAACCCCTTCGCCCGGGCGACTCGCGGCGACATATCTGCCATCAGGGCCGCAACTGCCTCCCTGCTCATCGGCTCATCGATCTCAATCGTCGAGGTGGTGAACACGTCGGCGCCATGTTGACCGGCAGCACCGACCTGAGGTCGGTTGGGCCGCCCGCTGCGATCGACCGACCGTCCGAAGAGAACCTCGGGCGCAACTCGGCTCAGCTCGGCCGTCGTGACGAACGCGTCAGGGCAGCGTTCTTCGACCCATCCGACCAGGCCTGCGACGTCCGCAGAGTCGACCAGATCGATCTTGTTGATCACGACGATCTCGGCCGCCGCCAGCTGTTGCGTGACCGTCTGGCCGATGTACTTGTCGCCGACCTGTGAACGGATCGTCTCGGCATCAACGAGCACAACCACAGCATCCATCATGAACCCAGGGCCATGCCCCCATGCGGCGATCTGGGCCGGGTCCGAGACCCCGCTGGCCTCGATGACGAGCCGCTTGGGCCGCGGCTCGAGTGCGCTGATCGTGTCGAGGGCCGCGGCAAAACCGTCGACCAACGAACAGCAGATACAGCCGTTGGCCAGTTCAAGCGTGTCCTCGGACCGCGCGGTGATGAGATCGGCATCGATATTGATCGCGCCGAAGTCGTTCACCAGCACGACGATGCGCTCATCGGCCTCCCGCAGAATGTGATTGACCAGCGTCGTCTTGCCGCTACCGAGGTAACCGCCGATGACGGTCACCGCAATGCGATCATCGCCGGGCGACTCGGCCGCGGCGCTCATGATCTCGAAGGCGTCATCAGCCAGGAGCGTCGGCGGGCGACGGCACACCGCCGAGCACCGTGCCCCAGACCTCGATGTCTTTCAGCCGCACGGGGTCGACCTCGAGCGGATCTTCGGCCAAGACGGCGAAGTCAGCCAGCTTGCCGGCTTCGATGCTGCCGATTTCGTGATCGAGCTTGAGTTGCCAGGCGGCCCCAAGTGTTACCGCGTGAAGTGCCGCTTCGGTCGAGATGCATTCGTGTTCGCCGAGCACGTCGCCGGTCGCCGTCAAGCGGTTCACGGCACACCACATCGTGTGCAAGTGGCCCATCGGCGTCACTGGTGCGTCACAGTGGATCGAGAACGACACGCCCTCGCGCAGTGCTGTTCCGCACGCGTTCATGCCGCGAGCGCGATCGGGACCGACCGTGATGTCGCGATGCTGATCGCCCCAGTAGAACGTGTGATTGCTAAAAATGTTGGCACACATACCGAGCGCCTTCATTCGTTTGTACTGCGCCTTGGTCGTCATCTGGCTGTGCTGCACGGTGTGACGATGATCCCAACGCGGGTGGCGTTCGAGCACGGTTTCGACCGCATCGAGAAAGACCTCGGTCGCTTCGTCTCCGTTGCAGTGCGCGTGCACGGTCAACCCGGCGACGTGGAACGCTTCGACGATGTCGGCCACCTGATCAGGCGGGAGCAGCCACAGCCCGTTGCCGGGGTGGGTCTCGGGCGCCTTGTAATAGTGCGGCCACGAAATGCGACCGGTGAAGCCCTGGTTCGAACCGTCGAGCACAATCTTGACGATGCCGAACTTGAGCTTGGCCGTCGCCTCGCTCTTCATGGCGACGCCGATCTTCGCGAGCTCGGCCGGATCGTTCAGCCCGCCCATCATCGATGACAGCGCCACCATCACTCGGGACGGATAGGCATCGTCGCCCGTCATGCGCTTCCAGCGGTCGACCTGTTCGGGGTCCGAGAGCTGACTGGTACCGAGGTCGGTGATCAACGTCGCGCCCGCATTGCGGGCTTCGGTCGCGTAGTTCATGAGCGCTTCGTCGGTGCGTAGCCGTGACGACATGTCCTGAAAGGCATCGCCGGCCAGACGCATCGCCGGTGGCTCTTGCAGCTCACCGTCGGGCTGGCCGTCGGCGTCAAGCGAGATACCGGGCGTCGGGTCGTCGGCGGTGATCTCGGCTTTATGCAACAGGGCGGTGTTCACGGTCGCAAGGTGACCGCTTGCGTGATACACGTAGATCGGCCGCGTCTCGCTTACCCGGTCGAGGTGCTTGGCGAGCATGCGTTCGCCCTCGAAATAGATCGGGTCAAGACCCCACGCGAGCAGCGTGGTGTTCGGGTCGTCCATTGCGCTTTCGACTTCGATCAGTCGATCGATCACCGCCTCGATCGACTGGCAGCCGGTCCACATCGAGTTGTCGGCACCACGACGATCAAAGTAGCCGACGTACGGCATCGTCCACATGCCGCCCGCCATCACATGACTGTGGGCTTCGATGAAGCCCGGCGTCAATACATGATCAGCGAATCGGTCGTCGATCGTGTGCTCGCCCCACGTCACGAGTTCCTCGACCGGGCCGACGGCAAGGATGCGGTCCCCCACCACGGCGACCGCTTCGGCCGTCGGCTGCGTCGGGTCCATCGTGATGATCTTCTTCGCTCGGAAGATCGTTATGTCGGTTCGATTCGTCATCGCTCGCCTTCGCTTTCGTTGGCTACGAGATGGCCGGGAGAAACCTCGACCATTTCGACTCGTTCGGGGGCCGTGCCCGGCGCCCAGACCGGGCTAGGAATTTCGTCGGTCAGCAGTGGCCGCTCACGACGCTTACGGGGGTCGGCAATCGGCACGGCGTCGAGCAAGCGACGGGTGTACGAATGCTGAGGGTTCTCGAAGATCGCCGAACGCGAACCGATCTCGACGATCTGTCCGAGGTACATCACCGCGACCCGATGGCTCACTCGTTCGACGACCGCAAGGTCGTGGCTGATGAACAGGTAGCTGAGGCCCATCTCGGCCTGCAGCTCCATCATGAGGTTGATCACCTGCGCCTGAATCGACACGTCGAGCGCCGACACTGCCTCGTCGGCGATCACGAGCTGCGGTTCGAGCGTGAGCGCCCGGGCAATGCAGATGCGCTGACGCTGGCCGCCGGAGAATTGGTGCGGAAACTGGCTGGCCATTTCGGGTTCGAGACCGACTCGTTTAAAGAGCTTGGCAACCCGGTCGGTGAGGTCGGACCCCTTGGCCACGCCGTGCACGACAAGCGGTTCCTCGACCGCCCGCCCAACCGTCCGGCGAGGATCGAGGCTCGCGAACGGGTCTTGGAAGATGATCTGCATCTTGCGGCGGTGCTCGCGCATCGCCCGGGCATTCAAATCGGTGATGTCCTGGCCGTCGAGAATGACCCGACCACCGGTCGGTTCAAGCAGCCGAATGAGCAAGTGGGCCAGCGTCGACTTACCGCAACCGCTCTCCCCCACAACGGCGAGGGTCTCGCCCGCGTCGAGCGTGAACGAGACGTGTTCGACCGCATGTACCTTCGCTCTATTCGCAACCGGAAACTCTTTGCTGAGATCGACTGCCTCGACGAGCGGGGTCGTGTCCGCCGTCGAGGTCACAACAACTGCTCCTCGACGAGGTCGAAGGGCGCTGGGGTCGCCTGCCCGGCCATCGAACCCAGGCGGGGCACCGCCGCGAGTAATGCCTGCGTATAGGTCTCGGTCGGGTTTTCGAAGATGTCGTAGACCGAGCCGGTTTCGACGATCTTGGCTTGGCTCATGACGACGACGTCGTCGGCGACTTCGGCCACCACGCCCATGTCGTGGGTAATGATCAGCACTGCCGCGCCGGTCTTCTCCCGCAGGTCGCGCATCAGACCGAGGATCTGGGCCTGAATCGTGACGTCGAGCGCCGTGGTCGGTTCGTCGGCGATGAGGATCGTTGGGTCACACGACAGCGCCATCGCGATCATGACCCGTTGGCGCATGCCGCCCGACATCTCGTGCGGGTACTGACTCATTCGGTCTTCGGGGTCAGGAATTCGCACGAGGCGGAACATCTCGAGCACTCGATCGTGGGCGGCGCCCTTGTCGAGCCCTTGGTGTAGCCGCACCGCCTCGGCCACCTGATCGCCGACGGTATAGACCGGGTTCAGGCTCGTGAGCGGCTCTTGGAAGATCATCGAGATCTGGTTACCGCGAATGGCCCGCATCTCGTCTTCGGTGGCCTGAACGAGATCGATGATCGAGTCGTCGGGTTGCCGGAACCGGATCTCGCCTTCTTCGATCTTGCCGCGGGTGCCGAGTTCAACCAGACCCATGATTGAGAGCGCAGTGACCGACTTGCCGGACCCCGACTCGCCGACGACTGCGAGAGTCTGGCCGTCGTAGAGATCGAACGAGATGCCGTCGACGGCCGTGAACGATCCGAACGTCACGGTGAGATCGCGCACGCTGAGCAGGGGTTTCTCTTGCTCTGTCACTAGCGGCCTCGCAGCTTCGGATTGAATGCGTCCTGCAAACCATCGCCGATCAGGCTGAAGCTCAGCACGGTCACAAAGATCGCGAGGCCCGGGAACGTGACAGTCCACCACGACGTGAGGAAGTTGGCCCGGTTGAGCCCGATCGAGAGGCCCCAACTGACGTTGTTGGCATCGCCGAGCCCTAGAAATGCCAAGGCCGCCTCGAACAGGATCGCCGAGCCCATCACCAGCGTCGTCGCCACGATGATCGGCGGCAGCGCGTTGGGAAGAATGACGCGAAGAATGATGCGTAGGTCACTGGCCCCGATCGCTTTCGCCGCCTTGACGAACTCCTGATTCTTCAGCCGCAGAAACTCAGCCCTGGTAATACGGGCGAGCTGGGGCCAGAGCACCACGCCGATCGCAATCGAAATCGTCAGCGGTCGCGGCTCGAACAGCGCCACCACGACCAAGGAGAACAGCAGTGCGGGCAGGACCTGGAACAACTCGGTGAACCGCATGAGGGCGCTATCGATGCGACCGCCGTAGAAACCCGACAACGACCCGACCGTGAGCCCGATAAACACGATGAGTAGCGCAGCAACCGCCGCAACCCGCAGACTCGTTGAACCGCCGTTGATTACGCCGGCCAGAACGTCACGGCCGAGATAGTCCGTGCCGAGTAGCGGTACATCCTCGGCGCCTGGACCCTTCAATGGCCGGGCGACGATGTCGGATGGATCCTCGGTGTAGAAAAACGGTCCAATGTACGTCATCACGATGACGCCGATCAGCAGGAAGAGCCCGGCAACGGCGGCCTTGTTCCGGAAGAACATGCGCCACGCCTCACGCCCGGGGGCCGCGAGCGCGGCGCCGTCGGCGGTCATGATTTCTGCCACGTCAGCCCCCGACCCGAATACGTGGATCGATCAGCCGATACACGATGTCGGTAAGCAGGTTGGCCACGACGACAAGCACCGCGGAGATCAGCAAGACACCGAGGAGCACCGGAGCGTCGCGACGCAATACCGAGTCGTAGGCCAGCCGGCCAAGACCGGGCCAGTTGAAGACCGTCTCGACGACCAGCGCGCCCGACAACAGTGAGCCGAACTGCAAGCCGGCGACCGTCACGACCGGGATCACGGCGTTCCGCAACGCGTGTTTGTACACGACCACCCGTTCGGTCAGGCCCTTGGCCCGTGCGGTCCGAACAAAGTCGGACTGTAGGACCTCGAGCATCGACGCCCGCGACAGGCGGCTGTACTGCGCGATGTAAAGGAACCCGAGCGTGAATGCCGGCAACACCAGGTGCCGGGCCACGTCGACCCACGACGCGATCAGTCCGCCGTCGAACTGCACGTCGCGCATGCCTCCGATCGGCAGCCACTGCACGACCGACGCGAACAAGATGATGAGTAATAACCCGGTCCAGAACACCGGCATCGAAAAGCCGACCAGCGCCATGACCGTCGCAAAGTGACTCACCGGGTTCTCGGGCCGCCGAGCGGTGAACACCCCGACGAGGACGCCGAAGACGATCGCCATCAGCAATGCCGCTCCGACCAGCAAGATCGTCGGCCACAGGCGATCGAGAATCAGCGAGACGACCGAACGGTTGAAGAAGAACGATTCGCCGAGATCACCCTGCACCACCCGCCCGACATAGGAGCCAAGCTGGTTGACAAACGGCTCATCGAGGCCATAGTCGGCCCGGATCTCGGCGAGGAGAGCGGGGTCACCCGCGCCACTCTCCCCGGCGATGACGACGGCGGGGTCGCCCGGCGTGAGTTGGATCAGCGAGAAGTTGAGGACGATGACAGCCAGGATCAACCCAAGGCTTTGGGCGATCCTGGCCAAGATGGCTCGCAAGGGGTGGGTTACTGCGCCAGCCAGACCTCGTGCATTGGGGCCATGTGGCCCCAGATGCCGAGGGGCGGGTTCTGAACCTCAGGCTGGTAACCCTGCCAGTACGGGGGCTGGGTCAGGAAATAGATCGGAACCTCGTCGGCCACAATGTCCTGGAAATCGGCGTAGAGGGCCTTTCGGGCCGCGACGTCGAATTCTTGGCCGGCCTTATCGAGCAGTGCGTCGACCTCGGCGTTTTCGTAGCCGGTGTTGTTTGTCCAAATCACGCCAACACGGTTATCGCTCAGATAGGTGCGGTGCACACCGATGACGGGGTCGCCCCAGTTCCACACCTGGTTGACCGTCAGCTGGTGCTCGCCGCCGGATACCCGAGCGGCCCATGAGGGGAAGTCGGCCGACACATTGAGCTCAGCATCGATGCCGATCTCTTCAAGCGCCTGCACGATGTACTCGGCGTACGGCTGCTGGCCACCGGGAATGAAGTCAATCGCCAATTCGATCTCGCCATCGGCGTAACCAGCCTCAGCGAGGAGGGCCTTGGCCTTGTCGATGTCGACGTCGTAGCGCTCGGCGTCGGCGTTGTAGAACGGGCTGGCGTCGACGATGCCGGTCGATGCCGGAAAGCTGATGCCTTGGTCGATGACGTCGGCGAGGAACTCTCGGTCAATCGCATAGCCGATTGCCTGACGGACCCGAACATCGGAGAGAGCTGGGTCGGCGAGGTTGAATTCGACCCAGTTGACGGGCCCGATCGCCTCGTGACCTTGTGCGGTCACGACGACGTCTTCGTTCTCTTGCAGACGCAAAATATTGGCCGCGGGCTGCAGGGTGGCTGAAACGTGTGTCGTGCCGTTCTCAAGACCAAGCACGATCGGGTTCGCATCCGGGGTGATCTCGATGATGATCTCGTCGAGGTACGGGCGCTCGGGAATGAAGAAGTCATCAAACTTTTCAAGCCGGATCAGCGAACCTTCGGTGTACTCGACCAGCTTGAATGGTCCGGAGCCGACGAAGTCTTCGATGTTGCGAGGGTGGGTCTTCATGTCTTGGCCGTCATCGAAGATGTGCTTCGGGATGATCGGCAGCAGGCCAGGCGACATCGCCAACAGAATCGCGGGGTGCGGCTGGCTCAGGTTGATGATCGCGGTTTGGTCGTCGGGTGTTGCGACATCGGTGACCGGCGCAAACATCGTCTTGAACGGATGGTTGTCACGGGCGGTGATAACCGAGAACTCGACGTCGGCAGACGTGATCGGTTCGCCATCGTGGAAGACGGCGCCTTCGACGAGATTCAGCGTGACCGACAAACCATCGTCGGCGACTTCCCAGCTCTCGGCCAGGTACGGCTGCGGTTCGAAGTTCTCGTCGAACAGCAGCGGGCTGGCGTTCAGCTGGGTGCCAGGCACCGCGGTGGCGTAACCGGACTGCACAGTGCCATTGAAGTGGCGAGGGATCTGCGTTGATCCGATCACCAGGGTGCCGCCTGATACCGGACCAGTGTCGACGGCTGCATCTTCGGCATCGTCGCTGCCGAGTTCTTCGAGGGTCTCCTCGTCGAGCGATGTGTCGACCGCCTGCTGCTCTTCGTCGGGTACCTCTTCTTCGACGACCTCCTCGGCTTCAGGCTCGGCATCGTCGGTTGTGACCGCGTCGACTGCGTCGGTCGCCGAATCGGTAATCTCGTCAGCTGAACTGCCGCATGCTGTTGCGAACAACGACAACGCGGCGAACACAACTAGGAAAAATCTCAGGCTCTTCACTTCATCCCCCCGGGAACGTGACCATAAGTGGTGTCAGGACAATACACCCGCTTACCAACGCGATGCGCTTTGCCAGAAGGGCCCGCTGCGGAGCGACCGACTCTGTCGAAGAAATCGCGTCGTACAAACAGCACCGTCGCTGCCTTTAGGGTCAGATGGCCTTGCCGAGTGCACTGAGCAACCAACCTGAACCATCGGCCGACTCGCCGGACTTCGCCGCCTTCTTTGCGCAAAGCGAGCCGATGTTGCGGCGCGCATTCGTCGCCCAGTTCGGGGTCGATCTGGGCCGGGAAGCTGCGTCTGAAGCACTGTCGTATGGTTGGTCGAACTGGAGCCGGGTCGGCGTGATGGCAAATCGACGGGGTTATCTCTTTCGAGTTGGTCAACGTTGGGCTCGACGACAACGCAACCGCAGCCGTCGGCCAGCGCTCGGTCGGTACGAGCCGCCGCAACTCGAGTCAAGCTTCGAGCCCGGCCTCGGCGCTGCGCTCGACAAACTGTCACCTCAACAACGAGTGAGCGTCGCCCTCGTCGTCGGCTTCGGCTACTCACACCAACAAGTCGCCGACATGCTCGGCCTCTCACGCTCGTCGGTCCAGACCCACACCGAGCGCGCTATGGCATCGCTGAAGAAGACCCTCGGAGTCATCAAATCAAAGGAACCCCGAACATGATCGACCAAGCGATTCGGAACGCCGTCGACCAGGCCGCGCCGATCACGCTCGACGAGGTACTCGACCGCGTTCCTCAGCCTTCCTCGGCCGTGAATCAACAGAGGGCGAAGCGACGCTGGCTACCACGGGCTGCCATTGGTCTTACCGCGGCTGCGATTCTGATGGTCGTTGGCTGGCAACGAACGAACCCTCGTCCGGACCATGTCGAGACCGCCATTGGCACCGCCGCATCTCCGGCCGCGATCTCGACACCAACGCTCGCTGACAAACCGAGCATCGACCGCAAACCCGGCGGCTACATCAGCGCACAGGCTCGCGGAACGACCGACCCTCTCGAAAGCGCCCAACTCTTTCTCGACATGCAATTTCCGGCCTGGTCATCGGTCGAACTGACGCTTGACGAAACAGATGACCGAGGTGCCCGTGTCCGCTGGGTCGACACCGACACCGGCGTCGCAGGTTGGATCGTGCTGTTCTTTGCCGATGGCGCCTACGCGATCCTCGACCTATCGACTGACGGTTTCGCGATGGACCTCAGCCGGGCCAGTGACGGCGGCCGGGGCTTCGCTCAGAGTGTTGAACCAGTTGTAGTCGAGCTGTACCCCGAAGTCGGCGGCCGCGATGATTCCGACGAAATCGTGGCACGATTCGAAATTCCCGCGCTACCGCAAGGCACTGATCCAGTTGCGATCGAAACGCCGCCATCGGCACTGTTGCTCCGGGCGTTCCTGTACGACGAAGCAGGCACGAGCCGCGGGTTCGCATTCGTATCGATCGACCATCTTGGGTGGGCTGGCCCGCTGCACGAGCTCATCGTGATCACGGCTTTGGAAACGACCGACGACCTCGACACCTTCGTCCGAGCGCATCCACAGTTGGTCGCCGACCACATCATCCGTGACCCATGGCTAAGCGCCGACATGATCACCCGACTGACGACCACCGATGATCTGCCGGTGGTTCGCGTTGACGATGTTCCGCTCCATCACCTCACACAGATCGCCCTCAGAGACTCCGGAGCCGAGGGTCTCGATGAGTTCATGGCGGGCCTTGCCACCCGAGGCATCGTGCTCGACACCTTGACGTTGCCGTGGCCGTACTACGACGAGGCTCCGCTTGAGAATGTCGCCCGCTACATCGTGGCAGAAATACCCTCGCCGGAGCCGTGCCGATTACTTGGCGCGTCAGGCGAACCGAACCGGGCAGGAACGGTCGATTCCGCTTCGACGTTCGAGAACCCAGCCGACGCTGCCGCGTTGGCCCCGATTCGACGGGCCGAGTCTGATCACCTGTGGACTGAGTTCATCTCGAACGATGGTGTCGTCCTCGGATACGGCTGGCATCGCTCAGGCGAACCCCGGACCTGGCTAACGGTCGTTGAGGTCGAGCAGACGGCCGATGGCTGGCGAGCAACGAACTGGGAAACCGTCAATTGTTGAGTAATCCGCCATTGCCCGCAGCCGAATATCGTCAAAGTCTGATGACGTTCTTCGAGTCGCTCGTGAAACCCGCGTGGATCCCCCCGGACTGGGCCTTCCCGGCGGCATGGTTCTCGCTTTGGACGCTGCAGTTCGTCGCCCTCGGTGTCTTGGTGCTGGCCGAGCCGGCGACCGCGATGCGGCGCGCGGCGATCTTGCTTCTGCTCGCGCAATTCACGACGGCCGTCGCCTGGCAGGCCGTGATCTTCGGGCCAGGTCGCCTCACGCTCGCGGCCTGGTGGCTGGTCGGCGTTCTCGCACTCGTGATCGCCGCAACGGTCGCCGCATGGCTGGTTCGGCCCATCGCGGGGGCGCTGATCGCACCAACGATCGTGTGGATGGCGGTCGCGACGACGCTCGGATTCGCGCTGCTCCGCCTGAATCCCGACGGATAGCGCCCCAAACCGCCCATCTGCGGTAGCCGAAGAAAATTCGAACCTGATTGCCGCAGACCCACACAACCATGCGAGAATGTTCGAGCTGTACCGGAACGTTTGTGGTGGACGCTGGGTTACGACGGTGCAGCAACGTTGCTTCTTACGAACAGCTGTGTTGGACGACATTGGGTGATGAGGACACACACATGACGCACGAAAGATCGACGGAGACCGCACGCGGCCTCCACGTCGCCCTGAGTCTGATCGGGGCCGTCGCATTCCTTGCTGTGCTCAGCGGACTCTGGTCCTCGGTATCAGCCGACGACATCAGCAGTCGGGCGGCGGAACACTCGCACGATCACGGCGACCATGCGGCAACGCTGGATCACAACGGTCGATTCACGGGTCCGCAGGTCGAATGGCCGCCACGCCACCGCGACGCGACCAACGTCAGCGGCGTCGCGATCAGCGATGTCGCCAGCAATGTCGACGAGATCTACGCCACCCAGTTTGCAGCCCGCGACAGCTTGATCGCCGCCGAACTCGGCGATGACTACACCGTCTCGGCCGCCATCGACATGGAAACCGCCATCGGCGCCGGCAGCACGGCGGCCCGCTCTGCGCAAAGCCGATCGGCAAGCGTCGGCGACAAGTACGGCCCGTCCGACACCCACCGCATCACCTTCTTTAGCTACGCCGAAAACCAAACCGTGCACGCCGACGTACGGAACGGCGAAGTCGTCTCATACGAGACGGTTCCGGCCACCGTCGAGCAGCCCGCGTTGATCGAAATCGAACAAGACCGGGCGATCGCGATTGCCCGCAGCTGGTGGAAAGCCCAGAACAACGATCGCATTGACGAACTCGAGGGATTCGCGATTCGAGCCTTCCAAGGCAACGGCGACTTCTTCCCCGTGCGCATGGTCTACGTGAGCTTCCACGTCAGCCAAACCGAAAAGCCTGAACTGCTCACAATGGTCGACCTCACCAACGAGGTCGTGACCGACGGATGGCTCGACCAGTGAACCGGTCAATACGCCTCGGCGTCTTCCTCTTCGCCATCTGCCTCGCCCTTGGCCTCGGCCTCGGGACGGCCACGCCAACCGTCGCCCAGGTCAACGGCAACGGTGGCCACGTCGACTGGGAAGGCTGGAGCCTGAACTACGGCAATACCGGTCTTCGTGAAGGCGTCGCAATCACCGGCGTGACGTACGACGGCACCGAGATCATTTCGAAGGCCAGCCTCCCGGTCATGAACGTGTACTACGAGGTCTGGCGTCGAGACGATTCGCAAAACGGCTGCGGCCCGTATGCCGACCGCATGGGCGGAAGCCAAACCGAACCGATCACCGTCCAGGAATTCACGGTCGCTGGTGAGAAGTGGCTTGAGATCGGCATGGAGGACCGGATCGGGGCCTATGGCATCTATCAGGTCTTCTACCTGAGCGAGAACGGCGTTATCGACGCCCACATCTTCTCGAACGGTCTGCAGTGCAGCATGTTTCACGAGCACCTTCCCTTCTGGCGCTTCGATTTCGACATCGCTGGTAGCGGCAACGACCAGATCATGTACCGCAACGGCGACAACTACGAGCTGATGCGTGAAGAGTTCGAGTTGCCGGCGGGCGCAGCAACGAACCACGACTGGCGCGTCGTCGACTTTGTAACCGGCGACCAAGTCGCCGTGTACTTTGACAGCGGCGACTACGGACGCCCGGGCGGCGAGGTCGTACCCGAAGACAACTACCGCGAGAACAAGCTCTCGGTCGTCGCCTTCGACCCCGAGGAAGTGTCCTGGGGCACCGGCCCACGCGAGTACAACCCTTATGTCGGAGATCGATCGATTCTCCGGACCGACCTTGTGCTTTGGTACCAGGGCTACATGCCGCACTCGCCCGAGGAAGGTTCACAGCTCTGGCACTCGACCGGCGTTCGAATCGTGGTCAATCCCGAGGACGCCGGCCCGACTGGCCCTCGACCGACCGCGAGTCCAACCCCGACCGGCACGCGGCAACCGACCGCTACCCCGATCCCACCAACCTCGACCCCAACGCCTCGCCCTACTCCGACCCGGGTCCCGACGCCCACACCGACGGCACTGCCGACCGCGACCCCGACACCGCAGCCGACGGCGACGCCCACTCCGGCACCGCTCCCCCCGGTCACGACGATCCTCAACGGGTCGACGCGCTATGACTTCGAGTCGAACACGCTGAGCTGGCTGTCGAACCCCCGCGCCACCGACACCGGTACCGCCGGACGCTGGGAACGCGGCCGGCCCGGCCGAACGACCTGGAGCGCAACCGGCGCTGTTGTGCAACCCGGCAATGCGTCACAAGGTGTCTACGCCATGGTCACCGGCCCCCTTGCGGGTCGTTCGTTGGGTTCGAACGACGTTGACAACGGCGTCGTCTCGATGATCACCAAAGACGCGATCGCACTACCAACGGGTGCGATGAGCTTCAGTGTCGATTGGTTCTTCTCCCACCTGTCGGCAACATCGAGCGACGGCATGCGCATCAGCCTCGTCGGCTCGAACGGCCAGGTCGTGCCCGTCGTCGAGCAGCTCGGTACCGCCGCAAACAGGCAGCCGGAGTGGACCACCTCGACCGCGGCGTTCGGCAACCTCGGCAGCAACGTCCGCGTCCTGCTCGAAGCGTGGGATGGCGCGGGCGGCAGCATCGTCGAAGCCGGCGTCGATGCCATTCGGATCACGCCCGCCGGTGCGGCAGCGACGGCGACGGCGGTCGCCAGCCCGACCCCGGTGCCGACGGCGATCTCGACTGCCATTCCCACGGCCGTACCAACCGCGACACCGTCGGCACCAACACCGACTCCCGGCGCAAAGGTGACCGTGTACAGCGAAGACTTCGAGACCGCCATGCCGTGGTCTGACGTGTCAGCCACCGAGACGAACCCGGCCGAGCGTGGCCGATGGACTTCGGGTGTGGTGCAGCCAACCAACTTCAATGGGCTGCGTCTGCAACCGTCCGGTGGCTCTGCGAGCAGTCGAGCTCTCGTCACCGACCCCAGCGCGGGCCGCAGCGTCGGATCAAACGATGTCGACGGTGGAACCACAACTGCGGTCTCGCCGGGCTTCGTTCTGCCGAACAGCTCCGAAGTGCTTCTCCAGTTCGACCGCTTCTTCGCTCACCTTGATCACTCGACCAGCGATGACTCGTTCTCACTGTCGGTTCGATCGGGCGGCACCGACACGGTCATCAGCGAAGTCTTCGGCTCCGCGACCTATCGCTCCGGCGATTGGGAACGGATCACGCTGGCGATCAACCAGTGGCGCGATCAGACCATTCAACTCGTCGTTCGTGCCGGCGACGGCGGATCCGGCAGCATCATCGAAGCCGGTATCGACAACGTCCTCATCTCCGCTCGCTAAACCCCACTCCGTTAGTAAACGAAGCGAACGGCGGCGGGCAACTTCGTTAGTGAACGAAGTGAACGGCGGCGATACTGAAGGCATGCAGCCTTTGATCACCGAACTACCCGAGGTCGACGTCGCAACGTTGATCGACGACCTTCCCGGTCACCTCGACCAGTTGTTGACCGGCGCTGGCGCGATCGTGATCCGCCAAGCCTTCGATGCCGACACCATCGCCGAGGCCCGCGCGCTCATCATGGACTACTCGTCGGTCGACGCCGACAAGGTGACCCATTTCCAAGGCCAGAACACCGACAAGCTCGATTTACAGCGCCGGGTCTGGAACCTCGTGAACAAGGGCGAAGTGTTCGAGCGGATGGTGCAGCACCCCGACATCATGACGATCGTCGAAGCGTTCCTCGGTAACGAATGCATCCTCGGATCGCTCGCCGCGAACCGACTACTGCCCGGCGGTCCGGGCCAAGAACCCCACATCGACTATCCCTACTGGGACCTCTACAAGCGCGACTCGTTCCCGATGAACATCAATTCGACCGTGCCGCTCAACTGTCAGGTCACGATCCTGCTCGACGACTTCACAGCGGAGAACGGCGCGACGGCGATGTTGCCAACCAGCCAGCGCGAGCTCGTGTATCCCAACGATCCCGAACTTTTCGCCGCAAATGCCATTCGCCAGACCGGCCGCGCCGGCGATGTCGTGATCTTCAACGGCATGTGCTGGCATTGCGCCATGCCGAACAATTCCGATGCCGACCGCACCGGAGTGCTCATCGAATATCTGCCGAAGTTCATCGTCCCGCTCGAAGATCAGCGCCGCGGGGTACGCCAAGAAGTCGTCGACCGCTCATCGCCCCGGCTGAAGCGACTGCTAGGCCACGTGTACCCCTACCCGCAGTTGCTCGACGAAGCCGACGCTGGCAACGCCGAAGGAAAGTACTGATGCCGGCGCCCGTCCGCGTCGCAGTCGCAGGTACGAGTTGGTGGGCCGACTCGATGTACCTGCCGGCAATCGCGAACCTCCCGAATGTCGACGTGGTCGCCGCAGCTGGTCGCGATGCCGATCGGGCCCAAGCATTCGTCGACCGCTGGGAAATCGGTGCTGCATTCACCGACTACGCCGAGATGCTCGAGTCGACGAAGCCCGACGCGGTCATCATCGCAACGGCAAACGCCGCGCACCTCGACCAAACGTTGATGGCCATCGACGCCGGCGCTCATGTGTTGTGCGAAAAGCCCATGGGCCTCTCGGCCGATGAGGCGCAACAGATGGCCAACGCGGCCGCGAAAGCCGGAGCTATCACGATGGTGCCGTTCACGTACCGATGGATGCCATCGAATCTCTATATCAAGCGCCTGATCGACGACGGCTGGCTCGGCCGGAACTTCCACCTGACGATGCGTTACTTCACCGGGTTCGCGCTCGACGGTGAGTACACCTGGCGCTTCGATGCTGCGCATGGTGGCGGCATGTTTGGTGACCTCGGCACTCACTGGCTCTACCTCGCTCGTTGGTTCTTCGGCGAGATCACGTCGGTGCAAGCGACGGTCCGATCGTTCGTCGAACGCGATCCGCGGCCCGATGGCACACCCCCCGAGCCGGTTGAGGACAGCGCAGTTCTCACCGTCGGATTCGAATCCGGCGCGTACGGTGTGCTCCATTTCTCTGCGGTCTGCTGGGAGGGAACCTCTTTTGGCCAGGTGCACGAGTTCGATGCGCATGGCGACGGTGGCACCTTGCACGCGGTCAACGATTGGCAGGAAACCCAGGAGGTGCGAGGCGTGCGACGGGGTGAGCCCGGACCCGCCAAGGTGCTCCCGATCCCCGACGACATCTGGAATGGTTGCCGACGAGACACCGTCCACAACACGTACCGCGATGTCTTTCGCTCGACACCGGCGATGACTCGCGGCTGGATCGACGCGATCGTCGAAGACCAACCGACCGACGTCGACTTTGCCGTCGGCGCTCGTATCGCCCGCATCGCCGAAGCCGCGCAAGCAAGCGTCGACGCGAACGGCGCAATCATCAAGGTGTAGCTGTCAGACCCCGACGCCGCCCAACGCCACGTCTAGGAGCGGTCCGATCGCTATGGTCACGTCGTGCTTGATGCTCGACAACCTCAGCTCCTTCCCGCGGTACGCACGGTGGTTGCCGCCGTTCTGCTCGCCGCGCTCGTGTCGGTCGGATCGCTGTTTGGTCTCGCACAAGGTGCGCTCGCGCACGGCGAAATCATCGACGCAAGCCCCGGTGACCGCGAGATAGTCGGCGGCGAAATCACCGAGATCGCGATTCAGTTCATCGGCATCGCCCATCCCGGCGCGCACACGATCTCGGTCAAGGATCCCGACGGGGTCAGCGTGATCCCGGCCGGGCCGCTCGAACAGGATCTCTTCCGATTGATCCTGCCGATTGAGCCGCTGACAAAGCCCGGCTTGCATACGGTCACCGCGGTCGTCGAGAGCATCGATGACGACACGGTGGCGACGAGTTTCGCGTTCGACTACCAGCCCGGGGCACCGTCGCCCGAGCCGATTGAGTTCGAGCAATACGAAAGCCGAATCGACGCGGTCACCATCGGCCTGATGGTCATGACCGCGATGTCGATCGTCGGCTTCGTCTTACTGATCCGCCACCGTCTTCGCATCACCGCGCCGGCCGAGACGGCCGATGTAGACGATGCCGATGTAGACGATGCCGACGACGAAGACGAAGACGA
>Ga0114956_1000549_pt1 | contig 27548 bp, 22 predicted proteins | sample MaitaG_FD_87304 | JGI IMG/M metagenome (GOLD analysis project Ga0114956, IMG submission 87304) | Marine algal microbial communities from Maine, USA - Maine_Asex2 metaG | ecosystem: Host-associated > Algae > Red algae > Unclassified | place: Maine, USA | collected 2015-01-05
GTAGCCGGTATCGCCAGCGTTGTTCCAGATCGGGAACGACTCGTTCCAATAGAGATCGTCTGCGGTGTCGGTTCCGAAGCCCGAGCGAATGCGCACCGATTCGCCAGGCTCAATGGCAAACCCTGGGGGGAAGTCGAAACGGTGAAAGGTTGACTCGTCTCGCACTTGCCATCCGGTCAGCAACGCTGGAGTCGCCCCGACGTTCGCGATCTCGATCCACTCGCCGTTTTCGTTGCGGTCATCACGACCATCGGCATCTTCGTGCAGGTCGAGAATGAACACATCGCTGGCGCCGCCGCCAGCCACACAGTCCTGCCACAGACCAGCCGCGTCGAAGCCAGCGTCTTGCTGGGCCGAGCGAATCTGGTTGGCGAACGCGCCGCCGTCGCTACGGGCAATGGCCGCGCCCGACCGCACCATTGCAAGGTTCACGAGCTGAGATCGACCGGTTGCATCGGCGATCCAGACGTTGGCGACCGTTCGACCGAAGCGGTCGTACTCGTCTTCGACGACGTCAACGAAGAGGTCTTTGCCGTCGATGAAGTTGGCCAGTACATCACGAGCGTCTCGACCAAAGCAGTCGTTGAATTCGGGAGCATCGATACCCATGAGGCGCAGCTCATCGAACCCGCCGGTGCCATCGAGCCACTCGATGTCAAAGCTGTCGCCGTCGCTCAGGCGTATGAGCTTGGCGATGCGAGCGTCGGCGGGCACGCCACTCGCCGCGCTCACGACACTGGTCTCTGACGCGACGGTGTCGCGGTCGCGCGTGTCGCTGTCGCCGGTATCGGCATCGTTTTCGGCTGGTGGCCGAGTACTGGGTGGGTCAGCTCTCGCCGTCGTGGCCGACGATTCGGTGGTCGCGCTCGGCTCTTGTTGGTTCCATGGGCGTGCCACGATCAAGATGGCGGTAGTCGCGACGATCACGGCGATCGAGAACAGGCTTAGTCGCCGACGCATCTTGGGTTGCCCGAACTCGCTGCTACGAGCTCAGGTAGCTCGAGCTAGTCGAGATCGAGATCAGCGATTTCGGGGAACGACTCGAGGTCGTCATCGGCGAGCACACCCTGCAGCACCGCACGGGTGCTGAACAGGCGATCGCGGGCCAGCTTCTCGGCTTCGACCAGGCGAGTGATTTGAGCCTTGGCGTCGGTCACGATGCGCTGCACCTTTTCGCGGGCGGCAGCTTCGGTGTCGGAAGCGATCCGAGCAGCCTCCGCGTCGGCGGCAGACTTGGTCGACGCGGCAGCGCTTTGTGCTGCGTCGGTGATCGAGGCAGCCTCGGCACGAGCCTTGGCAAGGAGATCTTCGGCTTCGGCCTGGGCGTCGCCGACCTGACCCTGCATATCGGTCAGGCGGGCTTGGGCAGCAGCAAGCTCGGCCTCAGATGCGCTCTTCGCCTCGGCAATTTCAGCGTCGGATCGGGCTCGTCGCTCTTCGGCCAGGGCGGCGATACCAGCAGCAGCGTCTTCGGCAGCGAGGCGGGTGCGTTGATCGAAATCGTCGGACTCGCGTTTGATCGCGGCCGCCTCGGCCTCGGCTCGGCTGAGCGTTGTCGTCGCGTATTGGTCGGTCTCGTCGCGAGTCGACTTGCTGTACGCATCGACTTCGCTGCGGATGTCGTTGGCGTACTCTTCGGCACGAGCCCGAGTCGTGCTGGCGTACTCGTCTGTTTCAGACCGGATGCGACGGGCGTACTCATCAGCTTCAGATCGAGTCGACTCGGCGAAGTCGTGCGCCGCTTCGCGTTCTTCGGCCATCTTTGCGTGCGCTTGCTGGGTCTCTTCGGCAATCGAAGCGCGAGCCGCTCGCAACATCTCGTCGGCGCGAGCAACGGCGTCTTGTCGAATCGTGAGCGCACTCTCGTGGGCCTTGCGAATGATCTCTTCGATTTGGTCGCCGACCTCGGTGAAGTCGTTGTCGACGAACGGTGAGACGATCTCGGGATCGCTGATGCCGGCGATCGCCACCACAGGCGCCGCGGCTGCAATGGGCGTTGCCGCTGTCGGGGCCGGGTCGGTCTCGGTGAAGGTTGGTCGGTCGATCGAAGGTGTGTCGACAGCCGGGCCGTCGTCGGCGTCGTACTCGATGGTGGTGTCGTCGAGCGTCAGATCTTCGGGCTCGACGCTCGCTGCGGCCAACTTGATGACGGGCACTTCGCCCGTTATTGGCGCTGCAACATCGGCGTCGGGAAGCTCGATCGAAGGAACCTCGATGCTGGGTGCGTCGGTGCCCGGGAGCTCGATGCTTGGCACCTGGCTCGCGTCGGTGCCTAGCGCATCAGCAGACGGCATGTCGATGCTCGGGGCGTCGATGCTTGGAGCGCCGACGTCGGCATCAGGGAGCTCGATCGACGGAAGGTCGATGCTTGGCGCCTCAACCGAGGGGAGATCGATACTCGGGATGTCGAGCGTGGGCGCAGAGACCGCATGAGCCTCGATATCTGGCGCCTCGATGCTTGGCGCCTCGATGCTTGGCGCCTCAACCGAGGGCATCTCGATGCTTGGCGTTTCGATCGTGGGAATCTCGATGCTCGGGGCGTCGATAGCCGGCACCTCGCCGGTTGGGAGACCGGCTTCGACCGAAGGGGTCTCGATCAAAGGCGCCCCAGGGATGTCAATCGAGGGAGCGTCGACACGGACGGTTTCGGCTGAAGGCGGTGCTAAACCGGCGCTGGCCTCACGCATGCGCTGGGTCATGCTTGCGCCCACCGCACCAGTTGCTGCGACGGCGCCTGTTGCTGCGACGGCGCCAGCAGCGGTGCCGACACCTGAATCGGAAGCGATCGGTGGTGGTGCCGGCATTTCAACAGCTTCGGGCAGATCGATGGCCGGTGCTTCAACCGGGGCCATCTTTGGTGCAGCAACCTGCGGTGGAGTTGGCGGCTCGGCCGCCGCAGAGGCCGCACGAGGTGCATCGCCGCTCAGTCGTTCTTCAAGCTCGTTTGCGAGCTGCGTGAGGAAGGCGTTGACCTCTTCGCGCTCGTACCCGCGCCATTGGATGTCGAACTCGTGGTTGCGAATCGCACTTGGTTGGAAGTCGGCGGGCAGCGCAGGCATTGGCCCGCTTTCCTCGCCGAGCACTTCGACAGCGAGCGCTATCCGGCCAAGGTAGGCCGAGACTTCGTTCGGGTGGTATCCCCGTAACCCCGTATCAAATTCCTTCTGTCGAAGCAGGTCGGGATCGAGCAGCGTCATGGAAACTCCGGTAAAGGCACTTGGTCCAGGTGTGTCATCGGGCGGCCCCTACAGCGCGACGGTGACACGTTCATTCGGACTCTAGCTGCCGAGTGCAGCCGAAGGGTGTTACGGGTACAAAATTTGGGGTCGAGCGGCGATTGGGCGGGATTTGGCCCCAATGTCGCTAGGCGGTCGCGGTGCAGTCGGTAGGCGGTTGCCAGACAGTCGCCACACAGCGAGCCCAGCAGGTCGGCGCACTCGTAGAGCGGGTGAAGGGAATCGAACCCTCATCATCAGCTTGGAAGGCTGAGGTTCTAGCCGTTGAACTACACCCGCGGCAGCCGTGAGCTTATCGTTGTCTGGCGCCGCGTTCGCGACGCGGCATCTCTACACTCGCATCGGTGAGAACCACTGTCGAAGACCTGGAAGACAATCGGGTCAAACTGTCCGTAGAGGTAGACGCCGACGAATTCGAGGTCGAAGTCGATAAGGCGTTTAAGAAGATCGCTCGCGAAGTCAACCTTCCAGGGTTTCGCAAGGGCAAGGTGCCCCGTCGAGTCCTAGAGGCCCGATTCGGTCCTGAGATCGCCCGAGGTCAAGCGCTCGAGGACAGCATCCCCGAGTTCTTCATGACCGCGCTATCAGAACACGAGATCGATCTGATCAGCCCACCCGAGTACGAAATCACTTCGGGCGAGGCCGAGGGCCCTCTCGTGTTCGATGCCGTCGTTGCCGTGCGACCAACCGTCGAGATCGTCGGGTACCAGGGCATCAAGGTCGAGGTGCCCAACCTCGAACCATCGTCTGAGCAAATCGACGAGCGCATCGATGCGTTCCGCGGTCAGTTCGCCGAACTGGCTTCGGTTGAGCGCGCTGCGGCAGATGGCGACACGGTCACCGTTGACATCACAACGATCTACGAAGGCGAAGAGGTTGATGGCCTTACTGCCAACGACTACTCCTATCGGGTCGGCAGCGGCGGTGTCGTTGCTGAGTTAGACGACAACCTGGTCGACGCATCGGTCGGTGACACGCTCGAATTCACCGCCGAGCACCCCGCCCCCGACGAAGAAGGCGAACTGTCCTTCAGCGTTGAGGTCAAAGACGTTCAAGAGCAGGTGCTCCCTGAGTTCACTGATGACCTCGTCGCCGACGCCAGCGATTTCGAAACCACCGCCGACTTTCGCGCCGATGTCGAAAAGCAATTGCGTGACGCCAAGCTGCAAGAGGCGAACAACGCATGGCGTTCGAAGTCAGCTGATCAACTCGGTGAACTCATCGATGTTGAGGTGCCCGAAGCTCTCGTCGACACCGAAGTTCGCTATCGGGTCGAAGATATGGCCCAGCGCCTGTCGCAAAGCGGCATCGGGTTCGAGACCTATCTGCAAATGATTGGCCAGAGCGTCGAAGACATGATCGACCAGATGCGCGAGCCGGCCGCCAGTGCCGTCAAGGTCGATATGGCGCTTCGAGCACTCGCGATTGCTGAGGGCCTCGAAGCGACCGACACCGATGTCGACGAAGAGTTCGACCAGATGGCCGAAGCATCGGGTGCAACTGTCGAAGATTTACGAACCCAGATTTCGACGCCTAATCAGCTCATGTTGCTGCGCGCCGACATCTCAAAGCGCAAAGCCGCAGATTGGCTTCTCGAAAACGTCGAGATTGTTGACGAAGACGGGAATCCCGTCGAGCGCGAGGCGTTACATATCGAACCGCACGACGACGACCACGATCACGATCACGATCACGATCACGATCACGATCACGATGCATCCCACGAACCTGCAGACGAAGAGGAATGACCAGTGCCCATTTCAGACATGAGCCCGACCAACTACCTCGTGCCAACGGTGGTCGAGCAGACCAACCGCGGCGAGCGAGCCTTCGACCTCTACAGCCGACTGCTCAAAGAGAACATCATCTTCCTCGGCACTCCCATCGATGACACCATCGCAAATCTGGTCTGTGCCCAGCTGCTGCACCTCGAGAGCGAGAACCCCGAGCGAGACATCAGCCTGTACATCAACAGCCCCGGCGGCGACATCAATGCGCTGTTCGCAATCTACGACACGATGTCCTATATCAAGCCCGACATCGCCACGATCTGTTTCGGTCAGGCGGCCTCAGCCGCGGCCGTGCTGCTTGCGGCTGGCGCGCCAGGCAAGCGTCTCGCGTTGCCGCACGCACGAGTGCTCATTCATCAGCCGTATGCAGGTGCCCAAGGTCAGGTGTCTGACTTGCAGATTGCGTCGGCCGAAATTCAACGGCTGAAGACCCAACTCGAAGACTTGCTGGCCCACCACACAGGCCAGCCCAGCGAGAAGATTTCGAAAGACACAGATCGCGACTTCGTCATGACAGCCGAAGAAGCCAAGGCGTACGGCATCATCGATGAGGTCATCGAGACCCGCAACTTCGTTGATAACACGGGGCCAATCACCGCAATTAGCTGATTGCGAGCCAAGTTCGCCGACACAGGCGCCGAGATGGCGTAACGTTGTCGTCGGGACAACGTCGAACAGCACCACGCGGTGTCGTCGACGGAAGAATTAGATCAGGAGAAGCAGCCGCCGGTGGCGAAATTCGGAGACAGTGGGGAACTGCTCAAATGCTCGTTCTGCGGCAAGTCGCAGAAGCAGGTCAAGAAGCTCATCGCCGGACCCGGCGTGTACATCTGCGACGAGTGCATCGATCTCTGCAACGAGATCATCGAAGAAGAACTCGCTGAACCAGCTGAGGTCGGCTTCGAAGAGCTTCCTCGACCCGTCGAGATCAACAATTTTCTCAACGAGTACATCATTGGCCAAGAAGCGGCCAAGCGCATCATGTCGGTGGCGGTCTACAACCACTACAAGCGCGTTGAAGTCGAAGCATCGAGCGACGAAGTCGAGCTGCAGAAGTCGAACATCATGCTCATCGGCCCGACGGGCTGCGGCAAGACGCTTATGGCTCAGACGCTGGCTCGCATGCTCAACGTGCCGTTCGCCATCGCTGATGCGACCGCGCTGACCGAAGCCGGCTATGTCGGCGAAGACGTCGAGAACATCTTGCTCAAACTCGTGCAGGCTGCTGACTACGACGCCAAGCGCGCCGAGGCTGGCATCATCTACATCGACGAGATTGACAAGATCGCCCGCAAGAGCGAGAACCCGTCGATCACCCGAGATGTGTCGGGCGAAGGCGTGCAGCAGGCATTGCTCAAGATCCTCGAGGGCACCCAAGCCTCGGTGCCGCCCCAAGGGGGCCGCAAGCACCCGCATCAAGAGTTCATTCAGATTGACACCACCAACATCCTCTTCATTTGCGGGGGTGCGTTCGCTGGTCTCGAAGACATCATCGAAGCCCGCATTGGTCGCGGTGGTGTCGGCTTTGGTGCCGACATCCGTCAGCCCAACGAGAAGAACCTGGGCGAGGTCTTTGAACAGGTGCAACCCGAAGACCTCATGAAATTCGGGCTTATCCCCGAGTTCATCGGCCGCTTGCCCGTTGTCGGCTCGGTGGCAAACCTTGACGAAGAGGCGCTGATCAAGATCTTGACCGAGCCAAAGAATGCACTAGTCAAGCAGTACCAGCGCTACTTCTCCTTTGAGAATTGCGAACTTGTCTTTACCGACGATGCACTCGCAGCCATCGCGAATGCGGCGCTACATCGCGGCACCGGCGCGCGGGGATTGCGCTCAATTCTCGAAGAAACACTGCTCGATGTGATGTTCGAGCTGCCCAGCGCTGACAACATCGCCCGAGTCGAAGTTGACGCAGGTGCAGTGCTGGGTGAGAACCCACCGCATCTCTTGAGCGCCAAGCAGCTCGCCAAGCGCGCTGCGTCATAGCTAGCTGCTTCCTTGGTAGGCCACCTGTCGCTTGACCGCCAGCTTCAATGGTTGAACGATCAAGTCAATCTCGAGAAGCAGGGTCTGCCGTCGGCGGGTCGTACTGACGATCTCAGCGTCGAGCCGATGCTGCAACTGTTGGCGTTGCTCGGCGATCCGCACCTCGACGCTCCCGCGATTCACCTCACGGGCACCAATGGCAAGGGTTCGACAGCGCACCTGACAAGCCTGCTGCTTCGCGAGCACGGGCTCCGCGTCGGCACCTATGGCAGCCCGCACGTCAGCGCGATCAATGAGCGCATTCAGATCGATGTCGAGTCGATCTCTGACGACGATCTCGCCTCGGTCCTCGAAGTCGTGCGCCTCGCCGCTGAACAACTCGATCGCCGACCGTCGTGGTTCGAGCTCGTCACCGCAGCAGCGTTTCGGGCGTTCAGCGACGCGGCAGTCGACGTTGTCGTGCTCGAGGTTGGCATGCTCGGCCGCTACGACGCCACCAACGTTGTCGACACTGCGGTGGCAGTGGTTACCAACATCGACCGTGATCACACCGATGGAGCCGTTGGATGGCGCGACGCGATTGCGTCGGAAAAAGCCGGCATCGTCAAGCCCGGCCGGGCGCTCGTGATGGGCGACGTCGACGACGATCTACACCATTGGTTCATCGACGAAGGCCCGGGCAGCGTGCAGCGGCTCGGCGAACAGTTTGAACTAGCCTCGAACGAGATCGGAATCGGCGGTCGCGTGATCGATGTTGCCACGCAGCACGATCGCTACGAAGCGGTGCTGGTTGCCTTGCACGGGCGTCACCAAGGCACGAATGCGGCAGTTGCGATCGCAACCGCTGAGAGCTTTCTTGGTTCCGGGCTCGATCATGATCTGGTCGAAATCGCATTCGCGCAGGCCAGCATGGCTGGGCGCATGGAAGTGCTGGGCTCGGACCCATTGATCGTTATCGACGGAGGGCACAACACCGCAGGTGCCGCCGCCGCTGCCAGCACATTCGCCGAAGCGTTTCATGTCTTTGGTCGCCGCATTCTGATCGTCGGCATGATGGCCGAAAAGGACCCGGTCGAAATGCTCGAGGCGCTCGACGTCAGATCGGCCGATCTGCTGATCTGTTGCGCCCCTGACTGGACGCGGGCGATGCCGGCAGCTGACCTTGCTTCGGCGGCACGAACGATGGGGCTCGACCCCGATGTGATTTCTTCGCCTGGCGAGGCGATCGAAGTTGCGTTGTCGCTATCGACCGAGGGCGACGCGATTCTCGTTGCGGGCTCGTTGTACGTGGCGGGCGCGGTGCGCAATCGTCTGCTGGTCGATGTCTGAGTTGCTCAGCGTCTGAAGCACCCAGCGTCTGAGTCGCTCAGCGTCTGAAGCGCCCGCGTCTGAAAGAGCGCGGCGTCTGAAAGAGCGCGGCGGCCGTAGACTTCGGCCGGTGAATCGCACTCTTGTCCTCTGTAAACCCGACGCTGTTGAACGCCGCCTCGTCGGAGAGATCCTTGGCCGCTTCGAGCGCAAGGGCCTGTCGATTGTGGCCATGCGCCAGCTCGTCATCGACGCCGACCTCGCTGGTCAGCATTACGCCGAACACGTTGGCAAACCGTTCTACGACGGTCTCCTCGAGTTCATCGGCCGGTCGCCTGCGGTCGCCGTCGTGCTCGAAGGGACCGAGGACACCTGGTCGATGGTGCGCACGATGATGGGCACGACAAATCCGCCAGAGGCGGCGCCCGGCACCATTCGGGGCGACCTTGGCACGCTCTTCACTGAGAATCTCGTGCACGGCTCTGACGGCCCTGAGTCAGCGGCCCGCGAGATAGCCCTCTTTTTCCCCGACCTCTAGGTCGGGTACCGTATCTCCGGCCTGCTGGCTGTTGTTGCCGGTGGGGTTAGATCAACTGGTGGGGCCAAAGTTGCTACGGTTCTTTGCAGTTTCTTTACAACTTCGGACTATTATCTCTACGTGTCCGGATATGAGTCAGCGCACGCGCGCAGACTGTGGTGTACGTCCGTTGTAGGGGCTTTTAGATCATGAGCAAATTGATGCACAGCGTGGCAGGTCTCGTGAGCCGAGATATGGCCGTCGACCTTGGCACCGCCAACACGCTCGTCTATGTGCGGGGCGAAGGCATCGTGCTCGACGAACCGTCAGTGGTTGCCGTCAACGTGCACGACGGCAAGGCGCTGGCCGTTGGTTCCGACGCCAAACGCATGATTGGTCGCACCCCCAATCACATCCAAGCGATCCGTCCACTCAAAGATGGTGTGATTGCTGACTTCGATGTGTGCGAGCGCATGCTGCGCCACTTCATCCAAAAGGTGCACCCCAGCCGCTTCGCAAAGCCCCGCATGGTGATCTGTGTGCCTTCGGGCATCACCGGCGTTGAGAAGCGGGCCGTGCAAGAGGCGGCCGAATTCGCAGGGGCCCGTCGCCCGGCGTTCATCATCGAAGAGCCCATGGCTGCGGCCATTGGTGCAGGTCTGCCGGTGCAAGAGCCAGCCGGAAACATGATCGTCGATATTGGCGGTGGCACGACCGAGGTCGCTGTTATCTCGCTCGGTGGCGTAGTCGTCAGCCAGTCGGTGCGGGTCGGTGGCGACGAACTCGACAACGCCATCACCCAGTACGCAAAGAAAGAGCATTCGCTCGTGCTCGGCGAGCGCACCAGCGAAGACGTCAAGCTTGCGCTGGCTTCAGCATGGCCGCTGCGCGAAGAAATGTATGCAGAGGTTCGAGGTCGCGACCTCGTGACCGGCCTGCCCAAGACCGTGGTGACCTCGACGATCGAGGTTCGAGAAGCGATCGAAGAACCGGTGTCGTCGATTGTCGACGCAGTCAAGATCACCCTCGACAACACGCCGCCCGAACTTGCGGCCGACATCATGGAGCGCGGCATTGTGCTCGCAGGCGGCGGTGCGTTGCTTGCCGGTCTGCCTCAGCGACTCCACAACGAAACCGGCATGCCGGTCATGGTGGCCCCCGATCCGCTCTATGCGGTAGCCCTCGGATCAGGCCAGACACTCGAAGACTTCGACGTTCTCAAAGACGTACTCTTCTCATCTGCACACGACTGACTTTGGGGGCCGCTGGCCCGTAATCTGTCAATTGCACCATGGCTGTCCTTGACCCGCTGCGCCGCAGGCGTTCCACACTGATTCTGCTGTTGTTGACCTCAATAACGCTGCTGTCGCTCGACTATCAAGGATTTGGCCCGCTGGGTTCGGTGCAGTCAGTGGTACGTGGCGTCGTCGACCCGATTGCAGGCGGGGCTGATTCGGTGACCTCGCCGATCACGAACGCATGGCGCTCCTTTAGCGAGTTCGATGATCTCGAGACCGAGAACGATCGACTCCGCGACGAGCTCTCCGCCATCCAGGGCGACGCCGTTCGATCCCGCGCCGCCGAAGAGTCGTTGCGCGAACTACTCGAAGAGATCGAGGTTGACTACGTCGGCGGTGCCGACACCGTCGTAGCCCAAGTGATTACTCGGCCCGGCAACTTCCAGAGTTATTCGGTCGAGATCGATCGGGGTTCGAACGATGGCGTGCGACGCGGAAACTCGGTGATCACGGGCGCTGGCCTGGTCGGAAGAGTGACCGAGGTTGATGACCGCTTCAGCGAGGTGCAGCTGCTGCACCAGCCCGACTTCCCACTAGGTGTTCGGGTGATTGGCACTGGCGAGATAGCGCTCGCCCGCGGACGGGGCATCGGCAACGACCTTGAAGTGACCGAGGGGCTCACCGAGGAGACCGACATTTCTGTTGGCGACCCTGTCGTCACCAGCGGCATTCAAGGCAGCTCGTATCCACCGGATTTGGCGGTCGGCGTGATCAGTAACGTCAACTTTGACACCTCGTCGCTCGAGCTCAAGGTGCAGATCGACCCGGTCGCCGACCTCGAGAACCTTCGCTTTGTGACCGTCATTTTGTGGACCGTCGATGGTGAGCCAGAATCATGAAGGCACTGGGTTGGACTCGCCTCGGCCTCGTCATGTTGGCCGTTCTCGTCGTGCATCTTGGTGTGACCCCGAATCTGCCCGTCGGCGGAGTGTCCGCAGAGTTGCCACTCGGCCTTGTGATCGCCGCAGGTCTGACCGGCGGCGTAGAGCGAGGCGGCATCTTCGGGTTCGTCTTTGGCTTCGTTCTCGACCTGTTCTTATTTACGCCGGTTGGCATGAGTGCCTTGGTATTCGGCGTCATTGGCTGGCTTGCCGGCCACGTGTTTATGGACCGCATCGAGGAGTCGCCGCTGATCTCAGCGATGACGATCGGGGCGGGCACCGCGGTCGGGCTGCTGTCGTTCGTGGCTGTCGGGATTGCGCTTGGTGAATCATCGTTGCGTGAGAGTCCAATTGGTCGCATTGTCTTGATCGCCTCGCTGATGAATGCCGTGGCCGCGTTCGCCCTGATGCTGGCCTCAAATTGGATGTGGGCCTCTGACCCGCTTGGTGAGCGAGGGTCGCGAGAGCGGGCACTGCGCGAGAGAACCGTGCGAGCGTGACAGAACAATCACCGTTCCGGCTAGCGATGCTCGGCATGTTGCTCGTTGGACTCTTTGTCTCGTTGTTTGCTCGCATGTGGTACCTGCAGGTGGTCACCGAGCAGCGCGAAGAGGCGCAAAGCCAAGCCGAACAGAATTTGTTGCGCACAGTGTTCGTATCGGCACCGCGTGGGCGGGTTCTCGATCGCAGCGGAAACGTGTTGATCGACAACCGGTTGGTCAACGAGGTCATCATTGACAAGTTCACGCTGGGCGAGTCAATCCCCGGCGAGGCCGACCGCCGCGACTTCGCCATCAAGCTGGCCCGAGAAATCAGTGCAGCTGGTCGGTTGATCAAAGCCGCAGACATCGAGAACGCGCTTACCGATCAGCGGTTCGGCCCGTTCGACCGAGTGCCGATAGCGACCGACGTGCCCGAGCGGTTCAGTATTCTCATCGGCGAACGCGAAGACGACTTCCCAGGTGTTCGCGTACGCAAGACCACCGTGCGGTCCTACCCCTATGGCGAGCGAGCCTCGCATTTGCTTGGCTATGTCGGCCCGCTGTTCCAAGAAGACCTGGCCGGGCTGCGAAACAGCCCCAAGCTGTACCAACCGACCGACGTGATTGGCCGAGCCGGGGTCGAGGCCAGCCTCGAAGACATCTTGCGGGGTACACCCGGCGTCGAAGTGATCGAGGTTGACGCCAGCGGAAACCGGGTGCGCGAGGTCAGCTCATCAGACCCAACACCGGGCAACGACGTGCAATTGACGATCGACATCAACCTGCAGGCGCTGGTCGAAGACGAGCTTGCAAACGGCATACGGCTTGCTCGAACCCGCGTTAACGACAGCAGCGACGCGGACGAACTCGAGCTGTTCAAGGCCCCTGGCGGATCGATGGTGCTGCTCGACCCCGATGGGTCTCGGATTCTCGCGATGGCGTCGTATCCGACCTATGACCAGCGCATCTTTGTGCAAGAGGTGATCCCGCAGCGCGAGTTCGATCAGCTGCAGTTCGATCCGAGCGCACCGTTGCTCGACCGTTCTACGCAGAGCTCGTATGCGCCCGGGTCGACGTTCAAGCTGATTACGGCCTATGCCGCACTCGACAGCGGGCTGCTCGGCGATCGGGGCTTCTTGCGACGTACCCAGTTTCTTGAGGACAAAGGGTTCTGGCAGGTAGAGGGCTGCACGGGGCCGGGTTGTCGCATTGAGAACGCCGGCCAGAAGGCGCTGGGCGACGTTGATCTCGAACGGGCGATTACCGAGTCGAGCAACGTGTACTTCGGTCAACTCGGGTTTCAGTTCGATGTGCGTCGCGGGTTCCAGGCAATCCAGATGCTCAACATCGCTCGTGACTTCGGCTACGGCGAATTGCCCGACGCCATCGCAGGCGCTTCTCCGGGTGCGTTGCCCGAGCCGCCGACTGCGGGCGCATCGGCCAACCTTGCCGTGGGTCAGGGAGCCATGATCGCGACCCCGCTCCAGATCGCGAACTCCTACGGCGCGCTCGCAAACGGCGGCACCGTCTATTCGCCGATGCTGGCCGAGGCCGCAATCGATGCTGCGACCGACGAGATATTTATCGATTACGAACCGCGTGTGATCAACGAGCTGTACATGCCTGATGAGTACTACGACCCGCTGATCAAAGGAATGATCGGGGTCACCGGCGCCGAAGGCGGCACGGCTGCCGAAGCGTTTGAGAACTTCCCGCTCGGTCGCTTCCGGGTGATTGGCAAGACGGGCACCGTCGAGAATCCGCCTAAGCAAGACAACGCGGCATTCGCCGCAATCGGGCCGTGGCCGAACCCGCAATACGCGGCGGTGGTGTATCTCGAACAAGCCGGACTCGGCGGCGACGCAGCGGCCCCGGTGGTCGCTCGGGTAATGCAGCGCATCGCCGACAACGACATCGACATCGTGCCGACCGAGGCCGAGGCCGACGATCTGGTCAGCGAGACCGATGCGCTGGCCGAAGAAGAACGTTTGCAGTCAGAACGCGAAGCCGAACTTGAGGCCGAACGGGCTGGCGAAACCGCCGACAGCGACGGGCCGGGGTTCGAGGTACTCGTGCCCGGCGCAGGGCAGATCGATGAGGGCGAAGCGCCGTCGACCCGTGGTGCGAGAGTCGAAGCCGAAAACGAAGAGGCGACGGGGCCATGAGCACAACGCTTGAACAAAATTCGCTGAATCCGCGCAGCGATCCGTCGTCGCCATGGTGGCACATCGACGTGACGCCGGTGCTCGCAGCGATGGGCCTCGGCATCATCGGGCTGATAGCGATTTACAGCACGACCCGGGGTCGAGACCCCGACAACTACGTGACGTTCTTCATCGAGCGCCAGGGCATGTTCCTGGTCACCGGGCTCGTGATGGTGGCGATCACATTGATGTTTGACTACCGCTTGCTGTTGCAGTTTGCGCCCGTGCTCTACGTCGGCACCATCATTGTGCTGCTGCTTTTGCGGGTCTTCGGCGTCGTGGGTGGCCTTGGCGTGCGTTCGTGGTTCTCGGTCGGAAGCTTCTTGCTGCAACCCTCAGAGTTCGGCAAGCTCACGCTCATCGTCGTGCTGGCCGCGCTTATGAGCCGACGAGTCGAAGGTTCGATGACGCTGCGTGAGCTCATGACCGTGTTGGTTGTTGCTGCGCTGCCAACGTTCATCGTGCTGCGTCAGCCTGACTTCGGTACCGCGATGGTGTACGTGTCGATCGTCGTAGCGATGCTGCTCGTGGGTCGCGCCGAACCGCACCACCTCATGTTTCTTGCGGTCGCGTCGATCGTCGGCGTCGCCCTGCTGTTCAACTCAGCATTCGTCGAGGACTTCCAGCGTGAACGGCTCGAGACATTTCTCGATGAGCCGAACTTCACGACTCGCTACAACCAAACTCAGGCCGAGATCGCTATCGGCAACGGTGGCATCAGTGGTGCGGGGTTCGGCGAGGGCACCCAGACCAGGTCCGGTCTTGTTCCTGAACAGCAGACCGACTTCATCTTCACCGTGATCGGCGAAGAGTTCGGCTTTGCGGGTGGCACTGTGCTGTTGGGGGCCTATGCGTTTTTGTTGTGGCGTCTCTATCGCATGGCTCGACTCGCGGGGGACAGTTTCGGCGGGTACTTGATCACGGGCATCTTGATGATGTTCGCGTTCCAGATGTTTCAGTCGATTGGCATGACGATGGGAATCATGCCCGTAACCGGCATTCCGTTGCCGTTTGTCTCTTACGGCGGTTCGTCGGCGCTCACCAGTTTCATCGCGATCGGCATCGCGCTGAGCGTGCATATGCGCCGCTTCGGCGCCAGCATCGACGCCGAAGTTGGAACGACCCGATGACCTGCGGCCTCGTTGAGGCCGCCCCGTTGCACGGAGCTGGGTTGCTGCGACCCTTGCCGGGCCGCCCCGTTGCACGGAGCTGATGGTGGTACCGCGAGTTTGCGAAGCAAACTCGGTGAGCGAGGTGTAGCCGAGCGGCGCGGTAGCCGAGCGGCGTGGTGACGACCGTGAGGGGCGGCGGGCTGTATCGTGGCTGGATGGGTTCGCTCTGGACACAGCTAGAGCCGCTACTGGCACGGGTCGAAAAGCCCGCTCGCTATATCGGCTGCGAAGACGGTGCTGTCACACCTGATTACACGACGGCCACCAATGCCACGGTGACGTGGCTCTTGACGTACCCCGACACCTACGAGATTGGCTTGCCGAATCAAGGCTTGCAGGTGCTCTACGAGATCCTCAACGAACGCGATGACGCGATCGCTGAGCGGTCCTATGCCCCGTGGATCGACCTCGAAGCCGAGATGCGCACCGCTGACCTGCCGCTGTTCTCGGTCGACACGCACCGGGCTGCCACCGACTTCGATGTGATTGCCTTCAACCTGTCGAGCGAGCTGGTCTACACCAATGTGTTGAACTGCCTCGACCTGGCCAAAGTGCCCGTGCGTTGCGCCGATCGCACCCACGAGCACCCCATCGTTGGTGCCGGTGGTCACGCCACATTCAACCCCGAGCCAATGGCTGATTTTCTCGACTGGATCGGGCTCGGCGACGGCGAAGAGATCGTGGGCGACGTCACCGCCGTCGTAAGCGAATGGAAAGCCTCAGGCAGCACCGACCGCGAGGCCGTGCTGCGCAAGCTGTCCCAAGTCGAGGGTGTCTACGTTCCGGCGCTCTACGACGCTGAATTCCGCGACGACAAGCTGATCGGCATCACGCCACGCTTCCCCGAAGTGCCCGAGGTGGTCGAGAAGCGCACCGTCGCCGATCTCGCAGATTGGCCGTACCCAAAGAATCAGTTGGTGCCATTGACCGAGGTGGTGCACGATCGCCTCAGCGTCGAGGTGTTCCGCGGCTGCACGCGTGGCTGTCGTTTTTGCCAAGCCGGCATGATTACTCGCCCGGTCCGCGAACGCCCCGCCGAACAAGTACGCACCATGATTCAAGAAGGTGTGCGGCGCACCGGCTACGACGAGGTCGCGCTCACATCGCTCTCCACAGCTGACTTCAGCGGCATTACCGAAGTGGTCAAAGCAACGATCGACGATGAGTCGATGGGGTGCGGCGACGTCAGCGTGTCCCTGCCGAGCTTGCGGGTCGACGCGTTCACGGTCGGCATTGCCGCCGAGCTGCAACGTGGCCGCCGCAGTGGTCTGACATTCGCCCCCGAGGCTGGCAGTTGGCGCATGCGCCAAGTGATCAACAAGCTGATCACCGAAGAAGATCTCTACGCATCGGTCGAAGGTGCGTTCTCGCAAGGTTGGCGTCGAGTCAAGCTGTACTTCTTGACTGGTCTGCCGACCGAAACCGACGAAGACACGCTCGGCATAGCTGAGCTCGGCCGCAACTGTGTCGAGATTGGCCGCAAGTACCACAGCGGTGCTTCTGTCACGGTGTCGGTGGGTGGTTTCGTGCCCAAGCCGTTTACGCCGTTCCAGTGGTTCGGCCAGAACACGATCGAAGAACTCAAGCGCAAGATCTATTTGCTGCGCGACGAAGTTCGCAAGACCAAGGGCCTCCAGATGAAGTGGCACGAGCCGGCCGCCACCTTTGTCGAAGGCATGTCGAGCCGCGGCGATCGCCGACTCGGCCCCGTTATCGAACAGGTATGGCGCAACGGAGGCACGTTCCAAGAGTGGAGCGAACACTTCGACGTCGACCGCTGGACCGAGGCCATGTCTGATCATGGGCTATCGGTCGAGTGGTTTACCTACCGGCACCGCGACGAAGACGAGGTCTTCCCGTGGGATCACCTCAATGCCGGTTTACACAAGGACTTCCTCTGGCACGACTGGCGCGATGCGCTCAACGAAGTCGGGCTTGAGGATTGTCGGTGGACTCCCTGCTATGACTGCGGAGCGTGCACTGGCTACGGGATCGAGCACGTGGTTGCTTCGGCAACGCCCCCAGCGGGCGGTAGCCAAGGGACCGGACAAGATTTGGCAACGGGACACGAAATCCCCGTCGCTCTTGGTGTTCGCCCAGCCGGTGTTCTGTGAGCGCGGATCTGGCGAGGACCGTCGAGCTTTTGCCGGTGCACGGCCGCAGCGACGCTAGGCGGACTACTCGGTGACACCGCCGCGTAAACCGCAGGTGCGCCTGCGGTACTCCAAGCTCGGCAAGATCCGGTTCACCAGTCACCGTGACATGGCGCGCATTTGGGAGCGGGCGGTGCGCAAGGTGCAGCTGCCGATTGCCTACAGCGAAGGTTTCAGCCCGCGGGCCAAGTTGTCGTTCGGCTTGGCGCTTCCAACCGTGTTCGAGTCTTTGGCCGAGTACGTCGACTTGACCTTCGACGAACCCGTCGATGTCGACGGTTTGCCTGGCCTGCTCAACGGGTCGCTGCCCGATGGGGTCAAGATCACCGGGGCAATCGCGCTTGAGGGCAAAGTGACGTCGCTGCAAGAGTGCGTCGAATCAACTACCTGGTCACTATTTGTCGACGGCGACGTTGAGCAACTCACGGCATGGGCCGATGAGGTGCTCAGCGCCGACACGATAGAAATTACTCGTCAACGCAAGGGCAAGGATCGAACCGACGATGTTCGGCCTGCCATCCTCGATGTTGAGATTCGTTCGACCGCCGGCGCCAATGTGGTGCAGGCGAACGCAGAGGTACACGCACATCTCGCGGCCAAGCCGCGTGCGTTACGTCCGCTCGAACTTCTCGAGATCAACTCGCCACCGTTCAGCCTCGTGCTGGGCCGGCGAGTCCATCAATTCATTGCGCCTGTCGGCGCCCGCCGCGATCCACTCGCGATTGGTGCAGCCACGGCGCCACACAGCCTGAGCTGTGTGTCATGAGAAGGGAAATACACCATGGCCGACTCCAACGAGTCCCCATCACAACACACCAACAAACAGCAGGGCGCTAAGCAAGGGCGCAGCCGAAACCGAGGCGGCCAAGGTCGCAATCGTGGTGACCAGAATCGCTCGAACGGCTCGAACAACTCGAACAGCTCGAACAGTGGCGACACCAAGCCGAAGATCGGCGACTCTCGCCCGGCCCCCGACCGAGAACAAGCGGGTCCCTCTGGCGACTCTCGCAAATCCGGGCAAGGCCGCTCGGGCGCCAACCGCGGCTCTAGTCGCGGTGGCAATCGTGGCAACGATCGCGGTGGCGCCAACAACAACCGTGGCGACAACAATCGCGATGACGGTGGAGCAAAGAACGACGCCGGCAACGAAGACGGCAGTCGTCGTCGTCGACGCCGAGGTGGTCGAGGTCGGGGCCGTAATCGCGGTGGTCGCGCAGAGAATCTACAGGGCACCGTCGAGCTCGATGAAGCAACGATGGCCAAAAGGCGTGGCAAAGAGCGCGACGGTCGGCCGATAGGCCGGTACTTGATGGCTGTGCATGTGCACAACGACACGCGCCATATCGCGATTCTCGAAGGTCGCACGCTGATCGAGTACTACGTGTCGCGCCCAACCGACGACGTCACCCAGATTCACGGCAACGTATACATGGGGCGAGTGCAGAACGTGCTGCCGGGTATGGAAGCAGCGTTCATCGACATCGCAACCCCGAAGAACGCCGTGCTTTACCGCGGCGACGTGCAGTACAACCCCAAAGAGTTCGAAGGAACCCGCGGCGTGCCGCGCATCGAACAGATGCTCAAGGCCAAACAGATGATTCTGTGCCAGGTCGTCAAGAACCCGATTGCCCACAAGGGCGCTCGGCTTACTCAAGAGGTGTCGCTTCCTGGCCGATTCGTCGTGCTGGTGCCCAATAGCGACACCTACGGCATCTCAAAGCGGCTCCCTGACAAAGAACGCACCCGGCTGCGCAAGATCCTCGATCGCATAAAGCCCAAAGAGCACGGCGTAATCGTTCGCACCGCGGCCGAAGATGTTACGGCCGAAGAGCTCGAGCTTGACGTTGCCCGATTGCTGAACCAGTGGAACGTCATCGTCGAGGACTCCCAGAAGCAGGGCGGCCCGAGATTGCTGAACCGTGAGCCTGACCTGGCCGTGCGTTTGATCCGCGAAGAGTTCACCAAAGACTTCCGCGGCGTCGTGCTCGACGATCGGGCGCTGTTCGAAGATGTTGCCGGCTACATGCAAGCGGTGACGCCTGCGCTCGCTGACCGCATCGAGCACTATGACCCCGAGACCGAGGGCGTCGACTTGTTCGAGCGCTACCACGTCTATGAACAGCTGCAGAAGGCGCTCGACAAGAAGGTCTGGCTTCCAGGCGGCGGCTCGCTCATTATCGAAGCCACCGAAGCGCTGACAGTGATCGACGTCAACACCGGCAAGAACGTCGGCCGGTCGAGCCTCGAAGACACCGTGTACCGCAACAACCTCGAAGCCGCCCGTGAGAGCGCTCGCCAACTGCGGCTGCGCGACATCGGCGGCATCATCGTGATCGACTTTGTTGACATGGAGAATCGCAAAAACCGTGCTGAGGTCGTGCGAGTGTTCCGAGAAGAGCTAGCGCTCGACAAAACCCGCACGCAGGTCTACGACATCAGCGACCTCGGTCTGGTCGAGATGACCCGCAAACGCATCGGCGAGGGGTTGCTTGAATCGGTGAGCACCGGATGCTTTACCTGCGACAGCAATGGGCTGTTATTTGATGACACGCTGTTTGGTCATCGCCAAGCAATTCCGGGGCCAAGCGTCTCGTCGGTTTCAAGCCACAGGCCAAAGGGTTAGACTCGACCGCTTATGTACGCAGTAGTCGCCACTGGCGGAAAGCAATACAAGGTCGAACAAGGCCAGGTGCTTGAGGTCGAGCGCGTCGGTGCAGTTGGCAGCGATGTTGAACTCCGTCCCGTGCTGGTAGTTGACGGGGCGACCGTGCTGTCGACCCCCAACGATCTCGCAAGCGCCTCGGTCAAGGCCAAAGTGCTCGAAGAGATTCGTGGGCCGAAAATCAATGGGTTCACCTACAAGAACGCAAGTAACCAGCGCCGCCGGTGGGGACACCGCCAGACGCTGGCTCGTATCGAGATCACCGGAATCTCAAAGGGTTAAGGAGTAGCTCATGTCAAAGACCAAAGGTGGCGGCTCCACACGTAACGGCCGTGATTCACGGGCCCAACGCCTCGGCGTCAAGGTGTACGACGGCACCGAAGTGACTGCCGGTTCGATCATCGTGCGCCAGCGTGGCACCAAGTTCCACCCGGGCGTCAACGTCCAAAAGGGTAAAGACGACACCCTGTTCGCGACCAGCGATGGTGTGGTCAAGTTCGGCAGCCGTAACGGCCGCAAAACGGTGAACATTCTCACCGACTAACGTCAGACCGATTTTGCCGAGGCCGCCTCTCCCGAGGCGGCCTTTTGCGTTTTCGCTCAGCGGCTTCGCCGATGTGGCTGCTCAGCGTGCAGTTTTCTGCGCAGTGGGCTTCCACATGCTCGGGTCACAGCGGTGGGGACAAGATGGGAAGCGCAGAGGTGGGTGTAGTGGGTTTAGACGCCGCGGGGGAGTCGGTCGGGGTGCCAGCCCAGATGTTCGACGGCCAGGTTCAAAGCGAAACGATCGGTCATGCCACTGACATACTGCACGGCCGCAGCGGTGAGCTCGTCGGTCGATGATGACGGCGCCGATCCGTCGCCGATGCGGGCGGGATGCTCGACGAGCCACTCGGTGAGCTGCTGCAACAGGTCGATCACCGTGGCGGCCTGCGCTCGAGCCGCTGGTCGCAAGTAGATGCGGTCGTAGTTGAACGCACGGAACGCTGCGAGGGTGTCTGCGGTCGTCTCGTCGCACCCGATGGCCCCTGCGCCCGCCGAAGCGTCGATCATGCCGGTGATGAAGCCAGCGAGCTGGGTGCGACGGTCAGTACCGATGCGTTCGGCGATCATGGCCGGAAGATCGTCTGGGGCCACGATGCCTGCTGCAACCGCGTCTTCGAAGTCATGGCATACATAGGCGATGCGGTCGGCCCACGCCACGACCTCGCCCTCTGGCGTGCTTGGGGCCGGCCGATTCCAGCTGTGATTGCGGATGGCGTCGGTGGTTTCGTCGCACAAGTTGAGCGGCGCCAAAACAACGTCTGCGCCATAGACCGCGTGATGGTAGCCATGGGGTACGAACGGGCTTAAGGCGTCTTCGGAGGCGTGCCCGGCGGGTCCGTGGCCACAGTCGTGACCGAGCGCCGCAGCCTCGGTGAGCGCAACGTTGAGCCCAAGCGGCCGCGCGATGCTGACCGCTACCTGGGCAACCTCGATCGCGTGGGTCAACCGGTTGCGGAGATGATCGTTGTCAGGCGCAATAAACACCTGGCATTTGCCGGCGAGTCGTCGAAACGGCTTGCTGTGCTTGATGCGGTCGAGATCGCGTTCGAAGCAGGTGCGGAAGCGATCGGGGGCCTCTTTGATGGGACGGTTGCCGGCCCCCTCGGCTCGAGTTGCCCCAGACGCCATTGCGTCGTGTTGAGTAGCTTCGCGATGGCCGCGTTCTGGCACGGTGCCAGCTTCGGTGAGCGGCTCAGCAAACGGAATCGTCTCGTGGGCCGCGATCAGCCCAAAAGCACGCGAGGCAGGGGTCGAGGACACGCTGGCGATCGTACCCGCGCCCTATGACAGCGCCGCTCGGCTCGCGCGTCGCTAACCGAGTTTGGTGGAGCCGAACACCGGGCTCCTGGTCTCGGCGCAAGGGGCGTGGCCGGGCGAGGGCCACCATAGGCGAGGTACCCTTGGTTCGTGGGCCAGAGCCAGTTCGTCGACGAGTGTTCGATCAATGTCCGCGGTGGTGACGGCGGGGCGGGTTGCGTGTCGTTTCGCCGTGAGGCCATGGTGCCCAAGGGCGGCCCCGACGGCGGCGATGGTGGCAAGGGCGGCGACGTCTGGCTCGTAGCTGACCACAACGTTGCTTCGCTGTTGGCGTTTCGCGACTACCCACACCGGCGGGCGACCAACGGCAAACACGGGTCGGGTCAGAAGAAGCACGGCTCCTCAGGCGTCGACCTCGAAGCAGCAGTGCCGATCGGCACCATCGTGCGCGATCGCGACGACGGAAGCGTGTTGGTCGATCTGGCCAACCACGGCGATCGTTGGCTGGCTGCTGCCGGTGGCGATGGTGGGCGCGGCAATGCTCGCTTCCTCTCGAACGCTCGACGGGCCCCAGGCTTTGCCGAGCAAGGCGAAGGCGGATTTGAGCGCTGGGTTCGCCTTGAGCTGAAGCTACTGGCCGATGTGGCGCTTATCGGGTTTCCCAATGCCGGCAAGAGCACTCTGATCTCACGAATTTCGCGGGCCAAACCCAAGATCGCCAACTACCCGTTTACGACACTCGAGCCAAACCTGGGCGTCGTGCAGCTCGACAATTTCGACTTCGTGGTGGCCGACATACCTGGGCTCATCGATGGAGCAGCCGAGGGCAAAGGCTTGGGCCATCAGTTCTTGCGCCACGTAGAGCGGGCTCGCGCACTGGTAGTGCTGGTCGATCTGGCGCCGATGGACGGCCGAGCAGCCCAAGAGCAGGTCGACGTGTTGCTTGACGAGCTCGCCTCGTATCAGCCCGATTTGATCGATCGACCTCGCATCGTGGTGCAAGCCAAGGGCGACGTGCAGCTTGTCGAGCCGCTACCAAACGAACTCATCATCTCCTCAGCGACCAACATGAACATCGACGTTCTGATGGGTCGCATGGCTGACTTGGCTCGCGCTGGGCGATCCGACGTCGAGGTCAGTCAGGCGGCGCCCACGATCCACCGCCCACTGCCCGAGACCGTCAACATCGAGCGGGGCGACGATGGCTCGTTCCACGTGGTCGGCCGCCCAGCTGAGCGAGCAGTGTCGGTCAACGACCTGACAAACGCCGAGGCCTTGGCTTACGTACAAGATCGCCTCAAGGGTCTCGGTGTCGACAAGAAGCTGGCTCGCGCCGGCGCGAAGCAAGGCGACACAGTTGTCATTGGCAGTCTGCAGTTCGAATACGACGAAGACACCGGGCTGTGAGTTCGCTGGCAACTGAGGCAAAGACGATTGTCGTCAAGGTCGGCACGTCGTCGCTCACCGCTGACAGTGGCCCAGCTCTTGACCCCGCAGCGATCGCCCAACTGTGCCGCGAGATCGCCGCCGTTCGTCAAGCGGGCCATCGGGTCGTGCTCGTGTCTTCGGCTGCAATTGCTGCCGGCATGGCCAAGCTCGCCATGAGCGAACGCCCAAGGGACTTTGACTCGTTGCAGGCGCTCAGCGCCGTCGGCCAAATCGAGTTGATGCGGGCCTATGACCAGGCGTGCGCTGCCCTCGGATTTCACTGTGGGCAGGTGTTACTGGCTCCGCCTGACTTTTTCGATCGGGCCCGGTACCTGCGAGCGCGCTCGTGTATCGAACAACAGCTCGCGCTCGACGTGCTCCCGATCATCAACGAAAACGATGCAGTGGCCGACGATGCAATCAGGTTTGGCGACAACGATCGCATCGCCGCGCTGGTCGCACATCTCGTGCACGCAGACCTGCTCGTGCTGCTGACCGACACGCCTGGGCTATTGACCGCCGACCCGCGCATCGATCAAGGCGCGTCGCTCATCGAAGAGATCCGGGTTGTCGACGCCGAGATCGAAGCACTCGCTGGTGGCTCGGCATCGTCGATGTCGCAAGGTGGCATGGCTTCGAAGCTCTCAGCGGCCCGCATCGCCACGTGGTCGGGTGTCGACACGGTGATCGCCGCCGCTCATCGACCCGATGTGCTGGTCGATGCTGTTGCTGGCGAGTCGGTGGGCACGCTTGTGTGCTCGCGACCCGAGCGAATGAGCGCCCGCAAGCTGTGGATAGCGTTCGCGCTCGCAAGTGAGGGTCAGGTGCAGGTCGACCGTGGAGCTCGTGTCGCGTTGGCTCAAGGTGGCGGCTCGCTGCTCGCTGTTGGTGTTACCGGCGTGGCAGGCGAGTTCGCAGCTGGCGCCGCTGTTGAGATCACAGACGCCGATGGCACCGTGTTTGCCAAAGGCCTTGTGGGCGTCGATGCAGCGGCGCTGCGAGCCCAAATCGGCGAGCGAGCAGTCGAAGTCGTGCATCGTGACGTGATGGTGCTGTTGCCCGAGGGCGAGACATCGCAGAGCTAGATGCCACTGCGCACACCCCGCCGACGATGTAGCGTCGTAGCGATCCATCTTCCCCACAACAATTCAGGAGCCGATCGTCATGGCAGGAAAGTTTGTTCTCAAAAGCGCCAAGGGCGGCAAGTTCAGGTTCAACCTGTGCGCTGGCAATGGCCAGGTAGTGCTGACCAGCGAGTCCTATAACTCGAAGTCGGCAGCCGAAAACGGTATTGCGTCGGTCGGCAAGAACTGCGGCAACGACAAGTGCTTCGACCGAAAGGTCGCCAAGAACGGCAAGCCGTACTTCAACCTCAAATCGACCAACGGCCAGGTCATTGGCAAGAGCCAGATGTACGGTTCGAATGCGGCAATGGAAAAGGGCATCCGTTCGGTCGCGACCAACGGCAAGTGTCGCGTCGACGACCAGACCTGACGGGGCGGCGAACTACCGGGTCGGCGCTTTGTCGGCTACGCCGGTGCGCTTGTTGATCCAAACACTGAACACAATCGCGGCGATCAAGATGGCGACGATGATGGCCAGCGATACGTAGATGTCGATGTGGTACCACGGCGTGATCGACAGCTTGATACCAACGAACAACAAGATTGCGCCGAGCGCGTGCGAGAGATAGTGGAACCGCTCGCGCGCATCTGCAAGCAAGAAGTACATGGCTCGTAGACCCATGATTGCAAAGGCGTTGGCGGCCAAGATCGTGAATGGGTCGTTGGCGACACCGAACGAAGCAGGCACCGAGTCGACGGCGAAGATGACGTCGGTGGTCTCGACGACGACCAGCGCTGCAAAGAGGGGAGTCGCGGCCCGCTGGCCATTCTCGATGGTGAAGAACTTCTGGCCGTCGAAGCCGTCGGTGACAGGCATGAACCGCTTGAGCCATCTGACGCCGGCCTGTGAGGCTTCTTCGCCCTCATTGTCTTTGTGTCGAATGATCTTGGCGCCGGTCCAGATCAAGAACACGCCAAAGATCACCAGCATCCAGCTGAAGCGCGTGACCAAGGCTGCGCCGGCAAAGATGAACACAGACCGCAAGAACAGTGCGCCGAAGATGCCCCAGAACAGCACCCGGTGCTGATACTTGAGCGGGATCTTCATCGTGCTGAATAACAGCGCCCACACGAACACGTTGTCGATGCTGAGCGACTTTTCGGTCAGGTAGACGCCGAGGTACTCACCCGCGGCCTGGCCGCCGAATTGCCACACAAAAAATAGCGAGAAGACGAGGCCGCAGAACACCCAGAATGCCGATTCACCAGCGGCTTCTCTGAACGTCGGCGCGTGAGCTTCGCGGTGGCGGTACAAGTCGATACCGAGCAGCACCACAATGGCGACACCAAGTACGACCCATGCCCACGGTGGAACATCGAGATCGAGGAAGTCTTCGCCACCGGTTTCGGCTGCCAGAGCGCGCATCGAGCTGAGCATCGGTTCTTCCTATCGTCGGACCGGCCCCGCTGCTACCTGAGCTACTTGTGCGACATGCCAAGTAGTCGTCGTGAACCTCGAACGAGCTCGTTGGCGGTCTTGTTGCGTGCTCGATCAGAGATCAAGACGTAGATGACGCCGGGGATGCCAATAATGATCGGGGCCGCCACGAGTGGGTGCTGATCGCCTACTAGCCAGGCGAGCGCGGCCATTGTGGCGCCGCTGATGACGACGGCTGGAAGCAATCGAGTCAGTGCCCGTGCGATGCCAAGGTTCGGTGCCAGCGATCGAACTCGGCGACGCAGCAACACAAACTCGGCCCACGCAGCTAGTGCGCCACCGGCGGCGAGCCCGACCGCACCGAGACGATGGGTGTTGGGTGCATCGCGCACATCGCTGTCGAGCGGCGACCATGCAAGCTCGCCTGATTGTTCGATTACCCCGTCGACGATCAGGAATCGGTCAGCGGGCAGCATCAGCGCAAAGCCGACGACCGCGGCGATCACGAGACGAGCCAACGCAATGCGGGCCGGGCCGCCAACGTCGCCGTGGGCGAAGGCGGCATTTTGCAGCAGGCGGCTCAGGCCGCTCGCCACTAGCCCAAACGAGAACACTGCCAGTGTGAGCCACACCGCCACCGTGTCGTTACCAAGGAACTCGCCGCGCTCGAACAACAGCCCCACAAGACTGCGGCCGCCAATGATGAATGCCAACGCGCTAAACAGCAGCAAGAAGGTGACTCGATCGACGGCCCGGGCAACACGGGTACGGCTGGCGTCGGCGTCTTCGGTTTCGCGTGATAACTCGGGCAGGTCGGCGGCTGCGATCGACAGCGCAAAGACGGCAATGGGCATGAGATAGAGCGTTTGGGCTTTGGTGAGCACGGCGAGTGCACCTACGGCCAGGAACGACGAGAGCGCCAGGTCGGTGAACGTGCTGAGCGTGACCACGCCCCGGCCGGCAACGCCGGGGGCGAACCGACGCAGCACCTCGCGCGCTGCGGGCGACGAGCGGTCGAGCGTCGGTGTAATTGGGCCGGCGATGCGAAGCACCCGTGGCATCTGCACCGCGAACTGCGCCACGCCACCTATGAACACGCCCCAACCAGCAGCGCGTGCCAGGTCGCCGAGGTCGTCAGTTTGGGTCGACCAAACGATCACCGCGCCGACGATCGCGACGTTCCACAGCATCGGGGCCACAAACGACAAGAAGAAGTCGCGATGCGCGTTGAGAATGCCGAGGCACCAGGCGGCGAACACGATGAACCCGATGCCGGGCGCCATGGTGCGCATCAGATCGGCGATTAGGTCGGCGCGTTCGTCGCTGGCGCCGCGTGCCAGCACGCCGACGATCGGGCGAGCGCCGACCATCAAGATGAGAACAAGGGCGGCCACCAATGCGGCGAGCAAACCAAACACCGCGCCAGCGAGTCGGCGGGCGGCTCTAGGGTCTTCGTCGACGACCTGGGCATAGACAGGTATGAACGATGCCGACAATGCGCCTTCGCCAAGCAGGTTCTGCAAGATCTTCGGCACGCCGAGCGCAAAGGCGAATGCTTCGGCTGCCACAGTCGATGCACCGAGCCACGCCGACAGCACGACCTCACGAACAATGCCCGACAGTCGGCTCAACAAGATGCCAGCAGCTACCAACCCAGCTGCGCGGTCACTCGAGCCGACCTCAGGCGCGACAGGCACGTCAGGTTGCGGGGCATCGCTCATAGGGCTGCCTAGACAGTAGGGGTTATTCGGTGGTTGCTAGAGGCAAGATGTAGGGGTGCGTGTGGTCATCTCGGCGTTTTACAAGTTCGCGACCGTCGATGACCCCACCGCGCTTCAACAACGTCTGACTGAATTCGTCGAGCCGCTCGAGTTGGCCGGTTCAATCTTGGTTGCCCCCGAAGGGGTCAATGGCACGATTGCGGGCGGGCGCGACGTGATCGATCAGTTCTTTGCCGAACTGCGCTCTGATGCGCGTTTCGCCGACCTTGAGACCAAGGAATCGTTCGCTAGCTTCGTGCCGTTTAGACGCATGAAGGTTCGACTCAAGCGCGAGATCGTGTCGTTGCGCCAGCAGGTTGACCCGACCGCCCTGGTCGGTACCTATGTCGATGCCGCCGACTGGAA
>Ga0114956_1000553_pt1 | contig 27418 bp, 21 predicted proteins | sample MaitaG_FD_87304 | JGI IMG/M metagenome (GOLD analysis project Ga0114956, IMG submission 87304) | Marine algal microbial communities from Maine, USA - Maine_Asex2 metaG | ecosystem: Host-associated > Algae > Red algae > Unclassified | place: Maine, USA | collected 2015-01-05
ATACGCTAAATCCATCCGATCGATATAGGTCATAGGATAAATATTTGATAGTTTAGCTGTGGAACAGTTTAGATAATCCTTTTCGTACAATTTCCCTATTTGCCATATCAGTTGTACATCACTATTCTTTGCAATCAAATCATGATTCCATTTGACTGCATCATTTAAGGTTCTTGCACCGAGGCTTCCTCCAAAAAGTAAGATCGTTTTCTTATTAGTTTCTAATCCAAAATAATCAATCGCCTCTTGGTATGTGACTTTCAATTCTGCTAAATCTTCGCGCACCGGATTTCCTGACAATAATATTTTTGATTTTTCAAAAAATTGATCCATCCCATTGTAAGCTACGCAGATTTTGTTGGCTTTTTTACCTAATAATTTATTGGTAATTCCAGGGAAAGAATTTTGCTCTAACAACAAAGTTGGGATTTTCAGCTTTTGAGCGACATATACTGGAGGTCCACTTGCATACCCTCCCACTCCAACAACTACATCCGGATTAAATGATCTTATAATTTTCTTTGATCGGCGTATACTAGCATTGAGCTTTAGAAGGTTTTTGAAATTCTTAAATGAAATTTTTCTTTCAAAACCTCTTATATCTAATCCTTCAATATTAAATCCGGCTTTTGGAACCTTATTCATTTCTAACTTACCTTCCGCTCCAATAAAAAGCAGCTCTACACTTGAATCTATTTTTGTAAGAGCTTGGCCGATGGCTATCGCAGGATACACATGACCGCCCGTTCCTCCACCTGCAATAATTACTTTCATATCGCCAATGGTACTTTTTGTTCCGTTTTATAATCTTCAACATACCGACTGACACTTAGTATAATGCCGATGGCAACACAGGTCAAAACCAATGATGTCCCACCCATACTTATTATAGGTAATGTAAGACCGGTCACAGGCACAAGATGGACCGATACAGCCATGTTTGCAAAAGCTTGAATCACAATATTCAAACCAAGCCCCATGGCTAATAAGGCACCAAAACTCTTAGGACATTTAGTTACAATGGCTGTACATCTTAACAATAACCATAGGTATAAGAATAATATTATTCCCGAGCCGAGTATCCCATATTCCTCACAAATAATTGCATAAATAAAATCTGCATAAGGAAAGGGAAGATAATTTCGCTGCATAGAATTTCCAGGACCTTCACCAAAGATTCCTCCATTTGCTATTGCGATTTTTGAGTTTTGAATTTGATACCCACCATTGGGATCAGTCATAAACTCATTGACCCTAGACATCCATGTTTCCAATCTTACGTATTCTGGAAAGGCGGTACCAATCAAGACCAATAAGGACAATAGTATAATCCCAACCATAATCGTCAATCCCATATATTTTAGACTAACTCTACCTACCATCATCATCAAAAAACAAGTGGCAAATAATAATGCCGCTGTACTTAAATCTTCTGATCCGATCAACATACAGACCAAGCCAACCGGTAATATGATAGGCAAAAAGGCGTATTTAAAATCTTTGATATTATTCTGTCTCTTAGCTAACTCTCGAGCCAAAAAGATGATCAAAGCAATTTTTGCAAAATCAGAAGTTTGAACAGTTTTGTCCAGCATGGGGATTTCCAACCAACGTTTTGCATCATTTATTTCCAATCCAAAAATCAAAGTATAGATCAGTAAAAATATGGCAACTATAATGAGTATTGGGGCTAGTTTAGAAAAATTCATATAATGCATTCGAGAACAAACAATCATCAGTCCCATTCCAAATCCAAGATAAAGTAGATGCTGCAAAAGGTAAAACTCTGTATTCCCACCACGTTGTTGATAGGCCATACTTCCGATCGAACTATAAACTGCCAATATGGAAGCAAATGCTAAGAACATAAATATGAGCCAAATAAATCTATCACCTTTTAAATTATTAAAAGCCTGGGATAATGTATTCATACTACTTGATTGAGTTGTAAAACCTGATTTTTAAATTGCATTCCTCGATCTTCGTAATTATGGAAAAGATCAAAACTTGCACAAGCAGGAGATAATAAAACAACATCTCCATTCTTTGACAATTCTAATGCTGTTTCTACAGCTTCTTCTATTTTTTGAGTTTTTACTATTGGGATATCTAAGTCTGAATAGGCAGCTACTATTTTTTCTGTATGGATAGATAAGATAATGATTGCTTTTACCTTTGCTTTCACTAATTTATATAGTTGACTATAATCATTACCTTTATCCTCTCCTCCAACAATCCAAACAATCGGCTGTTCTAATCCTTCCAAAGCAAAATATACAGAATCAATATTTGTCGCTTTACTATCGTTGATAAAGCTTACTCCATCTATCAAAGCAAAAGATTCCATTCTATGCTCAATGGCCTTAAAGGTTTCTAGTCCCACCTTAATTATATCTTCTGAAATACCCATCGTGCGACAGCATAAAGTTGCCATAGCTGCATTGTATAAATTATGCTTCCCTTGTAATTGTAATTTGAATGCCTCTTTATTTTCATCCATTAAAATTGATGACAAATTAGAATCATTTAATTCCAAAATTTTTGAATTAAATGTTGATCTTTCAATGGTCTTTACCGATTCAATATCTGAAGAATTATAAATTAAAATATCTTCTTCGGTCTGATTTTCAACAATACGAATTTTTGTGTTTGCATATGCATCAAAGCTGTTGTTGTAACGGTCAAGATGGTCAGCTGTGATATTTGTTAGCAGTGCAATTTGGGGTCTAAAATCCATTACATCATCCAATTGGAAACTAGAAATTTCTATTACATAGATGGAAGATTCATTATCGTTTACTAAACGTGAGAATGCCTTTCCTATATTACCTCCTAAGAAACAATTTTTCTTGGCTGTTTTCAAAATGTGATATACCAAAGAGGTGGTTGTACTTTTGCCATTACTACCAGTAATACCGACAATTGTACCGTTTTGATGACGAAAAGCAAACTCTATTTCAGAAATAATAGAGATATCCTTTGTAAGTAGATATGCTATAATTGGAGATCTATTGGGAACACCAGGAGACTTAATAATCAAGTCACTCAGGGCTAAGGCATCATAAGTGTGCCCTTCTTCTTCGAAAGGTATTTTATGATCGAGAAGTTCTTGTTTGTATTGATCTGGGATCACCCGAAAATCACTAAGGAAAACTGAATACCCCATTTTCTTTGCTAGCAAAGCTGCGGCGACTCCACTTTCACCACCACCTAGTATACCTATTCTTAAATTCACTACCTAATTTTTAATGTGATAATAGCAATGATTGCTAAAAATATAGCAATAATCCAGAAACGTGTAACAATGGTAACTTCGTGTAAGCCTTTCTTTTGATAATGATGGTGAAGAGGTGACATCAAAAATATTCTACGTCCTTCTCCATATTTTTTCTTAGTATATTTAAAGTATGAAACTTGCATGACGACCGATAATGTTTCGACAAAAAAGATACCACATAAAATAGGAATCAATAATTCCTTTCTTAAAATTATCGCCAAAACGGCAATTATACTTCCGATTGCCAAACTTCCAGTATCGCCCATAAATACCTTCGCCGGATAGGAGTTGTACCAAAGAAAACCAATGCATGACCCAAAGAAACAAGAAGCAAAAATTACAGTTTCTCCTAAATTTGGAATAAATAAAATATCAAGGTAATCTGCGGTCACAGAGTTTCCGGAAACATACGCTAGCAAACCTAAGGTTGCGCCAATAATGGCTGAAACTCCTGCTAGTAACCCATCTAACCCATCGGTCAAATTTGCCCCATTGGATACCGAGGAGATAATAAAAATTATGATGGGAATATATATCAGAAAAACCCATTTTTGGTTTCCTCCAACAAACCATTCGTAATTTAATTTATTGTCTTTTAGAAATGGAACATTTGTAATTAAGTTGTCAACATAAGCGACTTCCTTGGTGACCACTTTATCACCATATACATTGACATCTACCGTTAACTCACTTAGAATATTATAATTATTTTCCTTTGCCATATCAGACGGTACCCGGATATACACATCTGAATTAAACATAAAAGTAAGCGCAACTATAAGACCTAAAATAACCTGTCCTATAATTTTAAACTTACCCTTGAGGCCATCTTTATTTTTTTTGAATACTTTGATATGATCGTCTATATAACCAATAATAGCCATCCATACAGTAGCTACAATCAACAATATAATATAGACATTATCGAGCTTAGAAATAAGCAGCGTAGGTATGAGTATACCCGCTATGATGATGAGACCGCCCATGGTAGGGGTTCCCTCTTTTATTTTTTGACCTTCGAGACCTAGTTCTCTAACTGTCTCGCCGATTTGGTTTCTTCTCAACCAATTAATAATAGGATTACCAAGAAAAAGAACAAACCCTAAAGAAAGTAATACTCCTAATCCAGCTCTAAACGAGATAAATTGGAATAGACCTGCTCCTGGCATGTTGTAGTTTTTCTCAATAAAATCAAAAAGGTAATACAACATTTGACATAAATTCTAAATAACAGATTGCAGTAGGGTCCAAATCTTTATTTGAATTATCCTACTGCAACTGTTAAAACCAACCTGAGAATGATAATAGAACCTAATCTTAATATACGTTCATTATATCTTTAATTATTTCTTTGTCATCAAATGGAATCTTCACCCCATTGACGTCCATATATTTTTCGTGCCCTTTTCCTGCCACTAATATGATGTCCAGTTCTGAGGCCATCATTATTGCTGTTTTGATAGCTTGTTTTCTATCTACAACATATAAGACTTTGTCTTTTAGTGACTCTTTTACTCCAACCTCCATATCCTTGAGTATCTGACCAGGATTCTCCGTTCTTGGATTGTCTGAAGTAAATATGGCAATATCGCTGAGTAAAGCCGTAGTATTAGCCATTTTAGGTCTTTTCGTCCTATCTCTATCTCCTCCACAACCTATAACGGTTATAATTTTTTGTCCGGGTTTACGCATCTTTTGCAATGTAGAAATTACATTTTTTAAAGCATCAGATGTATGTGCATAATCCACAAACGCTGTTTTCTTATTATTTACAGAAGTTACTTTTTCTAATCGTCCTTCCGCTGAGTTTAGATTCGTCAATATAGGAATCGAATCTGTTACCTTAACCCCAAGAGCCTTTGTAATTGCTAATACAGTTAAAATATTATACGCATTATATTCTCCACAAAGCTTGTAGTAGGCTTCGAGATCATTGACTATAAGATGTAAACCTTCCAAACTTTGATCGATCAACTTGCCCTTATAGTCGGCAATTTTTTTCAACGCATACGTTTTCACGTGTGCTTTTGTGTTTTGAATCATTATTTTACCATTACGATCGTCGATGTTCGTAATTGCAATTGATTCTGCATTCAAATTGTCAAAGAACTTTTTCTTCACTTGGATGTACTCTTTAAAATCTTTATGGTAATCCAAGTGATCATGTGTAATATTGGTAAACGCACCCACTTTAAAATCAATACCTGCAATTCTATTTTGATGGATTGCATGAGAACTTACTTCCATGAAAACCACTTGACATTCTTCTTCTACCATCTGATGCATCAATCGTTGCAAAGTCAACGCATCAGGAGTCGTCAAAGATGTAGGTATGATATGCTCACCGATTCGAATTTCAATGGTAGAAATTAATCCACATTTTACTCCGAGTTTAGAAAACAAGTCATACAATAAAAAAGTACAAGTTGTCTTACCATTGGTACCGGTTATGCCGCATACATTCAACTTCTTAGAAGGATGATCATAAAAGTTAGAAACTAAATTGCCTAACACCTCTGAAGTATCTTCAACAGCAATCACAACTACTGTATCGTCTACTATCATTGGTTTGCTTACTATGACTACAGAACAACCCTGCTCTATGGCCTTAGATATATAATCATGACCGTCGGTAGTAAATCCTTTGATTGCAACAAAGCAATCGTTTTTTTCTACTTTCCTGGAGTCTGTCTGAATATTGTGAATATTCACATCCATCGAACCTCGTACAAGTTCGAATTTCAAACCTTCTAATATTTTACCAATATTTTTCAAATTAAGCTTTGTCTCGTTTGATAAAGCTATTTAACTTTTTCACTCAAGAAATATTTCTATTTCCTTTACTTTTATTTCTGTCCCAGGAGAAATAGATTGGTGATGCACCTTTCCTACTCCATGGGATATTACTTTCATTCCTAAACTTTCTAAAATATAAGTAGCATCTCTTAGGCCCATACCGGTTACATCCGCTACTTTATTTTTCAGAATTATATTTTTATCAATTTTTGCCTGACCATCTTTTGGCATCAGGTTGACCCATTTTCCTTTTGTATAGGTCTCAACATCTACATTCATAAAAGCTAATAACTCCTGATAATCTCCTGCATTTCCACTACTCTTATTGTCTAAATCAAAACTTACTGTACTTCTTTCACTCACATCCACTATATCATCATTCATTACCAATGAATGGCATTTTTCAACTATATTTCTAAATATTGGACCTGCTACTTGTCCTCCATAAAAAGAAACTCGTGGTTCGTAGACTACTACTATCAGAGAATAAGTTGGATCTTCGGCGGGAAAATATCCAGCAAAAGAGGCATTATATTTTTTAAACTCTGTGTCCTTATCATAATCCACTCTGGTTGTTCCTGTTTTTCCTGAGAATGTAAATTCATCAGATTTCAATCTACTTCCAGTTCCACTTAAGACAACTCCTTCGAGTAAATCTTGTACCTTCTCTATATTTTCTAAAGAGGCAATGGATTCTTGAATTACTTTCGGCTTAAATTGATGGACAGCTTCTTCTCCATCTAATATTTTATCGACCAAGTAAGGCTTCATTTTTTTACCATTATTTGCAATGGTATTATAGAAAGACAAAACTTGCAAAGGCGTCAAATGCATCTCATAACCATGTGCCATCCAGGGAACCGTTGTTTTCCAAAATGACTTTTTATTATCTATCGGATTTTTGATGTATGGTGACCCTTCTCCTTCTATTTCTATTTCAGTTTTTTCGTGTAGTCCAAACTGATGAAAGTAATCAATAAATTTCTTTACTCCATCTGGCCCCCTAAAACACTTATCCACACTATTAGATATTCCTACATTCGAAGAAAGCTTAAAGGCTTCCGCTAATGTCATCTCATCTTTATAATGGTTTTCCGAATCATGCATCCACTGTCCATAAAAATTTATTTTTCCTCCATTCACTTGCACTTTCTGATTTAGTGAAGCACACTCTCCTTCTAACAAGGCTAGCATGGAGGCAGTTTTTATGGTCGAACCAGGCTCTGAAAGCCAACCTAAGGCATAGTTATAAGTCTCATTATAATTTCCGCTTTCGGTTCTACTTAAGTTTGACACTGCTTTGATTGCACCTGTTTTCACATCCATCAAGATGGCAGTACCAGCTCTTGCTTTTTGACTTTGTAATCCACGAGAAAGAGCTAATTGGACAATATCTTGCAAATGCATGTCTAGGGTAGTCACAATATCGTTGCCTTTCTGAGCATCAAATTCCGCCGGATTATCAACAGGAACCCAAAGGTTCGATTTGATACGCTTCATTAACTGTTTGTTCGTTTTTCCTCTAAGAAATTTATCGAAAGAACCTTCAATGCCAATCTTATTAGCATTCATTCTGTCTTCCCCAATAGTTCTTGAAGCAATATCTCTAAATGGTTTTTCTCGTTGACTCTTCCTTTCTATAATCAAACCGCCGCCGAATCTTCCCCGTCGAAATATGGGAAACTTCTTAAGCTGATCGAGCTCTTCATGTTTGACTCCGTTCGCAATATAATGGTATGAAACACCTTTTTTCTTACCGTGTTTTCCTGCAACTCGCTCGGAAATCAATTCAGACTTCCATTGCTTGGCAGATTTTCTATTTGGCCATAGTCTAGCTAAACAGATCGCTAACGAGTCAACATTTTTATTGAACAGAGATTCCGATGGAACCAATAAATCCATTCTTATATCAAAATAAGGAAGTGAGGTGGCTAACATATTTCCATGCACATCTAAGATATCTCCTCGATCTACATCATTATCCATCCACTTAAGATTCACGGCACCTTTAGAACGCCATTTATCTCCTTCCACCATTGTAATCTTTATTACACGGCCAATAATCAGGAATGCGAAAAGCACAAACATTAGCAATACAAAATAAACCCTAACTAAAAGCTCATTTTTATTATCCATACATCCTGATTCAATATATCATTTGACTCAACCCTCTCCCAATACAAGAGGCACATCGTCATTCGATTTTAATTCTTTAGTTTTCAATTCTTCCACTAACTGCGACTCTGTACTTTTATACATCATTTCGTTTTTTACTTCGTGATAATGATGTTTAGCGTCACTCACCTCTTGTTTCAATTTCTGGATATTTCTTAGCTTTCCCTCCGCTTTGTGGGCATTAAAAATATACACCACTGCAAGTAGAGACACAAAGGCAATAAAACCAATATTGCCATAAATCCATTTTGAAATCTTCGTTCGCATAATTTAAGACCTTATCAATTCAGCAATTCTAAGTTTACCACTTTTGGATCGACTATTTGCTGTTATCTCGTCAGCCGAAGCTGTTATTATCTGTCTGTTTATCAACTTAAAAGGGCAAAGACTTCTTCCAAATTCATCCTTATCTAATTTCCCTTCTAGATTGCCAGTTTTGAAAAAACGCTTAACCAATCTGTCCTCCAATGAATGATAAGATATCATCACAAATCTTCCTTCTTCCTTCAAAACTTCTTTTCCAACTAAAAGTATTTCTTTCAAAACCTCTAATTCAGCATTTACTTCTATTCTCAATGCTTGATATACTTGAGCAAAATATTTATTTTCCGTTCCTACTTTATTTTGCCTCAATAATGCATTAAATCGCTCTGCGGTCCATGGCATTACATTATTTCTTTGCTCTATAATTTTTCTTGCTAGTGTTTTTGAATTCCTTACCTCACCGTAAGCTGAAAAAACATCCACCAATTTTTCAAAATTATATTGATTCAAAATTTGATTCGCATTCATCGGCATCGCCATATTCATCCTCATATCTAATACCTTATTAAATCGATATGAAAAACCTCTTTCTTCCTCATCCAGCTGATGCGAGGAAACACCTAAGTCTCCAAGAATTCCATCAACTTTTTCAATTTCCAAATAATCTAAATATTGTTTTAGATACCTGAAATTAGAATCAATAAAAGTCATCCTTTTATCTTCAAAAGCATTTGCTAAAGCATCTTCATCTTGATCAAAAACAATGAGTCTACCTTGCTCACCTAATAGCTCCAATATTGCTCTACTATGCGATCCCGCTCCAAAAGTTAAATCTACATAGATCCCGCTTGGCTTAATATTTAAGCCTTTTACAGATTCTTTAAGCAGTACAGGAATATGATAATCTGACATTTAATTTTCATCATTCTTTTTGAAGAAAACAGATTCTGCTAATTCCGAAAACTCTTCTGGCTCATCTCCAATCATCTGATCATATAGAGCTTTGTCCCAAATTTCAATTTGTTGCTGGTAAGCGGATAGCACCAATTCCTTATTCAATTTCGCATATTCTACGAGTGACTTTGGAATCAATAATCTATTTGCTTTATCAGTGACCACCTTTGTGGCGCCTCTGTACCAATATCTTATTACTTTTCTGTGATTTGCTTGGTAGATGTTTAACTGATCAATTTCCTTCGCCTTTTCAAGCCAAACATCTTCCGGATATAGAATTAAATGCTTTTCGAATCCTCTGTTGATAGTAAACTTCAACGGAGGAACATCACTGAATTGTGTCAGTAAAGTAGCAGGTAACTTCAACCTACCTTTATCATCGATCTTACATTCAAATTCTCCGGCTAGCCGATACATAAAGTATCCTTTTTTAAATCGTTGATACAAATGTAGACTAACTTTCCACTTTTACCCACATTTTCCCACAAAAATGTATATAAATTTATTTAAAGTGTAAAATGTTGTAAGTAAAAGACTTATAGCAAATGGTCACCATAGGTCCAAAATCATTGAACTTTTGTATATCTTGGCAATTCACAGAAGGTAATCTTTATCAATCTACTGTAAATTAAGACAATACAAATATAATAAATATTTAATATATAATTACTTGATAAACCTTATCTTTAAACAATTAATCAATCATGACATTTTAATAAATTGTAATCAAATTAGAATAGGAGTGAAAAAATTTCTCATATTATTGATCATGTTAGGTTTAGTTGCTTGCAAAAATCCGGGTAGTCAAGGCCAAATCACTGAACCACAAACCCAGAATCCAGAAAATAAATCACACAAGATTGAGGCTAAATCAGATATTATTGATGAAGCAACATGGATTTATGGGACATGGCAGGACGAAAACAGTGTTTTGACCTACAAAGAAGATGGCAGCTGGTATGGAGATTGGATAACGGGTACGCAATTGACAGGTAAATACGAATTGATCGATGATTCGTTGTTTATGGGATTCTCTTATCGCCCTGAGCCCAAGATGAAATACATTCTATTTAAGAAGACCCAAGACTCATTTAGCCTATTGTCATATAATGATAGGGAAATATTTCATAAGAAGAGGATAAAGGATGTGATGTATTAATATTTTCTAAGGATCATTTTGATTACGCCAAAGATGGCTTCTGTAATGATACTTGAATCCATTTTCGAAGTTCCTTTTTCTCGATCTTTAAAGGTTATGGGATATTCTTTTAGACGGAAACCCAATCGAGTAGCATAATACTTTAGTTCTATCTGGAATGCATACCCTATTGCCTTAATGCTGTCTAAGTCCATCGCTTTTAGCACCTTACTTTTGTAACAAACGAATCCAGCAGTCGGATCTTTCACGCTCATTCTTGTCAAAAGTCTAACATATAGTGATGCACCATAAGATAGTATGAGCCGATCTTTAGGCCAGTTCTGTATTTTACCTCCTTTTGTATATCGAGAGCCAATAGCCATATCCGCTTCATCTCGAAGTAATATGTTTTTCATTTCAATAAGCGCTGTTGGTGGATGACTGAAGTCTGCATCCATTTCAAAGATGTAATCAAATCCATTCTCTAATCCATATTTAAAACCTGCGATGTAGGCAGTTCCTAAACCCAATTTTCCTGACCTTTGAATAAGATTTAACCTATCCCCAAGTGAAGCTTGTAATTCTTTTACTTTTTCAGCGGTGTTATCTGGAGAACCATCATCAACAACAAGGATTGCGAAAGAATCATCTTGTTCCAATACAATATGAATAATCGACTCGATATTTTCGATTTCATTGTAAGTAGGAATAATTATTAGACTGTCTAACAAACTGTTGAATTCAAATTATAATATACTAAAACCTCGATCCGATCAAAACTGTTGCATGATTGCTGAATTTATTCAAAAAGAATCTCTTTCACAGTATTTATAATATCAATCAGATTTGGTTTTGAAAAGTAGTCTCCATCTGAACCAAAGGGTGGCCTATGTGCATGTGCTGAAAGCGTTCTTGGTTTTGCATCTAAATGAAAATAACCATCTTGCACCTCTAGCACCTTTTGCAACATATAGGCGGATGCTCCACCGGGCACATCTTCATCTACAAAAAGCACTCTAGAAGTCTTTGCTATTGACTTTGCTATGATATGATTTACATCAAATGGAAGTAAAGTCTGCACATCAATTAATTCTGGATAGATATCACTTTTGTGTAATATCTCAATTGCTTGTTTACTTATTTTAACTAAAGCTCCGTAAGTAACTATAGTAATGTCATTTCCCTCTATGAGCACGTCCGGTATTCCTAATGGAACTTTAAAGTCCAATAAATTAGTTGGTAAATTTTCTTTCAGCCGATAGCTATTTAGAACTTCTATTACCAACCCAGGGTCATTCCCAGCCAATAGTGTATTATACATACCGACTGCCTGAGTCATATTTCGAGGCACACAAACATGCATACCCCTCAAGGCATTTATTAATACTCCTAAGGGTGAACCTGAGTGCCATATTCCTTCCAGCCTGTGACCTCTTGTCCTAATAATTGCAGGCGCTTGTTGCTGTCCTCCACTTCTGTAACGCAATGAAGCCATGTCATCTGTCAAGACCGACATAGCGTAAAATATATAATCTAAATATTGTATTTCCGCGATTGGTCTAAATCCTCTCATAGCCATTCCTAGAGCCTGACCAATTATGGACCACTCTCTTATACCCGTATCGAATATTCTTGTTTCTCCAAATTTAGCTTGTAATCCGGCTAAACCTTGGTTTACATCTCCAATATTACCTACATCTTCACCAAAGGCGATTACGTCTTTCCTTTTAGAGAATAGTTGTTCAAAATATTGATTTAATACTTGATATCCATTGACCAAATTTTCAGCTTGGCTAAATTCTGCTGGCACATTTTCAGACACTTTATCATAATCCCCGATTAAGTCTGTATGATATTTTTCGTATGAAATATCAATAGATTCCTCAATGATGTTCTCAATTTGATAAGGAACACCAAGAGATTTAGACTCAAGGTCAATTTTTATTTTGCTACTTTTTTCTATTAATTCGGCATAAGTTGGGCTTTTAAATATCTTAATAGATTCTTTTATTAAAGCTGTATCACTTGGGAGATCTACATCTTCTAATGCCTCTAGGATTTCCATCTTAATATCAATCGCTTCATTTTTAAATGAATCCCATGCATTCTTTTTTCCTTTTTTAACAAAGATTTTTGCCTCTTTTTTATATTGCAGAAGTATTTCTTGTGTGATGAATTCGTTTTCGAGAATCCATTGCTCAAATTTAGCCACACAGTCATGCTCTTTTTCCCACTGTAGTCTCTCCTCGGACTTGTACCTTTCGTGAGAACCAGAAGTAGAATGTCCTTGTGGTTGAGTAAGCTCTTTGACATGGATTATTGCTGGGATATGATTTTTTCTAGCTTTATTGACAGCAATGTCATAAACATTTATAAGTGAAGGATAATCCCAACCATTTACTTCATATAGATATATACCATCTCCATTCTCGTCCATGACGAAGCCATTCAGGGCTTTGGAAATAGATTGCTTTACTGTTTGGTATTTTAGTGGTACAGAAATCCCATATCCATCATCCCAAACAGAAACCACCAAAGGAATCTTAGTGATTGCGGCCGCATTGATGGTTTCCCAGAATATACCTTCTGAAGTACTTGCATCGCCAATTGTAGCGAAACATACCTCATTACCATGATTAGAAAATTTATTGAAAGACTCGGTCCAGTCTAGTTCGCGATAAAGCTTAGATGCATGAGCCAATCCCATCGCTCTTGCCATTTGCCCTCCAGTACATGATATATCTGAACTGATGTTGTATTGCTTCATATGATCAGTCCATTCAGAATTTTGATCAACATATGGGGTTGCAAAATGACTATTCATTTGTCGACCTTTTGAGAATGGATCTCTTGTAGAATCAGCATATAATTGAGAAAAAAAATCTTCTAAACTAGAAATTCCTAATGCAAATGCGATGGTTTGGTCTCGATAATATCCGGCTCGGTGGTCTCCTTTCTCGAAAAATCGGCTTAAAGCGACCTGAGGAAGCTCTTTCCCACCTCCAAATATGCCAAATTTGGCCTTTCCAGTCAGCACTTCTCTTCTTCCAAGTAAGCTCGCCTCTCGACTTATAAGGCAAATCCAATAATCTTGTAGTATTTTATTGATAAAATCGACCTTTTCTTTCTCTTTAGGAGCATTTGGATGTAGGCCGAATTCAGGTTTTTCTATCATTTACACAAGTTGGTACGCAAAATTACCTTTTCGCACGTTATATAACAAATCATTATAAAGAAAGTAGATGAAAGTTATCCATAAGTTGTGCTCAAAATATGCGAGTAAAGATTAAATTTTGGACAAGAATTTGCATTCTATTAACGTATTATTAAATATATAGTAGTTTATTTAACCCAATTAAAAGCTTACCTTTGTTACATAAATCTAAACAAGTATTAAAAATGAAAAAATTCTTTATTTCTTTAGTAATGGTCCTTGCTGTAATAAGTATTGCAGTTGCACAGGACAATTCGACTGACTTGATTCCTGAAGCTGAAGATAAGGTTCAAGGACCTGTTATGCAATTGGACACATTAGTAGTAGATTATGGTACTATAGATCAGCACTCAGAACCACTACGAACATTAGATTTCACAAATGTGGGTGATGAACCATTAGTTATTACAAATGCTAGAGGTAGTTGTGGTTGTACGGTACCAACATGGCCAAAAGAGCCAGTTATGCCAGGAGAGACAAGCACTTTAGAAGTAAGATATGCAACAAATAGAGTGGGTCCTTTCACAAAAACAATTACATTGACTACCAATGAAGGTGGAGATAATAAAGTCATAAAGGTGACAGGAAAAGTGTTGAAAGTAGAAGAAGAAGAAAGTGTTCCTGAAGCACAGCCAAGTATGCTTAGCCCTAATAACGATAAGAAGCAATAGGCTTATAAAATAATAATTAAAGGCCCTTGATGTTCAATCAAGGGCTTTTTTTATTGGGTACTTTTGACATAGTAAATTTTGACATCCACTGTTGTTATCCTATTTCTAGTATCTCCCCACCCTATACAGTATAAATAATGATAAACCTATAAAATTATACTTAATACTTAGATGGCCCGACTTGTCAATTCTTTAATTTATAGGTCATTCATCTATATTATACCTCAAGACATTCGAAAATCACATAATAATTTTAAGTTTTACGGACTTGGATATATAAATCTATGGCGCTCAACCTAATCGCGAAAATGTCAAAAAAAAGCAGCAAAGTGGTAAAACCAATCGAATTCTACTTGAATGCATGCCGTTTCTTTTGAATCACATCACTACATTGCATAGAATTACAAAGGAAATTTAGATTTTGACAATAATAGAGAAAACGGCGCTAAAAACACTAGGGACAATTATAAATACAGCTCATAATGTAAGCCCTGCGTTAATGTCAAGGTTCTGCGAGTATCTATTTTCACATCCAATGAGAACTCGACTAAAACCTTGGATGACTGATTATCTGGATACATCCAATCAAATAGAACTGATAGTAGATGACATCCAGTTCAGTACATATCATTGGCCTGGTAGCGGTAAAAAAGTATTGTTTGTCCATGGATGGAAAAGCAATAGTAGTAGATGGAAGTACATCATAGATATTCTCAGGAATAAGGATATTGATTGTTATGCGTTAGATGCGCCGAGTCATGGACGTACAAAATTCAAGCATTTTACACCATTTCACTTTGGCAAGATGATCAATACTTGTATTGAAGAATTCGAAATAGATATAGTGGTTGCTCATTCTGTTGGGGCGTTTGCAAGTCTTATTCAAAATAAATTCTATTCGGCAAGAGAAGTCAAATATGTTCTCCTTGCTCCAACTTATAGTCTGGAATTACCGACTCGTGTATTTTTCAAAATATTAGGCCTATCAAAAAAGGTTCAATATTCATTTTTAAAATACTTTGAAGATCAGATAAACTATACAATGGATGAACTTTCATCTGAAAATCTAGTACAAACCAGAGCTTCAAAAAAGGTTCAAGGACTACTTATCCATGATGAAGAAGATGATGTCTTAGCGATCGAAGGAAGTGAAAAAATTTTTAGACGATCTGAGAAATTGGATTTTATTAGAACCAAGGGTTATGGTCACAGAATGCAACATAAGTATATATATCAAATCGTTTCCGATTACATTCTAAATAAATAATCCACTTATAATTGTCGGTGCATCTATGATTCCCAATCATGTGATTATTCGTCGCCAACTCTGGTTAAATTTTCTGCCTACCTTGCCTATTTTCATCATAACAAACATTAAGCCTAAAAGTCATAGAAATAAAGTTTTTAAAAGTGGGCACTCTTATAATTATCTTAACTAAACTGCTCACAAGTTATTTAATGGCATTTATTGAGCACTATTTAAATTCCTTCTTGGATATTATCAATAACATGTTCAATAAATTAACAGAGTTATTAACAGTAATATATTTGCAAGAATTATTTGCTGCAATTATTTCACCTTGCTTGGAGTAGAATCAACTACGTGACTTATCGTAGATTATTGTCTTTATTCTTTGGGAAATTATTATTTATATCCCCGTTAAAATAGTCAATTTTACATAAATATAATTGATAGCCTTAATTTAAAGTCTGAGATTTATAAAACAAATACAGTGATAATTGCAGAAGGCGAAAACGTAAATTTAGAAGGGGTCTTTACTAAACTTCATCAATTGTTCCAAAATCTCATTTCAAATTCACTAAAGTTTGTAAAGCCCAATAAAACACCGATTATCAAAATTAGGATATTGGAAAACAACAAAAAAAAGAAAATTATAATATCAGTATTAGTGATAACGGAATTGGAATAAGCGATGAATTTAAAGTCCGGATTTTCAATGTATATGAAAGGCTTCATTCTAATAAATAATATGAAAGCACCGGAATCGGATTATCAATTTGCAAAAGGGTCATATAAAAACATCATGGGAAAATTTCGGTCGTTTCAGAAATGAATGAAGGAACTACTTTCCATATTACTTTACCAAAACATCAGTTTGATTTTATGGCTGTAAATAATTAGCTACAGACCTTGCCACATTCTGTCCATCCATAGCTGCTGATAAAATTCCTCCAGCATATCCCGCCCCTTCCCCACATGGAAATAATTTTTCTACCTGAGGATGCATTAGCGTTATCGGAGATCTTGGAATCCTTATGGGTGCACTGGTTCGACTTTCTACACCAACTACATTTGCCTCATTGGTGTAATATCCATTTAATTTTTGTCCAAATACTTTCAATCCTTCTCTTAGATTTCTTGACACAAATGTAGGTAGAAGTTTATGTAAGTCAGCTGTATAAAGACCAGGAATATAAGAGCTATCGTTAAGCTTCAAAGAGCTAGTCCCTTCCACAAAGTCAACCAACCTCTGAGCTGGCGCTGCTTGTGAACCATTTCCTGCATTAAAAATATCTCGTTCTACTTTTTGTTGAAATTCTAAATTTGCAAATACGCCCTTATACCCCAACTTATCAACATCTTCGTTGGATATGGAGATGACAATTCCAGAATTTGCAAAAGGACTATCTCTCTTAGATAGACTCATGCCATTCACCACTAATTCTCCAGAACTGGTAGCAGCTGGTACAATTAATCCACCAGGGCACATACAGAAAGAAAATACACTTTGCTCTTCTAATTGGCAAACCAACTTATACGAAGATGCGGGCAATAGTTGACTCCTCGGATTTTGATTATATTGAATCTCGTCGATCAATGCCTGAGGATGTTCTACTCGCACTCCTAGGGCAAAGGGTTTTCTTTCTAATGAGATCTTATTTTGGTCTAATAAATAATAAATATCTCTTGCTGAATGACCGGTTGCTAAAATGAAAGCTTGAGCCTTAAATATCCTACCATCGTCTGATACGACACTTTCAATTTTATTTTTGTGCATATTTATTCCTGTCACAAAAGTGTCAAACTCCACCCTACCTCCTTTCTCTTCGATGGTATTTCGAATATTAGATACAATGCCAGGTAATTTATTACTCCCTATATGAGGATGTGCATCTACCAATATATCATCCTTTGCTCCATGTGCTACCAACAACCTCAATACATCTTCGATTTTCCCTCGTTTGTATGAGCGCGTATATAATTTTCCATCAGAATAAGTACCTGCACCACCTTCTCCAAAACAGTAATTGCTATGCGGATTGACTTGTCCTTGTTGTTGTATAGATCTTAGGTCCCGTCTTCTATCTCTGACGTTTTTTCCTCTTTCTAAGACAATTGGCTTAAGTCCCAATCTAAGACATTCTATGGCGGCAAAATATCCAGCAGGTCCTGCTCCAATAATTATAACTTCTTTTGGATCAGCTCCAGATAAAATTGGTATCGTTTTGATGACTTCTTCTCTGCGTATCTCCTCAAATGGCTGTTCTGATATTTCGATTCTTAATTGAAAATACGGTGTATTTTTACGTGCGTCTATTGATTTCTTTACAATTCTAAAATGTAATTCCGCACCTAATTTCTTTTTATCTCTAATGCATTTTTCAATAAACTCTGAGTTCTCAATCTTATTATAGGGGATTCGTATATCGAGTGTATCATGCATTATTTAAAATAGATTTTATTGATGATGTATTCATTTATTACTTCATTTTTAACTGACCAGTAAGTTGAAATTTCTTAAGCAGATATGCTTAGAAAATACTTCCTTGATCATCAGTCGCTTAGCTAAGGCTAAATTCCTTCTTGTCGCCTCGTCTATTTTTATTTTATTCTACATTCAGTTCAAGAGGCAGTTATTAGAGGCCACAAATAATTAGAGTATGTAAATATTAGTATAACTTTGCATATAATGAAATCACTTTTCATAGAAAACCCACTTATTGCCATCTTTACGGTTGCCGCCGTTGGATATCTATTTGGAACCTTGAAAATAAAAGGAAATGGTCTAGGTGTCTCTGCTACCCTATTTGTAGGCCTATTATTCGGTGCTGTGGTCGGTGATATGGAGATTCCGGATGTTATTTTTGAATTAGGGCTCGTGTTTTTTGTATATTCGATTGGGTTGAGCTCAGGCCCTGCATTTTTTAAATCAGTGAAGAAAAATGGGGTGAGAGACATTCTGTTTATCAGTTTTATGCTTGCTTTTGCTGCAATGATTGCTTTTGGCATTGCCATATTAATGGGATTTTCCGGTGCAGAATTAGTCGGCATTTATTCAGGAAGCTCTACTAATACCCCTGCTTTAGCGAGTGTCATTGATCATATCAACTTGTCCTATAGCCCCTCTGTAACTAGAGAAATGGTCAATGAAGCAGTAATCGCATATTCTTATACCTATCCAATGGGCATCTTGGGTAGTATGTTAGCCATAATCTTCATGAGTTACCTCTTTAAGATTGACTTTAAGAATGAACAGCAAGATCTCAAGTCACTACATCCAAGCGTAGAGGATATCCTCAGTAAAACCATTCTTGTAAGTTCTAAATTTAGCGGTGATAAAACTCTTCGAGAATTGGCTAAAAAATATAATTGGGATGTTGTATTTGGTAGAGTAAAAAGAGAGAATGGAGATGTATTATTGATGAATTGGGATCTAAGAATAGAAGAAGGAGATAAAATTGTTGTCATTGGTACTGCTCAAGAAATCGAGAAGATTACAAATCATTTAGGTCAAATTACAGATAATGATCCTTCTTATGATCGGGAAGAATATGATGTAAGAGGGATTTTTGTTTCCAATGCTGATTTAGTAGGAAGGACAATAAGTTCACTAAATTTAGATCAAAAATTTGAAGTCAATGTCACTCGAATAAGAAGAGGAGATCAAGATATGCTTGCAAAAGGGAACACTGTCTTAGAGTTGGGCGATCGAATTCGGCTTGTGGCAAAAAGAGATGATATAAGTGATATTTCCAATTATTTTGGAGATTCGTATTACCAATCTAGCAGAGTAAATTTATTTTCTTTTGGATTTGGTATTGCTCTAGGTTTGATGCTAGGTATAATTGAATTTAGTTTGCCCATGGGCATAGATTTCAAACTTGGATTTGCTGGAGGACCTTTAATTGTTGGATTGATTTTCGGCGCTTTGTATCGAACTGGTCCGATGGTTTGGACCTTACCTTATAGTGCAAACGTCTTACTTCGGCAAGTGGGTTTAATTTTAATATTGGCAGTGATTGGATTAAAGTCTGGGTCTTCTTTTCTGGATAGCTTTACCTTGGATGTTGGATTAAAGTTATTTCTAGGGGGTACCATCATCAGCTTATCTACTGCATGCCTCATGCTTCTCGTAGGTTACAAATTAGTGAAAATTCCATTTAGTATTTTGATGGGAATTGTATCTAATCAGCCGGCAATTTTAGATTTTGCCATGGAAAGGTCAGGGAATAATCTACCTTTGGTTGGGTATACAATTATGTTTCCAATTTCTCTTATTTTGAAAGTGGTTTTTGCTCAGTTATTGTTTTTGGCATATGGGTAGCAGAAAAAAAAAGAAACTTTAAATGGGCCATAGATGCTATAGTTTCTTCGGTTAGCTTGCGATTTATGACGTTGGGATTTTTAGAATTTTTCATTCAGTTATTATCAATAAAATGCTCCCTATATTCAGACCACTCTAAAACTTAATAATCTTAGTAGTTCCGATAAGCTTATTTTTATTGTTAAATACTTTAAAAAAGTAGACTCCGAGAATCAAGCTGGTTATAATAATTTCTGCTTCTTCAGAAATTGATTGTTGAATGATATATTTCTATTAATAAAATAAACAAAGCATTGATAGTATTAGAATCTTTAAAACAGACAAATCAAAAATTAAAAGAATGCACCTACTGCCTCTAATTGAAAGCTATAGACGAAGAAGATCAAAAGTTAAGACGTAATCTCAAGTATAAAGAAGGAAGAAGTTATTTGTTTTCTTACAAAACTAATCTTCTACCAAAAGATAAACCCTTAGATACTACACTACTCAATATAGGAAAGTAGTTCCGAGAAAAAAACTTTGTAACAATGGCAAAATTTATAAATATTGTAGATAGCCTAGGTCATGTTCCAAGCCAAAATTCAATTTTTGGACTTGTAGATATTTCTGTCTTAATTAATCATACATCCTACTATGATTTTGGCATTGACTTAGATAGTGTTTACTATCAATCCGTATTAGATGGGCATCTTAGCCCAAAGGTTTATGCATGGTTTGAAGGATATCATACATTTTATTATGGATTAGAATCAAAATATTATTACACTACAACGGAAGAAAGTCTAAAAGAGCTGAATCTGTCCGACGAAGAGACTGAACAAATTAACAAGAATCGATATAGTATTTGACTTCCTAAATTGCCTAAGTGCGTGTGGGATACGGGGGGGGGATTTGGTAATATGATTTGAACTTCATTCCGCTTTCTTGCTATAAATTATAAGAAGTGAAAACGGATTTTTCACTTTTATATCAGACGCCAGCAGCTCCCCTAAAAGCCTGGCGACAGCTTACGCCTAACAAAAGCAGAAGTGACCTTCAAGCCAAGCAAGTTCTAAATTTCTCTTAAAACCCATGCTAATCCTATAATCAAGAAAATCAAGGTTCAGACAATTTTCATTTCATCCTAAAGGTGAAACTAATTTGAGGGCAAGAAAAGGTACAACCCCTTCAGGCATTTGCATCAAATTATCTTTATATATAAAGAGCTGTTTTCACATCGTAATGTATTACTTTTACTCGTTATACAGCTCAAAATATGTTTAGAAAGCTAATGACCATTTATTCAAGCTCATGTCTAGTGATTGGAAAACTCACTTCTATTCATGTCTTAAATTTTATTTCTAAATTCTTAAAAGATTAACATGACATTCAAATTCATATTCATTTTCTATATCCACAGCTCCAACCAGAAAACCTTCATCTTCCCAATAAAAACTACCTTCAATCAAGACTCCACATGAAAAAGTATTATTAAATAAACCTAATGTAGTAAAGGTTGTAGATTCTAATACCAATTCACCATTTTTGAAAATAGGATAAAAATAAAATGTGGAATATGGAAGCATGTTAGAAAAAGTTCCAGTCATTTTCATTAACAAATTATGTTTACTTGACTCAAATTTAATTACAATATTATCATAATCTATTTCAGCGTTTGGGCAATCAAGTAAATTCTCCATGGGACAATCGAAATTTGCTTTAAAACGTCCCGTAAACAGCTCAAGATTAAAATGTTCTTCATGAGCTGCAAAAGTATACAGGACCGTTTCTGCTATATCTGATGAATTCCAAACTGTAAGTCGAACCTCATAAATACCAGGAGTATCTATATCAATATTGAAATCTTTTATATTAGATTCAATAATCCCATCATCATTTATATCCCATTCATATTTAGCAGCTTCGTTTGCAGAAGTCAAAATGAGGCTTTGATTGGCTACTACTATTTCTTCATTTTCAACTCCAATGACATTCACTACCGCTGGTATCAATAATTCAATGAATGCGAACTCATAACTATTTTTACTGGAAGGTTCATAATTTTCATTAGTTACTGTGAGTGTAATTGTTATATAATCATTGGAATAATAGTCTATATCTACTTTTCTTCCTGATGTGTGCATTGTGTTTTCACTACCTTTAATAGTCCAATCAAATCTTTCTCCTCCAATTGATTCTTCTGCATCTAAAAATAAACTAACATGGTCATCCTTCCATTTTAGATAATAGGAGAATTTTGCCGTGATGCCATCTTCCTTGACTTCTATTTCCAATTCTTCGATTGGGTCTAGCTCATCTGATGGGTCTTTCGAACAAGAAGTAAATAGAGTTAAAATAAGAAAAAATAATGGTAAAATTATTAATTGGATTCTCATCGTACTAAGTTTTATTTAATAATAAACTCAATATAATTCGTATTAATATTCAATACTTTACACACATATATTTTTTGTCTCACTTTCTTCTACAGATTCCAACGAGAATATTGTCATTGTACTTTTTTGATAAAATTGAGCTTACTCTAAGTCAAAATGTATGATTCTTACAGTAGAAGGCGTTGATAAATACAGAACTGTATTATAATTATCTCCTACAAAACTTTTAAAACATAGGAAAACTGCCATCAACTAATATTATATTAATCCTATAATCCAGAGAATCATGATTCAGATAAATTTTTCTTACGTTCCCAAGTAGGCAATTACATATAAATAGAATTTCTTTTCTAAACTATATTATTTTAATTTTTTTCATTGATAAAAAGTAATTAATTATTTGTTGATCTACAATCAACTTCGGAAACAAAAAAAATTAGACCAATTAAAAGCAGCACCCATCACCGCTCCCACACCCACTAATCAGTTGTGGCACTCCCATGAGATATCCAATCTACTAAATTTCTGTTTTTTTGAATCCTGTGAAATTAAAAATCCAATAAATCCTAACTATGACAAAGTTTCAGTTTTTTTGTCATTATTTCGTTTTTTGATTTTTGATTTTTGATTTTTGATTTTTATAAGAAAGGCTGATTCAGACATTTTTTCTATATGTCGTGAAAATGATAACGAATTCAAGGACAAGAATAGAATTCACAAATTAGACTCAAATATCACCTGCTAGAAGTAGGTGGATTTAGATCTCAGACTGAAAGTTCTCTTAAATACCATTACTTGGGATTTCTTAAATTCTTAACGCAAATACTCACTAAAAAAGAGGATAATAGTCGGTTATATTTTCCCTCCTGAGAGAAGGTAGTCCCAAACACAGGTTGGGTCCGATGAAGCCTGATTGGACACTATGAATATTAAATGAATTTGTCGCACTAAACTGCGAGGTTTTAAACCTTTTCTGAGACCAACAAAGATTTGCTCTCCTTCCATCGGGTAGTCAATTAAGTTACAGTCGATTAAACCTAATCGTCAATTAACTGCCTTATACACCTTTTTTACCTTTCTCAAAAGACTTTCTAGTTCATTAAGTGGCAACATATTTTTACCATCCGATAAGGCCCTAGATGGATCTGGATGTGTTTCTATAAATAGACCATTGGCACCTGCTGCGGTGGCTGCTTTTGCAATCGTTTCTATCATACTTGGGTCACCTCCGGTAATGCCTGAACTTTGATTTGGTTCTTGTAAAGAATGGGTACAATCCATGATAACAGGCACACCGATAGATTTCATTTTTGGAATGGCACGCATATCTACAACGAGATCTTGAAACCCGAAAGTAGTGCCTCTTTCCGTTAGCCACACATTTTGGTTTCCGGATAATTTGACCTTATCGACTGCAAATTTCATCGCTTCAGGAGACATAAATTGTCCCTTTTTGATATTTACGAATTTACCTGAATTTGCTGCAGCTATTAATAAATCTGTTTGTCGACATAAGAAAGCTGGAATCTGAATTACATCCACTACCTCAGCAACTCGACTTACATCTTGAACGGTATGGACATCTGTCGTTATTGGAATATCAAATTTAGATTTGACGTCAGCTAATATCTGAATCGCTTTTTCATCTCCAATACCGGTGAAGCTGTTCAGACTACTCCTGTTTGCTTTCCGAAAGGAGGCTTTAAAAATGTATTGTATCCCTAAGTCAGCACAGATTTCCTTTACTTGATCAGCAATCTCAAAACAAATAGATTTGTTTTCTACCGCACATGGGCCAGATATTAAGAAAAGTTCGTTTTTTAATTCCATCAAATATATTCAAGGTAAAGTTAATAAGTTATAATTCTCACTTAAGTTATATTCAAATGATTCGCTTCAGCAAAGATCAAAAATTTTCTCAATATTCCTAACTCACTAAATATTCTTACCAAAGGTATTTATTTAATATCAGAAAAAAGTCTAGATTAAATCCATTGAATCTCCTACTAAAGAGAATCTCATTTATTATCTTAGAGAATAATCAAAGTTAGGAGCGGCTTCTTTATCAAGCCTTTTAACTAAAGAACTTTTATAAAGACAAAATTATCTACATTTTAGAACACATTAATAACTTTCAAAATCTAATAAAATGAATAGAATAGTTTACACGATTTTAGTTAGTTTACTTTGCTGGAATTATAGCCTATATGCACAAAATAGTTTTCCAGAAATAGAAATTTTGAATTACCAATTTGAAGATGGGATACTAAATATGTCTTATTCTTTAGCGGATGAAGAAAATGATGAAATTAAAATAGAATTTTATATAGCGGACAAAGATGGGATCATAATTCCATTAGATGAAAATAGAATTGAAGGAGATATTGGATTCCCAATTCTGCCTGATGGAGAAAAACAAATCGAAATAAATTTATCAGAAATAACTGTTGCTGGTGATGAATTAAGGATAAAAATCCTGGCGGATGATTTAATGGAAGTAGATAAGCAAAGTATAGTAGACCAAGTTACTAGTGAATCTTTATTCAATTTATTGACTTCAATTGATGGGATACGGCATAGGACTGCGAATATTGAAAATCTCAATCATACGAGGGATTTAATTGAGAGCATGTTTGATGAGGCTAATTTATCAAGTAGGAGGCAAGATTTTGACTTTGGTAATTTTGTAGGTCAAAATATTATAGGATTTCAATCCGGCACAGATTCGGCCTTATCTACATTGCTTATTGACGGACATTACGATACCGTAAATAATTCGCCAGGTGCTGATGACAATGGATCAGGTACCGTAGGAATGTTGGAGTCTATGAGAATATTATCGCAATATGATTTTGAGCGGTCAATAGAATACATTGGGTTTGACCTAGAAGAGACTGGCCTAAATGGAAGTCTTCACTATGTAAACCAACTCAATAATCCTGAAAGCATATACGGAGTCATAAATTTAGAAATGATTGGCTACTTTACTGAAGATCCAAATACGCAAGAATTTCCACCTGGGATCGATCTTTTGTTTCCTGATCTATTTCAAGAAGTAATGGATAATGATTTTAGAGGAGATTTTATCACTAATGTGGCCATAGAAAGTTCTAATGATCTTGCACAAGCATTTATTACTGCAAATGAAACATATGTTCCTGAATTAAAAACATTCTCATTGATCGTACCAGATAACCTGATTAGTTTAGCGCCGGACTTATTGCGAAGCGATCATGCACCATTTTGGGGTGCAGGTATCATGGCATTGATGATTACCGATAGTTCAAATTTCAGAAACCCGCATTATCATAGTCCAAGCGATAGCATTCCTACCTTAGACTTTGAGTTTATGGAACAGGTAGTAAAAACAAGTGTAGGTGTTGCCTTGGATGTTGGCAATGTACGACATAGTGACTCTGATGTTATTTTTATTGAAAATGTAATAAGCTTTAATAATAATTATAATGATTTACCTTGTTCTTTTGACTATAGTCAAAATGATTCTTGGCTAAGCATAGACTTTAAAAAATGTGATCTTAATATTGAAAAAATAGAAGTTAATAATGTGATGGGGCAATTGATGCACTCAGTAAAAAATATTAAAAGATCAACAGAACTTAATATATCTGTAGATCAATTTTTATCGGGCATATATCTTCTAAGTGTTTATCACAATGGTACAGTTAATACAAAAAAAATATTTATTCATTAATTGGATATTCATATAAATAAGATACACGTAATACTTGTATATTTCGCAGACTATCGACTTTATAGCTTTTCCTTTTTTCATGTAAAAGAAGATTCTGAGAAGAGGAAAAGCTTTCATTTCGAATGTAGCTGAAATGATTATTCATATTGACCATGCCTCCTTCTAGACGATAGGTTTCCGTATTAAAATAATATTGCCATATATGAGATTTATTATGGTTTGGTTTTTCCTTATCGTATCTAGCTTCGACAACAAATACTTCTGTGTCATCTTCTAATTTATCCTTACCAAGATAACTTAACTCTACTCCTGAATCCAATAATTTGAATGGCATAAACAATACATAGTGAGAGCTTGTAAAAGTAATCTCTGCCGCTTTAGATGGATACTTTTTGTCAACGAATCCATTCTTATAACGCCCACAAGTATCAATACAAATATAAGTATAGTCTAGTGTATCACGAACCCAATGTATTTCTCCATTAAGCTTGTTTTCATCTTTAAGTTTGTCTCCAAAATCATACTTAATATCCTGTACAGTTGTATCGATGATTGCTCCTATCGAATCATGCCTCCAACTTGTTTTTTTATAGAAAAATGTTTGCAAAGTGTCATAAGCATCCATTCCACCATGGAATTCAATAGATTTGTTAACAATAGTAAAGGCATCTATAGTATCTGAATTTTGACTTTCACTCTGGCTCTCCTGAGCATAAAACTCATTCGCGCAAGACGTCAAAACCAATAAGCTCACAAGTATTGCTCTGATAAATATTCTGATTAACATCTAGAAACTTTTCGTTTTTTGCTAATCGTTCCTCTTTTCAACATCTTTGGAATATACTCAGTAATAACGGGAACCTTACATGCTGTATTCCCCACATTTACATACACTTTTCCAATCTTTTCACCTGCCTTAAGCGCATAGTCTGTTAATTCTTCAATGTAACCCCCGGCAGATATTACAAAACCGTTCATTGTATATCGCACTCGATTTTGGGCATCATGGATATTTTCTGTCACATGATCAATCATGGATTTTAGCTTCTTCATATCTAGTTCGTCATTAGCCTTGGTTGAGATCATACTGCTCCAAGTAGCCCAGCCTGCAGATGCTATATTTTCCTTATTAGATTTTATCCATTTATCTGCTAAATCAAAACCATGCTTACTCTCAGCTGCTACAGCTGCAATAGCAAACTCAGAAATCATATACCAATTGGCTTTTTTGGCCCAATCATCCAAGTTCTTCTTAGTCATTTTTTCTTCATCTGC
>Ga0114956_1000554_pt1 | contig 27408 bp, 29 predicted proteins | sample MaitaG_FD_87304 | JGI IMG/M metagenome (GOLD analysis project Ga0114956, IMG submission 87304) | Marine algal microbial communities from Maine, USA - Maine_Asex2 metaG | ecosystem: Host-associated > Algae > Red algae > Unclassified | place: Maine, USA | collected 2015-01-05
CAAGCTGGTCTATTTCTGATTAAAGGGTTTCCGGAAGATCGGCTTGCCCCCATGCTGGGCAGCTTCTGCCCTAATTTGTTATTTCCGTTTGCTCGCGAGGCGATAGGTTCGCTGGTGCAAAAGGGCGGTTTTCCGCAGTTATTACTCGACCCGGTTAACTTTGACGCGCTGTATGCCCAGCATGTTGAAGGTGCGAGGCAGAATGCGCCAGCGCCTGAAACCCAACAGTAGCCGAAAACAGAGCAGCAGAGCGATGGTTGTTAGCAGCCACCAATCTGCAGACCCGCTTTTGCCTGATGCTGTATTTGCCGCGCCAAGCTCTGGGCTTGATTCACTCGTGCTTTCTGACTGACCAGGTGAGTTATCAGTTTCCGGTTCCCTTGTTGAGTCAGCAGTATTGGTCTCGCTCGTTGTCTCGGTAGTGGCCTCAGTGGCAGGTGCCACTCTCTTTATTAACACCACCCAGTCTTCCTGAAGCTCGTTAGGTGCCGGACCTATGCTAATTTGTGTCCCGCTAACCGAGTTGATGTCGGTATCAAATTCTCCGTTGCGTGGATTGAACCATCGCAAGGTGTAATCTCCAGCCAGCACTTGTAGTCTTGGTTCGCGATTACCACTGTTAAGATAAATGGCGTAGGTATCGCCCGGCTTGGCAAATACCTGATCATTGCTGTCCCCGCCAATGAGCGCACTATCGTCTGGTTGCATTTCCCAAAAAGGTAAATGTTGTTCAATCAGCTCTCTTGCATAGCGCATGTATTGATACATAGGCTCGCGAGTGCGAAAATTTTCCGTGCGAATATCAGCGCCTTGAAAACCAAAGTACCATTCAACATTGCCGCCACTAAAATAAACCGGGTATAAAACCTCGCGACGTAGCTTGTCGGCATTGCTTTCAGTAAGACCGGTATTGCCAGGACCCACTTCGTCCATGTCAATGACCCAGGGCACGCCTGCAGCTTTTGATTTGTCACGCCAGGTTTCAGTGAATTCATCCGCGTTTTCAGGACTGAATTGAATCGATGAAATGGTGAATAAGTCGTTACCCAGCAGTGCGTCATAGGCTATGGCTGGGTCATCAACAAAAGAATGCACGGCAATTGGATGTTCCGCCCAGTCATATCTACGCAGCGCGTTGCCGAAGGCGATATGTCGCTCATTCCCGTAACGGCTCTCTTCGCTCAGGTTCCATTTAACTGCATTCAAATAAGCGAAGCGCGCAACCATTTCCCGGTAGTAGAGTTTTCGTTGGGTACCCAGTTCGCCACCATCAAGCCAGTTTTTGTTTTCCTGTTCTTGTTCACCAAGAACGAGATGCGCAGCGACTGCTTTATTCTGCATATGTTGTAAAACCACATTCCATTGATGTAGTTTCGATATATCGTAGTGTGTGTTGTCATAGTCGCTACCTGTTGCTCCAACGAACGGATAAGTTTCGCGTCCGTCACCACCCAAATTCATCAGCAGAAAATACATTGAGTTGATGCCTTCGCTTGCAAGGTAGTTAACAGCGCCAACTATTCCCTTACTATCGATGCCGGTATCTTCAGATGTGAACAACGGGTCACCGCTCTGCCAGTGGGCAACGTGTTCGGCATAGTGATGAACACCCATAGGCATTTGCGCTTCACCAACACCGCCGGCTTGATTGACCGTGTTGTCAAAGCCTGCGAAACCAAAAAAATTCTCTGGGCTGTCTACGCCGCCTTTTAACCAATAAGTACCGTCAGAGAATTTTAGATAGTGCTCGCCTGCATAAGCCAGTCGTCCGGTGCCAAGAAACCCTGCCGCAGTCTTATCGGCGGGTGCGATTAAAAATTCTCCGGTGCTTTGCGCAGGTGTAATAACGTCAAACTCATCAACTTGATCCGCCACGGATACGTTGGTACCGCTGAGTAGTCTCGCTGAATACTGCCAGTTGCCAGGCTCAATTGGTGTAAAACGGGTTCGCCAGATAGTGCCAACGCCGATACCCAAACCGTTACCTGCGAAAAAGCCAGGAACCACAAAGTTCTCACCAGCAGGAGATGTGAAGGTTACATCCAGTCGAATATCGAGAAAAGGGTTAGGGGAGGTGTCTGATTCACGAGCAACCGGACCCACAACATCCAGTTGCAGTGGCTGCCAGGCAATTAGAGCGCCAGTAAGGGATGCAGCTGCCGCACCGCCTGTATACAGGGCCAGCCAGCAGATTACAGCGCTATAGATTCTGATTTTCAAGGTCATGGCGAATACTTGCAAGATCGGTACTTTTATTCATTTCTGTTCAGAAAGATGACTGAGTGCACTGAATATGTTGTGTGCTGTTGTCTGTAAATCAGGTACGTACTTGCTAAGCCTGAGGGGTGGGAAGATTCAATTCGTTGCGGTGCAATAACCTATTTGGATGAAGTTTTATCTTCAACATTGCGAGGGTTCTGTGTTAATTTCTGTGAAGGCAGCTGCTACATCGGACGAGGTAGCTGCGCGCAATAGCATTACTAATGCGATGAAGCGAGTAGTAAAGAATGCTCGCAGCGCATAAGACTGGCGGTTGTTTGTGCCAATTGTGGAATTATTTTCATAACTTATCACGGAACTGAACAGCAAAGGCGCTATGATTCTTCAAGACAAAAACGGGTTTGTACTGCCCGAACTTCAATTAACTTCTCTGCCAACCGGTGCTGTCAAAGAGCTGGTGAATCAACTGGGCAAACGTATTGCCAACGGCGACTATGCTATTGGTGAGAATATGCCAATGGAGCCTGAGCTGGTTGCCGAACACGGTGTATCCAGAACCGTTGTCAGAGAAGCCATCAAAGTACTTTCAGGCAAGGGCATGGTACGTACAGCACGTCGCTATGGCACACACGTTTGCGATATTGACGAATGGAATCTTCTGGACCCGGACGTTATCGGATGGCATGCACCTGACTCACCAATGGCTCGCAGAATATTCGTTGAGGCGACGCAGTTCAGGTTGCTGGTTGAGCCGCGGGCAGCATCTCTTGCAGCAACTCATGCGAACGACATTCAACGCGAATTGATCGAAACATCGGCCGAGATGCTGGAAAAACAAAGTACTACCGAAAGCAATACGCTGGCTGCCGATTTTGCTTTTCATGCAACCGTGCTAGATGCATCAGGCAGTCTGCTGCTCAGGCAGTTTCGTGGTTTTTTGCATGCTGTACTGGGTTTTTCTTATTCTACGGGTGCGCTTACCATGCCCGATAAACGTCTGGACTCGCAGGCGCACAGTAAAGTTGCCAAGGCTATATCTGAAGGCGATTCAGCACTTGCGGAGCATCAAATGCGCTCCATGCTGGCTGCTAATACAAGCATTGCAGAATCTATCTGGTAATCAGATCTAACAGCCAAGCCATTGCCAGTTTGTTTTTATCCCTTAGTAACCTGAGCGTTGATTGGAGCCGCTTATGATTGCTGCGCAAATCAGCGGGCCTTTGTCTGTCGCTGTGCAGGATGTGCAAGAACCCGAACTATCCGCAGATGATGTGCGAATTGCCGTACTGGCCTGTGGTATTTGCGCAACCGATGTGGAAATCTATGAAGGGTCCATGGTGTACTTCACTCGTGGCATGGCCTCATTTCCGGTTCTTCCGGGTCATGAATGGGTGGGCAGGGTAATCGAGCAAGGTGCGAACGTTAGCGGCTTCGAGCCGGGTACGCATGTTGTTGGCGAAGTTAGCATTGGCTGCTCGACGTGCGGCTCGTGTAAATCTGGTAACTACCATCGCTGTCTTACCCGCTGCGAAACAGGTATTTTGAATCGGCCTGGTTGCTTTGCTCAAATTATTCATCACCCTGCTCATTATTTACATCGAATAGATGCGTCCGTGCCAATTGAGTCTGCGGCTTTGGTTGAACCAACAGCTGTTGCGTTTAATGGTGCGCTTCGCGCTGGCGTATCACCGCAGGATTATGTGGCCGTATTCGGCGATGGTCCTATCGGGCTGCTTTTGTTGCAGGTAGCTCGCGCTTTTGGTGCTGCCAAAGTAGCGTTGATTGGTGCAAGCGATCATCGGCTTGCCAAGGCCTGCGAACTGGGTGCTGATCTGGTTCTGGATGCAAGAACAGATGATGTTGTCGACGCCTTGACTCAGGCTGGGGCGGGTGAGTTACCGTCTGTTGTGCTTGAGGCAACCGGGCGGCCCGAAGCTGCTTTTACTGCATTGCATTCGGTGCGTCCCGGGGGCAGGGTTGTTTTTCAGGGGTTGTTTGCAGGTCAGCCGCTCGCCGGGTTCGATCTGGATCAGGTTGTGATCAATGATTTGCAAGTTAACGGCGTTTTGGGTAGTCCGAACATCTGGCCCGACGTTATCCGTTTGATTGAATCAGGTCGCGTTAACCCTGCTGCGATTATTTCTGACGAATATCCACTGGAACAGTTTGGTGTTGCATTGGAAAAGGCGCGCAGCGGCGAAGGTATAAAAATATTGCTCAGGCCCTGAGCAGATTTCTATGGGTAATTTTTATGAGCAGATTATTATTCCGTACCAAAATTGTTTTGTCGCCATGCTTCAAATGCAACAATTGCAACAGCATTAGACAAATTCAAACTTCGACTACCGGTTCGCATCGGAATACGTAAACGATCAAATACCCGAGAATCGTTGAGCACGTTATCTGGCAGTCCGCGGGTTTCCGGTCCGAATAAAAGTGTGTCCCCGGGTTCAAAGCGAAGTTCTGCATAGTTGGTCGAGCCCTTCGTTGTGCAGGCAAACACCCGACCACCAGTGGGTAATATTACCGCCAGAGCGTCATCCAGATTCGTGTGTATTTGCATGCTTGCTGCTTCGTGATAATCGAGCCCAGCCCGCCTGAAAGCCTTTTCTGATACCGAAAACCCCAAAGGTTCTATCAAATGCAATGCGAACCCTGTGTTCGCGCACAGCCGAATCAAGTTGCCAGTGTTTGGTGGTATTTCCGGCTCGTAAAGAACAACGTTAAACATGTGGCGGTAAATTGTCACTTTGGTTGTGGGTCGGGGCCAATGTTCTGGCTAGAGCGCGGTCAGATCAATGCCGCTGGTGGCCAGTAATACCAGACTTGCCGACAGGCGTCATGCAAACTACCTTTATTATAGCTGCCGGTTGTATGTGGCATTCTCATTGCTGCATTCATCAACACCAATCCGGTGTGTTGGGTGAGCGGGAAATGTTGGGTATGAGTATCAACGAACAGAGTATTAGTGCTGAAAAAAGACACTACTACTCTTCATCGCAGGGGCCTTTTCATAACGCCAATAACATTTTGATGTTTTTTGGTGGTGGTGGAAGAGGTGAAATTGTCGAGACGATCATTCGCTCTTTGCGTTTGGGTGATTCTATTGTCACGGTTTGTGGTGAGCGCGGCAGTGGCAAAACAATGCTGGGTCTGGTCCTTGCAGACCGGCTCAAGCATCGCTATAACATCATCCGATACGATCTGCCCAATGTATCCACCGGTTTGATGCTGCGTCACTTGCTTATAGAAATTTGTCCACAACAAGCTGATCTGATTTCTGCTGACCAAGCGATTGACGGTGTAACTCAAGAGCTTATCAATCAAAGTGTGAGTTGCTTGAGCACCGCCTTACATGGCACTAGTCCTGGCGATAAACCGTACATGCTAACGGTGGATACACAGGCTGATCTGGATGCGGCGACGCTACAAATTTTAAACGACCTGGTTCAATCTCAGAAAAATGAAGAGCCGGGTATTCAAATTATGCTATTTCGAAGAACAGAGCCGGGCGAGCAGCAGGGCAAAACTACGCACGCCATTTCTGGTGACAAAACTTTTAATCCAGCGGAAGATCATTATTGGTTGCGCAGGCTAACGCTCAACGAGATAAGCGATTATCTGCGTCATCACATGATGTTGTTTGATTTTAATCAACGCGATGTGTTTACCCGCGAGATGGCTTATTTCATTGCTGATCGATCAGACGGTATTTTCCGTTCTATAAACACATTAGCGCGCAATGCGTTCATGGTTGCAGGACTCGAAGACGCAGAACATGTTTCTATGTCGCATTTACTAGCCGCTGGTTTGCCCGCGCGTGAGACGCAAACTGACTCCCACGGGTTTTTGTGGCGACATAGAAGTGCTATGGTTGGCTTGTTAGGGTTTGGGGTGCTGCTTGGGATGACGTTGGTTATTGCTTTTGGCCGGTAGATATAATTTGGTCTGCTTATGCAGGCTATTCCCGCACTCAACCTGACAGTGCTAAGAATGGCCTCCCAGGCATACGGCTTCTACTTGCATGTACCTCTATAGAATTTTTTCAGCAAGATCTGCATGTGCACCGCTTAATGTAGATTGAAAAGATCTATTCTTCACTACCTTTTCTTTTTCGCGTAACGGATATCGTAGGCAGGTTGTATTGGCTTGACATATGCCCATATAGGAATATAATATTTGAATGCCTAGATTGAAGACAACACACGATGTTTTTAGCGCTATCGGTGAACCAAGGCGCCGGCTTTTAATTGAGCAACTCGTGCTTAAGGAAATGACTGTAAATGAGTTGGTAGAAATTTTTGATTGGTCGCAACCAACTGTGTCCAAGCATCTTGGGGTATTAAAGAAAGTCAAAGTTGTCACTGAACGTAAAGAAGGCCGTTACAGATATTATCGAATACAACCGGAAGAATTGCGCCCTATTCAAGAATGGTTACATCAGTTTGAGAAATACTGGGGTGGGACGATGGATCAACTAGACAGCTACTTGAATAATATTCAAAAAGGAAAATCTGTCGATGAAAGTTGATGCAGTTGTTCCTGCAAAAATAGTTCGTGAGTTCAATGCACCAAGGCAACTTGTTTTCGATGCATGGACGCAAGTTAAGCACCTTAATAACTGGATGTTTCCAATGCCCGGCTGCAAATGCGAATTTGCGTCAGCGGATATTATTGATGGTGGAAAGTCACTACACAAGATCACCATGCCCAATGGCAATGAAATGTGGCTATTGACCAGGTACAAAGAAGTTCTTCCACCGGAACGTTTGGTTTTTTTGCAATATTTTTCCAACGAAGCAGGTGACGTATTGCCCATGCCTCATATTTCCAACTGGCCAAAGGATATGTTGGCAACTTTGCATTTTGAGGAAATCGCTACTGATCGAACAAAGCTGACTTTCTTATGGGAGCCGAGAAACGCAAACGCAGATGAACTGGCTGCGTTCGAATCGACTCGCTCCGATCATGGCAAAGGTTGGGGGGCTGGTATGGATCAGCTTCAACATTATATCGAAACTATTGTCAAATGACTTATTAATTCAATTCGGCCATGCGAACTAAGGAGTTAAGTAGGTGAAGAAAATTTTTCTGGCACTGGGTGTGTTCGTCGTATTGGGAATCGTGTTTCTTGTCATTTCGGGAAGACAAATGCAGACAATCAAAACTGAAATAGACATCTCAGCGCCGCCTGAGAAAGTGTGGGCTATATTAACTGACATCGATAAATGGCACGAATGGAGTCCAACCATCAATGCATCTGAAGGTAAGGCTGCATTGGATTCAACGCTAACCATTACCATGATGAGTAAAGAGCCCGGTAAGGACGGACCAAAATACAGCCCGAAAATTATCCAGATTGATGAGCCGAACTATTTTCATTGGCGCGCGCACATGATGGCCGGTTTTATTTTTACGAACGATAAAATTATCGAACTCGAAAAAACGAACACTGGTACTAAAGTAACGCACACAGAAACCTTTAAGGGAATAATGTCTGTGCTAATGAAAGGTCAAATGGATAAAGGTGTGCCTCCCATGTTGAACATGATGAATGATGCTCTAAAACAAATTGCCGAACAATGAAGGCAGCTGATAATAGAAATTAGTCGACACACTATTGCATTGTCTGGCGGCAACGGTGTAGACTAATTTTCGGTGGCAGGAGCTGCTCCTTAGAAGGCGAAAGATTGCCTTCGCAACAAATGGAACTTGTTGATGCGTTTTTTTACTCAGTTTTTTATAGGTCTGTTTTCGTGTCTGGCAATCGCCGGTTGTGCGTGGATGCCGTCAAACCCTTTGAAGCCCAATCCACCTCAAATAGTTAATGCTGAAAAAGTGCAGGATGCCCAGTCACTTGTACGTGAACTGGCTGACTGGACGCTGTTAAAAACCGCACCAGCCATTAAAGAAAATTTAACCGAGCTAGCTGAGCCCATTGGTTCACTCGAACCGTTGACGGTAAAGCCTGGTATAACCGTTCAACTTATTGCCACGCCGATAGAGCAAGTGCTGCATGGTCTTGCTGATGATGCAAACTTGTCTTTACAGATCAATCAACCGTTAACTGGCAATGTAACGCTACTGACCAATAACCAGTCACTTGAGCAAGTGCTAGCTCAAATTGCGTTGCAAGTACCGATCTACTGGCGCATCGAAAACGATGTTCTACGGCTTTGGGGCGATCAACCTTACACTGAAAGTTATGCGGTCGATTATCTGAACATGGACCGCTCAACACGCAGCAGGGTTGGGCTGGCAACACAGGTTGGTACCATTAACGCCAGTGGCGATGGTGCGTCGTCAGGTGCGTCCAATAGTTCTCAGACATCACTTGAGAACAGAGCTGATCATCATTTCTGGGCTAGCCTGGCTGTCGACCTGGACGGGCTGGTGCAGCGTGCTGGTCAGTCGCGCGTGTCAACCTATACCGTCAATCGAGACGCTGGTCTGCTGACCTTGCATGCACCTGCGTCGTTGCACGACGTACTGAAAGGCTACTTAGTAAAACTCAACGAGAACGCTCAACGGCAAGTGTTAATCGAAGCGACTGTTGTTGAGGTTGCTTTGTCGAACGATTTTCAGGCAGGCATAGACTGGCAGCTGTTGGCAAATACCAGTAATGGTATCAGTGCTGCGCAAGTGCTATCGGGCTCACCGATGGTAAGCAGTGAATCAGCGGGCCGAATCACTGCGCCAAACGGCTTACTCAGTCTGGTACAGAAAACAGCGGTAGGAACCATCAGCGGTACACTCAACTTGCTGGAGCAGTTCGGGGATGTTCGCATTTTGTCAAAACCTCGCATCATTGCTTTGAACAATCAATCATCCGTATTGAAAGTGGTAGACAACCGAGTGTATTTCACTGTGAACGTGGAACGGGCGCGATCTGAGAACAAGGATGAAGTTATTACCGAAACCGAGATACATACTGTGCCAGTTGGCTTGGTTATGAACGTCACCCCCTATATCGACAAAACCGGTGGCGTCATGCTAAACGTTCGTCCCACTCTGTCTCGCATACTTGGCTTTGTAGATGATCCCAATCCGGAATTAGCTTTGGCTGACGTGCGTAACAGCGTACCGGAAATACAAGTGCGGGAAATGGAGTCTATGTTGCGAGTTCAGAGTGGCGATGTCGCTATCATTGGAGGGCTCATGCAGGAAATTACAGACGGTAGCGATAGGCAGCTGCCAGGCCTGGGCAGCATCCCTGTGTTGGGTGCGCTATTTCGTCAACGACGCAATCAACGTAAACAAACTGAATTACTGATTGTGTTAAAGCCAACTGTATTGCCTGACAACGGTAATGAACAGTTTGCACTGAACTAGTTTCTTACTCTTATTATTACCAACGGATTGGCACAAAGCTTATGGACAAGCTGCTTGAAACACTACAATCAGACGGGTTACTAACCGAAGATCAGACGCGTGTTGTTCGCATTGAATCTGCACGTAAAGCCAAGCCTGTGCGCAGTATTTTGATGGATGCTGATCTTTTGGCTGCAGGTACACTTGATCATTATCAGGCTGGCGCACTCGGATTGAATTTAACGGCGGAAGACTTCGTGCCTGATTCGCATGCATTAGGCCTTCTTCCCGAGCTAATAGCCAGAAAATACAACGTATTGCCTGTCACTTTCGATCAAGATTGCAAGGTGCTTGTGCTGGCTATGGATGATGCGTCTAACCTGGTGGTGCGAGATCGCTTACGTCGAGCGGTAGTCAGCGATATCAATCTGGATTATCGGCGATCGGAGGCAACAGATATAAAACGAACGCTAGATAAATGCTACGGCGCTTGTCACACGCTCAACGGTATATTGCTCGAGCTTGAGCAACAACCAGTCTCTGCATTAACACAGGGTGATTCCGATCAAACACCTATAGTGCGTTTGATCGATGCAATACTGCAAGACGCAGTGACCCGCCGCGCATCTGATATTCATCTCTCACCCGATGCGTTGTTTGTGTCAATACGCTACCGGATAGACGGTGTGTTGCACGCTGCTTGTTGCCTGCATGTCTGCTACTGGCCAGCCATGCTGGTTAGAATCAAGGTGCTCAGTAGTATTGATATAGCGGAAACCCGGCTTCCGCAAGATGGTCATGTAGCGCGCACTATTCATGGACAGCAAATAGATTTTCGAGTTGCCAGTTTCCCAGTCAGAGGAGGTGAGAATCTGGTGCTTAGAGTGCTTGATCGACGACGAAGCATTCGTACACTTTCCATGCTGTGCAAGGATGATATAACGCAGGCAGCGCTTACTGACATGGTTAAAAAACCCAGTGGACTGGTATTGGTGTGTGGTCCCACTGGGTCGGGCAAGACGACAACACTGTACGCCTTGGTTCAATCAATGGATGCGTCAAAGATGAACATCATGACACTGGAAGACCCGGTTGAATACCCAATGCCAAACATTCGACAAACACGCGTACAGGGAAGCGCTGCATTTGGGTTTGCTGATGGTGTCAGAGGAGTACTCAGGCAAGACCCGGACGTCATCATGATTGGTGAAATTCGTGATGCAGATAGTTGTTTGATGGCCTGCCGGGCGGCAATGACCGGTCACCTTGTGTTGACGTCTACTCATGCAGAGGATTGCATTGGCGCTATCGGCAGGCTTGTCGAACTTGGCGCGCAGCGGTCTGTTGTGGCCAGTGTATTGTGTGGCGTCATTGCTCAGAGACTGGTCAGAAAAGTCTGCAGTCATTGTTTAATGTCTGTTACATCTTGTGGTGTTTGTGCTGGTGCTGGCTATAGTGGCCGAATTCCGCTGTTTGAAAGTTTGAGGGTAAGCGATTCTTTGTCGAGTTTATTGCACAGTGGGGCACCGGATGAAGCGTTGCTGCATCAGGCATGTGTAGATGGAATGAAAACGCTTGCGGAGCAGGCGGCAGAGCAGGTTGAGCAAGGTCATACCAATGCGGAAGAGGTTAGCCGCGTACTGGGGTGAACAGGTGCGAGCAACTTAGTTTTTATAATGGAGCTTTATTATGCAAGGACAGCATTTCCGAGCCATAGATGAACACGGGCGTGTGCATCTTGGGTTTACATCAAATAAGAATCACATCGAGCTTGCGCAGCAATTGCAGCAACGGGGTTGGCAGCAACTGCCGGTATCCGGACTGCAACGCGCAGGTAATTTTTTGGGCTTCGGGCCGCGTCTGCCGCGTTGGTCTTATACGGCTGCCAGTATTTTCACTTTGCATTTATCCCAGCTTCTGGTTGCGGGAGTTCCACTATTGCAGGCGCTTGATGAGCTGATCAAAATGGAGAATCATCGCTCGGTGCGAATCGCGCTGCGTGAGGTAAAAAACCGTATTGATCAAGGTAGCTCTTTGTCAGACGCAGTAGCCGGTTGTCCGGGTTTGTTCGGGCCAGATTTTATTGCGTCGGTACGTGCAGGGGAATCCAGTGGTCAACTCAGTGGATGTCTGCGGCAGCAATCTGCAAATCTTCAATGGCAGGCTGAATTATCTGAACGGCTAAAGACAGTATTAGCCTATCCGTTGTTCGCGCTGGTGTGTCTGGTGATTGTGTTCCTGTTTGTTTTGTTGTATCTGGTCCCGGCTATGCTGCCTTTGTTGTCAATGAGTTCAGCACCTTTACCAACGCATACGAAATGGCTTTTGAGCTTATCTGAACTTATACGGCAATCAGGTGTTGTTGTTCTGATGGTTATTTTCATTGTGAGTGCCGTTGGATATGGGTTGCTGCGATCAAGCAGTGTTTTAGAATTTCATTTGCAATCACTTGTATCTCGTAGCGTTTACGGACAAATACAGACTCATTTCTCGCTGGCGCGTTACGCACGTTCAACCAGCTTGTTGTACGAGTCGGGTGTTGAATTCACCGATGCTATGCAAATCAGTCAGAACCTGGTTCGCAGTGCACATCTGCGAACACAATTGGATGCCGCTTGTCAGCAAATTCTGGCAGGGGAGTCAATTGCCAATGCCATGCAATCACAGCTCGGTTTGCCGCGACTGTTTGTTCGAATGGTATCCGCAGGTGAGAAAGCAGGTGTAATGGATGTGGCGCTGCGTCAGTGTGCAGATCAGCTGCAATCTACTGCGCAGTATTCTCTTGCTCGTGCAGAACGCTTGATTGGTCCAACGCTTTTATGCGTTATGGGTGGATTGCTGCTATGGGTAGCGCTTTCTGTGCTCGGTCCCATTTATTCCGCCGTGGGTCAGGCTGGTGTTCTGTCATGAAAACCGTGCTGTATATTTCGGGTAACACAGCCCTGTGGATATGTTTTAAGCGTCGACGGGTTGTTGATTGCCGCCAGGAGTTAATGACAAAAGAACAGCTCGGCGCTTATGAAGCTTGTCCCTGGCTGAATAAAAAGCGTGCTTTAGTGCATTTACTTGTTGACAGCGAGCAGGCGGAGATTGACGCCCATCCGCTTTTAAATGTGGGGTCCAGCTGGAGTTATCGTTCAAACAGAAAGGCTTTACAGCGAAGGCTGGTACAACGATTCCCGGATGCGATAGTTAGAACATCTGTGAACAAGAGCAAGCTGGAAGCTGCGCTTGTACAACAAATTAACTTACCTGAAGCAACTCGTAGCTGGTTATCTCATGTAGAAACCGGAGCTGTTACATTCTGCTCCATAACAACGGTGTCAGAGTTGCTGGCCGATCAATTGAGCGATAGCTCAGGTGGGTCAGTAATCGTCAGTGTCGCGCCCGATTTTATCAGGCATACATACTGCCGCTCGGGATTTGCGTTGTTTACACGCGCCATAGCCAAATCCAGTGCGGAGCAGCATGCCGACCAATTCAAGCAAACACTGGATTACTTGAATGCATCGATGTTGCTAGACAATGCTATTCCTGTGTTTGCAGTCGGTCTGGCTGTAAACGATGCGTCCATACTGACCGGGCACACACTCGTCAAAGACGTGATCAATATAGATGCGCAGAGCTTGCCTTTCGAGATTGGCAACAACATGAGTGAACAGTACGTACACGAATTTTCGATGGCGTGGCAAGTTCTGGAGAGTGTTGCAACACGAACTAACCACTCAAGCAGGCAAGTATCATGTGCAATACAAAAGTATGTGACCGGTAATATCCGCCAAAGCAATCTTCAATACTCTGCTGCATTAGCGGTGGTGGTTTTCGCATCAATTGGCCATGCCTTCTCGAACGAGCTGCAACGTTCCGGAAAAACTATGCAGCTTCTGGAACGTAAGGCCGAATTGTCGTTAGCTATAGAGCGGTATCAGGGTGAAGCTATTGATCTGAGCGCGAAGTCCGGGCCACTGTCGAGTGCATTGCTAGACCGAATTGCACTGGAATCTGTAGCAGGAGTAAGTCCGGTGGCGCTAATAGCGATGCTTACTGAGGCATTCACTGAGCACCACGAACTAGAGCTGCAAGAATTGAAATGGGTAGTGGTAGAAGTTGCTGATTCTTTGAACAACGCCGAATATCACAACGAATCCGGCATGAGTGTGTCTGCCAGACAAAGCTTACCCAGTGTAGGTGCGCCACCTTCAACAACGAAGGTGACGCTTGCTGGAAAAATAGTGCAGGGTGATTCGTTACGGGAACAGCACAATGCGTTTAGTGCACTAACCACCTATCTGGAGCAACTGAATACCTTAAGTCGTTTGACAGTAATTCAAGCACCACTGACTCAAATTAATGGGACTAATCATGTTGAAAACGGAGCTTCAATCAGGCAACAGGCGTTTCAACTTCAGTTTGATCTTAGCAGGCCCGGTAGCAATGAAGCCTGAAGGTGCGTCAAAGCGACTCAGCGTTCGTTTATTCGTAGTCAGCGGATTGTTACTGTTGGCGATGAGTGGGTGGTTATGGTCAATGCGAGAAGGCGTGATGCCTCGATTAATGGTTGAACTCCGCGAGCTTAAAACACAACGCTTATTATTTGCTCGCGCGCTGGATGTACTAAAGGATAACCAGTCAGTTATCAAAACGTTGCAGGAAAGCCCCGTTGATGTCGACTCTCTCATCCTTTCGCTCATTGAGAAAACTGAACAGCAAGCCTCTATTCTGAACGCTAGAATTTCTCGTCTTTCAGTGACTGATTCAAGTGAAACACTGCCGCAGTCAGCTTCTGATGATGCATCCCTGCATTTTCTCCGGGTTGATGTTTCTGCAGTACTGCAACGAGCTGATGATCTGTTAAGTCTGTTAGATGGCGTGCGCGAAGTTGCCGACTGGCGACCGATAGAGGTGCGTGGTTGTTCACTAACACAAAAAGTCGACATAGCTGGTTTGCACGTTGTCTGTGCGATTGATGTTTACTACTTTCCAGAGTTGGATGCGTAGCAACTATGTTAATTCGCTTAATCCTCTGTGCTGGTCTTGAGGTACTGTTGATGGCCCAGGCTTGCGCTTCTGAGTCTGAGTCTTTACGTCTATTTCGAGGGCTTGCAAACTCAGGCATTGAAAATGACAAGTCGATTCAGCTTGACGATAAAGGAAGTACCGGGGAGTCGAGTATAAGTCCGGTGACCGATACGCTGGAAACACCTGTGGTGCCGGAGTTGAAGCTTGAGGGTGGGACCTATCACTACAACGGATTTATATCGAGTTTGCATGGAGATTACTATTTCATTAATGGTATTCGGATAACAGAGTTAGCTTCTATTGAACTGGTCTCGATTAACAATGCGGGGCGGTCTTTGCAGTTACGAACCGCTAACGGCGATGTGTTCGTCATTGCAATAGGTGAAACCAGATTTGCTGTGCCGGTTCGTAAAAAAAATCGAATAAGAGTTTCAGATGATAATGATGCTTTATGAAGCAGTCGGGCTATGCGTTATTGCTGAGTCTATTTCTAATGTTGGGAGTTAGTAGTTTCTGGGTTGTCAGCAATACCCTGCAATCGGGGTCTTTCCGACGAGATCAAACCACTGAGTTGGAAAAAGCCCGGCATGCTTTGATTAGCTATGCGGTTAACTATGTAGATCATTATGGCGTTCAAGGTGCTGGCATTGGTCACCTGCCGTGTCCTGATACTGATAATCCAGATCAGTCACATAGTGATCCTTGGGTTCGGGATGGCCCTAATCCACCTTGCGGCCAGGCACTGGTTGAACATGGTTGGTTGCCACGGCATGTGAATACGCTGAGCGGGCGGTATCACTTTCACACCAGAGCACGACAACGTTTGTGGTATGCAGTTTCCAGTCGATTCATTAACAACCCGGTAAACCGAATGGTTAACCCGGAAACTAATGGAAATATTAATATTGGCAGTTACGACGATATAGTGGCTGTGTTGACGACTCCTCCACTTGATGAAAAAAATACTAACTCTCATTCTTGGTGGGATGGTGCCGGTTATGAATCGAATTCCGCTGCTTACGCGGTAATACGTGCAAAAGATATCAGAATACCAGCCATGCGGCGTGTGGCTGACTGGCTGCTATCGCGATTAGATGCCGCCGCTGTTAGTCGATGTGAAATCCTGGAAGACACGAATGGATGTAGTTTTGGTCAGCATGCAAATTACTCCTGTAGTTTTAGTCCAGAACAGACTCTGCAACATTGGCTCAGTTTGAAAACTCCAGACCAGAACTGCGATTTGCAGAAGAATAGTCTATCAAACGAATTTGCCCGCTTTGAGAGTGTGCCTTATAAGCGCCATTGGTTAATTCGCAACGGCTGGCCTGCGTTTGTAGAAATAGATACAGATGAATTGTGTGCAGAGCCTTCTAAGCTTGCGTGTGAATTTATGCTTACACCGATTGCGTTGTCGGATAGGAAAATACACTTCTTCTTGCAACCGAAAAAACGTCAAGAAGATGAGTGATTGTGAACTATGAACCGTGTTTCTCAGAGCGGATTTTCCCTGGTTGAATTGAGTATTGTGCTTGTCATCGTGGGCACACTGGCAGCGTCTGCCGTTATCCCATTAAGTTCGTCTGTCCGTCAGGCCCGTTACAAGCAAACCGATGGTCAATTAGAATCCATACGGGAGGCAATGCATGGGTATTTGGCAAGTAATGGAAAATTGCCATGCCCGGTTGAGATTGAATCAGATATTGCCGTGAATACTGATGAGTCCAATGTATGCTCACGCGCTTTCGGCGGAGTCCCGGCTGTTGCCATTGGTGTGATGGGGGAGCGGGGTGCTAATGGTGTATTACTCGATAGATGGGGCAGACCGATTTACTATGCCGTTAGCATGACAGACAGCAAAGCCTCGGGTACACGCGGTTATCCAGACTGGCTGAGCGTCGGCGAACCATCGTCGGTGGGTGCGGGAAATCTAACTGCAGATTTGCAACTGTGCAGAAGCACTGCTAGCAAAGCCTGTGCGCGCAGGAACCTTGTTGCTAATCAGATAGTATGGGTCATCTATTCGTTAGGAGAGCGTGATGATAATAAAGGTCTCCAGGCAGAGAATCAGGATGACGATAATGTGTTCACGATTAGTGCATATTCGATGAATGCAGAGCAACCATTTGACGACCAGATTATCTGGGCATCGCGCAGTGAAGTGGTTTACTGGTTGTTGAAAGCGAACTGGTTGCCATAAAGTAAAAAACAGTCAATAGATTTGTGTGTTTGATTTAGTTTTTATTCAAAAATAATTCAGCTAACAGCGGGTATTACGATGTGTTTACCACGGTAATATTTACGATTTTTGAAATGATGTTTCTCTTAAACTAGCCCATTGATTTTATCCAAAGGAATGTCACATGCTGGAATTTAGCAAACCAAAACTATCTGTTGCCATTGTTGCTATATTTTGTGTAGCGGGCTGCTCATCATCAGGTTCAGGTGACGAGGCTGATTCAAGCCCAAATAATCCCGATGTTCTTGTCGTGACCCCAGATGAAGTGGTACAAAATAATACCGATAATCCGTCAGCCGACGATGCTCCAACCGGTTCGGATGCAGAAGCAGAGGAAGAGGCAGAAGCAGAAGCAGAAGCAGAAGCAGAAGCAACCGATGCCGATTTGCACATTAATTCGACAAACTTTGAACAGATTGCTGTGAGTGCTGTTGGTCAACTAAATCTGACTAAGCTGGATGAAGAAAGGGTTGTTGCTAATAATTTGCTGAACGATATTGTCGGTCAAAGTGGGGGCCTAAGCACTGGTGACGCTCCCTTTGCCGGGCTTACCCTGGCTTCTGTAGAAGCAGCTGAACGCGAATCTGGTGCTGATATTACTGTACAAGCCTTTACCTGTGACGCTGGAGGTTTGGTGAACCAACGAATTTTCGATTTCAGAGGTGCGCCTATCAGTCGATCGCGTTTGACTTTTGCTGACTGCATATTAAATGGTGAAACTCACAATGGGGTTCTGGAAACCGGTAGCGCACGGCGGCAAGGCAGTACTTTTACATTAACCAACTACGGCCGGATTGCTGGTGACACCTCAATTGAGGTTAACGGCGTGTACAGCGATAACGAAGGGAATCTTGCCTGGCAGGATGCCTCGATCAGCGTATCGACCAGTGCAGGTACCAATACTACGGAAAATATAAGTTGGGAGCGCACGGGCAGTAGTTCAAGCCGTGATGGACTCCATGGGTTTGTTCTTTTGAGTGATGGCACTTACGGCTATGCCCGAATGGTTGTGAGTACAGCAAGTTTGACAGCTGGTTTTGATAGCTTACCGGTTGGTACAGAAGGCGTTCCACTAACCGTCAACTCGACCCTGACTTTTCAAGAACGTTATTATGAATGGGCAGCTGATGATCTGGCTAATCCTGTATTGCCCGACTACCCGGTATCTGATTTGGGTCCAACTATCGAACTGATCCCTGAGGCAGCTTTTCCTCAGTCTCAACAAACTTTTCCTCAATCAGCATTACCAAAGGCTGCGAATCCTCAGTGGGATAGTGGAGAGATCAGCATTACCGCGACCGATAGCAGTTCACTGTTGATGAAGCCAGATCCTGAACAATCGGAAATGGTTCTGTTTGAACTTAATGGCTCGGGCGAGCAGATTTCTCGGCCCTGGTCAGATGGCTATCAGGTCAATTGCCCGAGCGTTATTGGTGAGTGCGGTTAGGTTAGATAGCTAAGGTGAGTGTATGATTACTGTTCTGGCGGAAATTACATGAACTAGATTAGTATGAGCCCTGGCGATTTTCTGCAAAGCCTGACGCGCGTATCTTTGCTTGTGGCGTGTTGCTTACTGGCTGGCTGTAGCAATGGTTCTATTAAGCCATTCACCAGTGATGGATGCAGCTCGTTTCCCGATGGCACATCTGAACAAAGTGAGCTGTGGTTGCAGTGTTGTATTGAACACGATCGATCTTATTGGAAAGGTGGTACGTATTCCGATCGACTGGATGCTGATGAAGCGCTACGAATGTGTGTAACACAAGTAGGTGAACCGGCAATTGCAACGTTGATGTTGGCAGGTGTTCGAGTTGGCGGATCTCCATTGTGGCCAAACTCGTTTCGATGGGGTTATGGTTGGTCTTATCCAAAGTGGTACGGAGTATTGAGCGCCGATGAGCTTGGGCAGATAAAACAGCGCGAAGCTGAAATTGTCGAGAAATGATTTTCTACCGGGCCAGCGTTTCTAGTAATACATTATTCGCTGTGGTCGAAAATCACTATGCACGTGCATAGTGATTTTCCCCAAGTGCAATATTTTGTTCTATCAGTCTAACTTCGCTTTTTGCGTCCTTCTTTCTTTAATGATCGAGAAGGTGGACATACTTGTTGTATGTAACCCGCAAGTGTGCCGGACAGCGTATCCTTTCGCATTTCGTAATAGATAAATTGCCCGTCTCGCGTTTTATCAACAAGTTCCGCGTTCTCAAGAATCTTCAGATGTTTTGAGATTGCAGGCTGGCTCATCTGAAACTTCTGTGCAATATCACCCGCCGACAACGGGGCTTCTGATACATAGGCTAGTATTTTGCGGCGCACTGTGGATGACAGCGCTTCGAATACTTTATCGGCATTTGACATATTTCTCTATTTAACTAATTAGTTATATGGTATATTAGCCATATGATACCGCATGGAGGAAGACCAGTGTCAGATAGAACACTGATTTCTACATCAAGATTACAAGTTCTGCCGAAAACAGATGATCAAACAGGAGAAGTACGCTGGAATCCTCGAAAATCGTTGTTTTACATTGGGATGGCGACTATTGGCTTATCTGCAATACCATTTGCAGACTTAAAAGACTGGATGGTTTTCGCTCTGCTTACCGGCGTGACTATTCTTGCCGGACATTCCGTTGGTATGCATCGCCTGCTAATTCACAGATCATTCCGCACGTCTAAGTATTTGGAATACTTTTTGGTATACCTTGGAGTCCTGGTGGGGATGGCTGGCCCCATTGGAATGATTCGTCTTCACGACGCGCGCGACTGGCATCAGCGTCAGGCACAATGTCCGGCATATCCTTGCCATGCAGCTGGCTTTTGGCGGGATGCCTGGTGGCAACTACACTGCACATTTTATCTGGATAATCCGCCCGAATTTGTATTGGAGAAGTCGATTGCCGAAAGTAAATTCTATCGATGGCTTGAGCACACCTGGATGATGCAGCAAATCCCCCTGGCATTAGTTTTATATTATTTTGGTGGCTGGGCTCTTGTCGGTGTTGGTGTCGGACTGCGAGTCTTCATCTCATTAACTGGCCATTGGGTAGTTGGGCACTTTTCACACAAAAAAGGTCAGCAACGATGGGTGATCGATAAGCTACCGGTGCAAGGCTACAACTTGCCATACCTGAGCTGGCTTGCCTTTGGAGAGAACTGGCACGGCAATCACCACGCTTTTCCGGAATCTGCATTGTTAGGCATAGAAGATCACCAGTGTGATCCCGGATTCACATTTATTCGAGTGCTCGAAAAGATTGGACTGGTGTGGGATGTGAAATTGCCTCAGCACACGCAAAGACGAGAAGGCCTTACTTTAGTTACTTAGTCGTGCAGAGTGAGATTCCCTTACTGAAAGCCTTGAAAGGTCAGATTCTTACCCGTGTAACGAAGGTTCGAAAGGTCAATGTTCAATAGGCTCACTGAAGATCAAAAACGACTCACGTACAAAACACTGGGTCATTGTGCAATGGTGCCGGGCGGTGGTGAGCTTAAAGTGGCTTGGGCGCTGTCGTTACTTGAAGGCGGTGTCGAATCAAAAAATCTGGCTATCCTTGCTACCTTGCACAAATTGCCAAATGAGTTCGAAGTTGACGAATACTTTAACAAGGTACTAGCGGAACTCAAAATAGAAAAACCTGCCACTGATGATGCGACTAGAGGTCTTGCGAAGGTTATTGCGCATGAGGTTATAGATGGCGACCTCGCACCTTTAGATGGGGTGGAGCAGCTTCAAAGTATCAATAGCGCTATGGGCTATCCAGAATATTTGAGCAAATTCGTATCGCTTGCTGATGAATGGTATAGCGAGAATATTGATGGTCTGTCGCTCGAACAAAGAAAGCTAAAAATTGTTGATTCGTGCCGTGCGCTTTACGGAACCTTTGAGTATCCGGAAATATTTACAAACTAAATAGTATTTTTCTCCACTGGAGTAAGTTCAATACAAAACTAGTAAAGCGTCTTTTGCTTTCGTACCGGGTGCTCAGCGTCATAGGTTTCAGCATCAAACTCTGCATTGGTACTTTTTATCATTTGCCCGGCGGTAGGCGCCTTGGACTTGTCAATAAAGTTTTCAGGCGACCACAATGCTGAACGGAGTAACGCACTTGCACATTGAAAATACACTGATTTAATCGTAACCAGAATGACCGTTACAGGCGCTTTACCATCGACCGTAAAGCATTCTATCAAGCTGTGGTCGGTTACGACTTGTGCTTCGCCGTTAATTCGTAATGACTCATTAATACCGGGCAATAAAAACAACAAAGCTATACGCGGGTCGGCAACCAGATTTTTCAATGTATCCAGCCGGTTATTACCCCGCCTGTCCGGTATCGCAATAGTTTGATCGTCGATAATTCGAAATAGCCGGCCTTTGACATCGCCTCTTGGAGAGCAATCCAAACCACCTGCACCAATTGAGGCAATGGCCGTCGGTCATGGCGAAGTGCCTTCAATTGACTCGGGTGTAGCGTCGCGCAACGCCTTTATCATTGACAATAACAAAGTGGTTTGCACTGGCTTCGTACACATCAGTTACCGTTGTCTGGCCTTGCATCAGACCCATGCTCAAGCCAACACCAAATGCTGCAAACGGAGTACCAGCGCTTTGCTTCACGGAATCCAGTTTTTGATTTATGGTGTCTCCGTTTACAGACCAATTCCCTGCTATGTCATAAACAACGACGTCGAGATCTTTGGCAGTGAGATCTGCGCTCGCGAATCCACTGGTGGACCCATCTGCATTGATTGTTAGCTGACCTTCCGTTGGAGGATCTGACTCTCTTGGGTTTATAACTTGCATTTGCCAGGTACCAACCATCATACCAAAGTCGATCGCACCAACCTGATCAGCACCTTCATAAGCGGCCCGTTTGGTGGAGGTTGTTGCACAGCCTGTTGCTAAGGATAAGAGAAGCGTTGAAAGCAAGATTTTTGAAATGGTGTACATGGCAAGTCATATCCTTTGGCGTAACTATTTTTGATTTAATGTTGCAAAGGATTATACTTTAACTAGGAGAACTCACACGACTATACTAATAGACAGGATTAATTGTGAGTTGTCGCCGTACATGTCGCTACTAATAGCAATGGTCCGCTAGTTCAAACTATATTTTATCTGGTAACTGATATCCCCGTGCATACACAGCACGTATTTTTTTCAGCGCATCCTCGGTAGTCATATCATTTCCGAAGCGATCAGCATGTACAGCCTGAAGATCAAACAATGGTTTTCCTTGTGTCATCCAATGAGCCAGAAACTCTCCCGATCCACCACCAGTACCGATACCAACATTGAAACCTGCAGCAAGCCACAGCCCTTCCTGTTCAGGCACAGGGCCTAGCATGGGGAGTCCATCTGGTGTCCAGCACATTGGACCGTTGTTGGTTACTTTTATCCCGGCTTCTGCAAAGCTAGGCATGCGTTCGATCAGCCGTTCAAGGTGCGGCATGATGCGATCCAACTCCGGAGGAAAAAGCGCTTCTTTGAAATCTTTCGGGATACCGTCGAGTGCCCAGAATTTGGGTTCTGATTCGTAGACACCGGCCAACACTCCCTGCGCTTCCTGTCGCACGCTACAGGAGACATAACTGTCACGCCAAGCTGGTACTTCATGATCCATAGCAGCGAGCTCCGGAATAGTATCAGTGATCATTTCCTGATGCTGAGTTGCATAGAGTGGTACGTTTAAATTTAGAGAGGCCAACAATTCTCGCGCCCAAAATGAGGTAGCAACAACAACATGCTGCGACCGCATCTTGTCCTTATCCGTTTCAAGTACCCAACTTGTACCATCACGATATATTGCGGTGACGGGACAATGCCGTTCAACTTGTGCACCCAAGTCACGGGCCGCTTTGGCAAGCGCGTTGGTTGCACCGGTCGGGTCGACATGACCATCGGTAGGGGTGTGTGCTGCACCAAAAATTTGATCGGTCTGAATTAGCGGGTGTAACTGAGCGACTTCTTCAGGGGTTATAACATGGTACGGGATGCCCAACTGTGCATAGAAACTTTCATAAACCCGAAACAATTCCAGCTCTCGTTGAGTGGCCGCCAAACGTAAGCTACCGGTTTGGTGGAATGATACGGACTGACCACTCTCACTTTCTGCCTGCAGGTAGGTACGTATGGAGCCTGCAAAGAGTTGCGTCATTGCAGGGTATGGGCCGAAATAAGTTGTGTTGCCTGCAGCATGCCAGGTTGACCCGGAGGTTAATTCTCTACGTTCTAGTAAAACAGAATCTGTCCATCCCATTTTAGCCAGCCAATACAGAACTGACGTGCCGACAATCCCCCCTCCGATAATTGCGACCTGCACGTCTGTTTTCACGGAATAACTCCTCAATTCAAGCCAATGGACCCTGATCAATCTGTGAGTCTATAGAGATTCGTCAGGTTGCCCGGTATCAACGCTTGTTTCTACATTATTAAAGATCTTATCGTTCTTCAAGCTTCACTTAGCATCTGAAAAAAGACGAAAGAAATTATTGGTGGTTGCATCAGCTAACTCTTGCAGCGGAATATCTCGCAGCCCGGCTATAAACTCAGCAGTGTGGCGAACGAATGCAGGTTCATTGGTTTTTCCCCGATGTGGCATGGGTGCCAGATAGGGTGCATCGGTTTCAACCAGTATTCGATCAAGCGGCGCTTTCACGGCAACCTCCTGAACCGACTTTGCACTTTTAAAGGTAACAATGCCTGAAAACGAAATGTAGAAACCGATATCCAGCGCTGCCTTGGCGACTTCCCAGTCTTCAGCAAAACAGTGCATTACACCACCTGCGTCGGAAGCGTTCATATCACGTAGTGTGTTCATGGTGTCTGCCGCCGCTGCCCGTGTATGAATTATCAATGGTTTCTTGCACGCTTTGGCGGCTTCGATGTGAGCGTGAAAACGCTCGTGCTGCCAGGTAAGATCGCCTTCACTGCGAAAATAATCCAGTCCGGTTTCGCCTATGGCAACTACGCGTGGATGATCAGCTGCTTTCAATAAGTCGTCGGCGGTTGGCTCATGACCGCCTTCGGTGGTCGGGTGTTTGCCGACAGAGGCGAATATTTGCGGATAATTATCGGCCAGTGCGATGACTTCAGCCTGATTTTCCCAACTGGTAGAGATACACAGTAAATGAGCGATTTGGTTATCTTCGGCATTCTGTAGAATGTCGGGTATGCGGCCATCGAAATCCGGAAAATTGAGATGGCAATGGGAATCGACAAGTTGCATGCTTTTAACCGGCGTGAAAAAACACTAGTTTACGCCGATAACAACTAGATGAGTAACCGGTATGAGTACAGCTAGCATTGAGATTACAGAAGACCCTGTTGCCATCGTGCAAAAGTGTGGTGAACAGGCCAGCGCGAGCGTGGCGATCCTGGCTAGTGCTGATACGGTAACGAAAAACAACGCGCTGCTTGCCATGGCTGAAGCCATCGATGCTTCAGCAAAACAGTTGCTTGTTGCGAACGCGCAAGATTTAGAAAATGCGAAGAAAACCGGCATTAGCGATGCGCTGTTCGACCGACTCGAACTAAATCCTGATCGTATTGCATCCATGTCAAAAGGCCTGCGTGACATTGCCGCGCAAGCCGATCCTGTTGGTGCCATGTCTGCCAGTGAGCGTCAGCCCTCAGGTCTGGAAATCGCTCGTATGCGGGTGCCGTTAGGTGTGATTGGTGTTATCTATGAGTCTCGACCCAACGTAACCGCTGATGCAGCAGCGTTGTGTTTAAAATCAGGTAACGCGGTTATTTTGCGTGGAGGTACTGAGGCCAGATTATCAAATGTTGCCATTGCCAAGTGTATAGCAAAAGGTCTGGCTGAAGCAGGGCTGCCCGAACATGCAGTGCAATTAATCAGTACTGCTGATCGTGCCGCGGTTGGTGCCATGCTGATCATGGAAGAGCACATCGATGTCATTATCCCTCGTGGTGGTAAAGGGTTGACTTCGCGCATTAGCCGCGATGCAAAGGTACCGGTTATCAAACACCTTGATGGCATCTGTCATGTCTATATCGATAGCAGTGCGGATAAAAATAAAGCAATAGACGTGGCGTTTAATTCGAAAACATATCGCTACGGCATCTGCGGATCAATGGAGACGTTGTTGGTCGCTGAATCAGAAGCTGCAAACGTTCTGCCGGGTCTGAGCGATGCGCTTGTCAAGCACGGTGTTGAACTCAGGGGGTGTTCTCGCACTCAAAAAATTGTACCCAGTGCCGGAGCTGCAACCGAGGAAGATTGGTCGACCGAATATTTGGGACCAATTCTCGCGATAAAAGTCGTAGATGGAATCGATGCTGCAATGCAACACATAGCCCAATACGGTTCAGGTCATACCGATGCGATTGTCACCAGCGACATTGAGCGAGCAAGAAAATTTGTGCGCCAGGTCGACTCAAGTTCTGTGATGGTTAATGCTGCAACCTGTTTCGCCGATGGTGCACAATATGGACTTGGTGCAGAAATTGGCATCAGTACCAATAAAATGCATGTTCGTGGTCCTGTGGGCGCGTTAGCTTTAACCACTGAAAAGTACGTAGTTACTGGGAACGGAACGACGCGTTCATAAATTTTACACTATGTTTGCTGGTCAAATTAACGGTTCCCGAGCGTTATAGTTATATAAAATGAAATAGATTAGTTAACTAATAGAGGTTAGAAGAATGTCATGAGTAAGAAACACAAAAAGAAAAAGCTGCAACTGAAAGCACGAAACGTGGTTGCTCTTAATCCGCTGTTGCAAAAATCAGCAGTACACGAAAAATCCGGCAAGGCGAAAAGAACTGCTGCGAAAATTCAATTGAAGAAAACCTGGTTTGAGCGAGTTGCTGCAATTGCGGCAGCTGGCCAAAGCCAGGTTTTCCGACCAACGTTTTTCGAGGCTGCACACAACTGTTGAACGATAAAGCGCAGCAACGCATCGGATTGTTCGGCGGCACATTCGACCCAGTGCATTTTGGACACCTGCGTCCGGCAATTGAACTCGCTGAAGGCTTTGCGCTTGACCATTTGCGTTTGCTACCAAACCATCGTCCAGTGCACCGCGACAAACCAACCGCGACTACTGAGCAGCGAATTGCCATGTTGGAGCTCGCTATTGACTCACAGCCTGAATTATTAGTCGACTCGCGCGAAGCAATGCGCGACAAACCTTCCTACACGTTCGATACCCTCACTGAGTTTCGAGCTGAGTTTCCGCAAGCTTCGTTGATCTTCTTTATGGGGCTCGATGCGTATTCCGAGTTTGATACCTGGCATCGATGGCAAGACATTCTTGAATTGGCGAATCTTGTAGTCATTGATCGTCCGGATGCGCAACTAAGCGATTGGTCCGCTAACTTGCTGAATGTGCAGCAGCAGAAACACGGTGATCGTGTGGTTGATTCGCCCTTTGGGGTGATAGAAAGACGCGAAGTGACTCAGTTAGCAATTTCTGCCACAGAGATAAGACACTGTATTGCAACGCGTCAAAGCATTGATTTTCTCCTGCCAGACTGCGTTAAGCAGTATATTGTGACCCACAAGCTGTATCAGCAATAAATCCGGTCTGCAGTGCTACCCATTTATTGGGTATCCAACAAAAAAACGGTATCATTCTCGTATGAATAGTGAGCAACTAATAAATCTGGCCTCTGAAGCACTCGATTCGATGAAAGGCGTGGACATTTCCGTAATCGATATCGCTGAAAAGTCGAGTATTGCCGATGCCATGATGGTCGCCACCGGTACCTCCAAACGTCATGTTCGTTCGCTGGCAGAATCGGTTCGCATCAGCGCCAAGCAAGCAGATCATGCTCCACTGGGTTTTGAAGGCGGTGATAGCAGCGATTGGATTCTGGTCGATCTCGGTGACGTCATTGTTCATGTCATGACCCAGGAAAAGCGTGATTTCTATGCACTGGAAAAACTGTGGTCAGTTGGCCCTGACAGTGATGAACAGCAGCCGAGTATGCTCGGCGCAGTTTGAATCGTGCCGACATTTCATAACCACCCATAAATTATGCAACTCTCGCTATGCGCAGTCGGCCGAAAAATGCCAGGCTGGGTGCAGCAAGGTTGTAGCGAATACCAGAAGCGCCTGCCAAAGGACTGGAAATTTGCAGTTCGCGAAATAGCTCAGGCAAACCTTGGCACAGCCTCCCTTAATAAAAACAAAGAAGGCGCAGCGTTAATCGCATCGGTGCCAGCGACTGCGCACATCGTGGCCCTGGACAATCGTGGTGCATCGTGGAGTACGGCTGAGTTGGCCGTTCAACTTCAATCGTGGCAGGAACTTGGGAAGCCCGTCGGTCTGCTCATTGGTGGTCCCGATGGTCTGGATGAAAGCACGCTGGCCAATACTCATCAGCAATGGAGCCTTTCTGCGTTAACGTTTCCTCATCCACTGGTCAGAGTTCTGGTTACAGAGCAAATTTATCGAGCACATTCGTTACTGATAAACCATCCTTACCACAGGGCTTGAATTTTTACGGTCTGATACACCTTACACGGGTAGCTTAGGCTCTGGCTCTGCAATCATTTGGACATTCCATTCGATATGAACAATTCGCTTATATTGGCTTCTGCATCGCCCCGGCGTCTGGAATTACTGGCTCAAATAGGTATCAGA
>Ga0114956_1000555_pt1 | contig 27408 bp, 34 predicted proteins | sample MaitaG_FD_87304 | JGI IMG/M metagenome (GOLD analysis project Ga0114956, IMG submission 87304) | Marine algal microbial communities from Maine, USA - Maine_Asex2 metaG | ecosystem: Host-associated > Algae > Red algae > Unclassified | place: Maine, USA | collected 2015-01-05
AACGCACGTCTCGCCAAGGTTGTACGCGCAGTCGTTCTCGAACTCGTTCATCCACTCTTCGACACCAAACGGTTCAATCTTCATGCGTGCTCCTCGATGTCATCGGCATCTCGCAAAGACCATGTCAAAATGCATTGGTCGCCCGTCAAATAGGAGGCGAAACTCCAGTCAGTGAAACTGGTCAAATTCAGCGAGGCGCTCTTCCACTCGGCCTTGATATTCGCGCCGCTCGGCGAGCGGAGCGAGTAGTGCTTCTGCCTCTTGCCGATCTCTTGCGATCGCAACGTTCCAAGGCATGAGCGCTAACTCGATGAAGCCGTCATCGGTGCTTGAAATCCACGCCCGCCGCAATGCGAAGAGCTCCCCCTCGTCAGCAAGCAGCCACGATAGGCGCTCGAGGAAGTCAAGTTTCATGTCCGCCGTAACGGCGCTTCCGAGACGGCCAAGCAACGCCTCAATGATGGTTCGAAGGGTGAGATCATCCATCAGCCACTCACCTGATAGATGACAGTCGAGTAGTCCGCCGAGTTGGCAATAAGTGACCCATCAGTTCGACTCATGCTTCCGAAAATATCACCAGAGCGTGCAGGTCCGCGATAGATGACCTCAAAGCCTGCAGCCTTCACAGCCTCATCAGAGGCACCGATGAATGCATTCTGCGGAGCACCCGTCACCCTCAGTGTGCCTCCCGGCCCTAGTACCCGAGCCGTTTCGGCTGACACAGCCTGGTAGTCGTACGGGTTCAGCGCGACGACCTCATCAAAGCTGGCGGACCCAAAGGGCAAGCCGCCTGCGTCCCCCACGACATTGACCCCAGAGCCAGGCAAGAGATCTAGATTCGTTGCGCCGGGCAGAGGATTCGAGCCAGAGCCCACGTTGAGAATCCGTTTCGAGTTGAGAAGCTTCGCCCCTCGGCCCGCTGCGGCTGGGACGATGGGGATTGCGACCGCGGCGCAGGCGCTGGTTACCCCGCCGACCGAGCCCGGCCCGGCAGCGAGAGCAACGCCCTCACCTACACACCAGATCGCATCGACGCCGTCTCCAATGACCGGAAACATGCCGGCGACAGTGGCGTAGAAGGTGAGCGCCTCCATCGTCGACATCTGCTCGGAGCAGTTGATGCCGCTGTGGCGGATTGGGCCGTGGTTCGCCACAATCCTTGCGCATCCATCGGCTTCCTGGAAAGCGTGCACCGCGTCGAGACGCAGCTGATTGACCTGGTTGTAATCAACCGTGCCGCAGTCTGCGGCCGCGCAGACGTCAAGCAGGAACGACGCAACCGCTACCTCCTCCAGGAGTACCAGCGGCTCATCAACCTGCTGTTCCGCAACGACGGCAATCTCCGCAGGAACAGCTTCAACGGTTGCTGGCTGTGTGGTTCGTGGCCTCTCGACCTGCACCGTGGTGGCCGCCTGGACGTTGCCGTTGACATTGTTGAATGCGGCGCTTTCGCCATTGCCGCCGATCGCAGTGTTGACATTGCCTGCCCCTGTCTTGCGAGTCTTGGACGATCTTGAACCGGTCGACTTTGCCTTCTCAGACTTTCGGATCTTGGCAATCTCCTCAGTGGAGACATCATTCGCCTCAAGGAACCGGTCGCTGGACATGTAACCCGTCGGGTCCCAGTAGGTGGCGGGGTTGTTGTTGGCGTAGGTGTAGCGGTTGAGGCTGATGGGGGTGCGGAGCTCGCCGGGGTAGGAATCTCGGCTTCGGAACGTTCCGCTGTTCGGCGTGTACCAACGCGCACCCATGTTGACGTCGCCCGTGACAGGGTCGGTGAAATCGCCCTGGAAGCCCAGGTTTGATTGACCGACACCGCTACTCAGATTCGCGAGAGGTTCACCGAACGGCGTGCGTGCACTGTTGACCTTCAGCTGATTCTGTTGGACATAACGCTCGTGGCTCACATCGCCGTGAAGGTTGAGATCGACATCGATGTTCTGGAGAGCTCCATTGCTGTTGCGATAGTTGTAGGCGAGAAGATCGCCGCCGAGACCGCGTGAGTAGTTGATCGTGCCAGCGGCTGTGCCGTTGCTGTAGGTGGTGGGTTCGATCGAATGGCCCGGGTAGGTGAACGCGTTGGCGGCGCCATTCTGGCTGCGTTCGGCGAGGCGGCCGAGAGCGTCGTAGTCGTAGTCGACTTCGGATTGGTCAGGAAACTTGGTGCCGGTGAGTTGGTGAAAGTCATCGAAGGTGAAGCGTTCGATGTCGCCGTCGCCACGGTCGATTTTGTTCAGGGTGCCGTCGGCATTCCATGTGTACGTCGCGTCGCCCGGGCCGGTCTTGATCCGGTTCGAGGCGTCGTAGGTCCAGGTCTTGGTTGTCTCGTCCCCGGAACTGTCGGCAACGAGCGAGACACGGTTACCGGCTTTGTCATAGTCGTAGGTTTCGGTGTGGTTCGTTTCGCCTTCGGTGATCGACCATTCGGTTAGGCGCCGGGCGCCGTCGTAGTCGAATTGTTCAGCTTGGGCGACAATCACGACCGCCCGCTCACCAGGGCCGCCGGGTTCGCGGGTCTTCGTTTCTTTGGTCTTGAGATCGCCGTTCGCAGTCCATGTGTAGGCCGCATCGCGCACACTCGTTTCAACGCCACGGCTCGACGTAAACCTCGCTTCTTCGGCTTTGACCCGTCCGGCGTCGTCGTAGGAGTACTGCTGGAAGTAGCCCTTGTTGTTGCCCTGTCCTTCGACGGAGCGTGCACTCAAGACTTGGCCGAGGTCGTTGTACGTGTAGGACCGCTTGCCCGCGATGGGGTCGACATGAGATGCAAGTTCGCGTTGGTTGTTCCATTTGAACGTGTGTGCCGTATCGGACGCGGGGTCGGTACGTTCTTCGAGTAGCCCGGCGTTGTCTTCGGTGTCGGCGTAGTACCCGAGTTCGGTGTCGCCCATCGGCCCCGTGCTGAGAAAGAGGGCACCGCGGGAGTCGTAGTGGAACTTCTGGGCTGCCGAGCCAGTGAGCTTGGCTGATGTTTGGCGGCGTTCGCCGTCGTAGCCGAAGGTGCGGGTGACGCCATCGGCCGTTTCCGTGTGCAGCAGCCCGGCCTCGGTAAACGTTCGAGTGATCGTGGCGTGGGTCGGATCCTTGGTGTCAGTGGCGAGACCACCGCCGTCATAGCCAATGGTCCAGGTGTTGCTGCCCGGTTCGGTCGTGGTCTCTTGCAGGTTCCACGGGTTGTAGGTGAAGCGGGTGACCTTGCCTCGGCCATCGACTTGGATCTTCAGATTCCCGGCTGCGTCGTACCCGAAGCGAGTCCATGGCCGTTCTGGACTGGCCTCGTCGCCATCTTCAGACGGCATGATCACGTAGCTGAGTCGACCGAGGTCGTCATAGCCATAGCTCGTGCGCACTCCAGCGGCGTCATAGGTCGCCTTCACCCGGCCAGCCCGGTCGAAACGAGTTTGCGTCATCCACTGCAGCTCGCGCGGGCTGTCTCTTTCGGCGCCGACGTCGCAGTTATCGACATCGGCCGCATTTGGGTTCTTTGAGGGACCGTAGAACTTTGTGATCTCGAGGTCGCCGCGCCCGTCGTAGCAGTATCGGGTCTTGTGATCCTCCGGGTCGGTGACCGTGAGCGGGTTGCCGAGATTGTCGTAGGTGTAGCTCCAACTAGCGCCGTCAGCGTCGCTCACCTTCGCGAGCTCGCCTGCCGAATTCCACTTCTGCGCGACGGTCGAGTTCCCGATCGATGTCGACGCAAGATGCCCGCCCGAGTCATAGGTGTACGTCGTCGTCTGACTCACGAGGTCGTAGCTGACACCGCCGACGTTTCGTACGCCGCCTTCGATTTCTTCTTCGATGACGAGGCCGTAGCCGTTGTGCTCATAGTTCGTCACAGCTCCGGCTTTGTCTTTGGTGCGCTCCATGTTCCCAGCGAGGTCGTAGTCGAAGCTGGCGTGGGAGCGGGCTTTGAGCTGCGCAGTCGTCGGCTGATCGCCGAGGCTGACATAAGGAGCGGTCTCTATCGTGACCTGGTTGAAGTCGTCGAACGCGTAGTAGGTGTAGTAGCCCCGGCGCGACGTGTACTTGGTGAGGTTCCCGTTCTCGTCGTAGTCGAAACCCTCGGTTGGCGCGTCAGCTCCGGCGCTGTCGAGCGGGTTGTCGTAGGCGGGGTGTGTGATCACGTTCGGCCGACCCAAAAGGTCACGGGTCGTCACGGTGGTGTTGTTGTTGGCGTCTTCCTCGTGGGTGATTTCGCCCCAGGCGTTGTACCCGATTTTCGACGTTGGACGGCGGACGGCGGCCTGGGTTGCCGGTGCGATAGCGACACCGAAGCCATCGGTTGATCTGGTGAAGACCTGCACCCTCGGCGCGGTAATCAGGAACGTGCGGCCGGCGCTGTCGACGGCGTAGTTCGTCGTGATCGGCTCGTCGATGAACGCCGCATCATCCTCCGGAGTCAGTTTGCGCTTGTAGGTCGTCGTCGCAATGAGATTGCCGCGCTCATCGTGGTCGTAGTCGGTAAAGATGTTGTCGACCGTTCGCCCAAGATATTTGGCCTCCTCGGTCCGGCTGACCTTTCCAAACTCGTAGTTCCACAACATGCGGCTCTGGTCGTCACCCAGGTTCCGGCTGGTCGTCTCGCGGGTGACTCGCCCCGACGATGCATAGGCATAGTCGGTGATAATCCAGTTCTTGAATCGTTGCGCGAGCTGCTCGGCAGTCAACTCAAGTTCAGGATGAGGGCGGTGGGTACCGACCCGTTGCTGCTTGACGAGGCCCGACAACGTGTAGTCGAACTCAGTGGTGAGGAACACCCCAACCCTTGGCTGGCCATTGTCGTTCGAGAGCTCTGGGTTATACCGCCCACCCTCAAGATGACGCAGCAAGAACCCTGTGCCCGCGTAGTTGTCATCGCCGAGACCCGCATAGATGTACTCATTAAGGCGGCGAGAGTTTCCAACCTCGCCGTCGAAGTCCTCGATCAGTTCGCGAATGACGCGATCGGCCCCGTCGTACTCGAACACGACCGTTGCGCCATCAACCGTTTCATCGGTGACCAGCCGACCCGCCGCGTCATGATCGAACCGCTTGATCACGATATCGGCGACGTTGGCATCGCCTTCGCCGTTGAGATCAATAGCGATCACCGAGTCGGGAAGATTGTCGCGACCGTAGGTCGTCTTCAGGCAGCTACGGCGCGCGTCACAGACCTGCTCGACATTCCCAACCTTGTCGAAGTACCGCCGCGTCGTATGCCCAGCGGCATCCCGTACTGCAGTCTCGCGTCCGAGGATGTCATAGCCATACGTTGTCGTCCGATCAAGGTTGCGGTCGTGAATCGCCTCGTTCCAGTTCACCGACGACTCAGTCACCTGGTACGGCTGCCCCTGCGGCGTGTACGTGGTGGCCGTCCGCAAACGGCGAGCAACCTGAGTCACGGGATTCGTCACAAGCGGGCCGAGCGTCTTCGTGATCAGGCCGGTTGGGCCGAGCTCGACGAGCGATGTCTCAACCCACCGGTTGTCAGAGCCTCGCAGGAACTCCGTCCTCGTTGTCTGGCCCCAGCTGTTGTGTTCAAAGCGCACCTCCAAGCCAGACGACGTGATGTCGTCGGGGTCATCCGATGAATACGAACCGACCTCTTCGCCAACCAGGTTCCATTGCTCGTCGTAGGTGTACTTGGTCCGGTCGAAGGTGCCTACCACGATCGGCTCGTTGTTCCGATCGCGTTCGAAAGGTTGTTCGAACGTCGTCGGAGAATGAAACTCTTTGACCACTCCGGTTGCCGAATCACGAACCCAGGTTTCCACCGCCGTATTGCCCGGGTTGATGGTCGTCGTCCGCTTCGTCAACGAACCGTTCGTGTACTCCATTAACTCGCAGAAGTTGGCCCTCGCGAGGTTGGCGAACCGCGTCCCCAGCGGGTTGCCAGCTCGATGGTCACATGAAGCGGTCATGTTGTGATCATCGTCATAGCCGTAGTAGCTGTACTCGCCCGCGCCGTTGCGCTCGGCGACCAGGTCGCCGTCATCATCGAAGAACAACTCGGTCGAATGTTCGACACACGTCGTCGCCTCGTCACACAGCGGATCCTCGATCCGGTACCGCCGACCCGCATCGTCGTAGTAGTACCGGGTGGGCGTCGATCCCGACCCGAACGGATTCATCGCGTAGAACTGGCCCTTGGTGTTGAACCGGTAGCTCCACCGGTTCGACGCGCCGTTCTCGGCGATACCAGCCGTACAAGGCCGTACCTCGACGGCAAGTTCCTCGTTCGTCGAGCACACCCAATGCCAGAGGTTTTGCGACAACAGATTTCCAACCGGCGCGTACTCGAACGTGGTGCTGTGCGCGACTGAGGTGGCCGGACGCTCCGTGAACGTCAGCACCCGTCCCGAGCCGTCATAGTTCACCTCACTCACCAGGATGGCGCTCGTCCCCCGAACATGGTTGAAAATGCCGTCCATCCGGTTCGCAGCGGAGTCCCCTTCGTTGTCCCAGCGATAGCCCTCACAAATCGCAATCGGACGGTTTGCGATTAGAGCGGCGCGCGGCTCGCAGACCGAACTCAGTCGGTCAGCGTTCGCTCCCAACTCGGGGCCATAGCGATATGACCACACGACGGCGCCGCCGGACTCTTCACGTGGATCCGGTGCAGTCACCGTGCTGATCTTGCCGTTCTGCCAAACGAACGCCAGCTCCCGCCCCGACCGCACATCCGCCACCGTCCGCAGCCGCCCGTTGTTGTAGTAAGTCAGCTCCAACTTGTTGCCCCACGCATCGCGGATCTCGATCAATCGCCCCGACCCAGCATCGAACAGATGTGAGCCACCGTCGCGATGTTCCAACAGATACCCGTCGGCCACTGATACCAACGTCTCGGTTTCACCTGTGCCGGCAGCCGGCTGCCACTTCACGGGGGCGCCGTTCCCGCTTGCGGCTGCAACGAACTCCGTCGCCGCGCCGTCGGCATGCTGCAGCACAAAGCCGCCGGGGTTGCCCCCGACCCCAACTCGATTCAGCCGAATGTCGTAGTTGAACGTCCAACCCTCGCCGAACGCGCCGGGAATCGCAGACGCCGAGTTGTACACCCGATGCACCGCAAGCTCCGGGCCAATGGTCGGAATCGAAACATCCGTGCGACTCACCACCCAGTTGCCCGTCGCGACATTCACACCTTTGACGTTCGCGTGATTCAAGTTGTGGCCGAGCAGTCCTAACTTTGCCTGCGACGCAACCTGCACAAACTCAAGTGACCACGACGTCGCCCCTTGCGTACGCGCACACCAGACGTAGTAGCCCTCTTCGGCGACGCGCGCCGCAGGAACATTGACCCACGCATCCGACCCAGCGAACGCATTCCACACCGCCGCCTTGGCATTGCAGGTGCTATCGACCTCGACCCCGGTCGGCGGGTCGACGCTCACCAAACCGATCGTGAACTCAATCTGCGCGCCGGGCGCATTCGCCGCGCTCGTCGCGCTCAGCTGCAGCGGTTGATCCTGGACGACCCGCCCTTTCGGCGACACCTGCACCGGAAACCCAGCTCCCGTTGGATCCGCAGCCGCAGCCGCAGACCCGGCCGCCGCAGCCGCCTGAACCGATGCCGATGCTGATGCTGATACGGATTCCGATGCCCCAAAGGACATCTCCAACGTGATCTCCTGCGGCGCGGGCGGCTCCAAAATTGGCTGCGGCACGTACACGGGCACCTCCAACGGCGGCGCTCCCGGCTCGACGACAACCTCGCCACCAGACGCATCCTGCGCCTCGGCAACAGAAAGCCCGAGCACCGGTAATGCCGACGCGAGAAGTCCGACACACAACGCCAGCACAACGGCGACCACGCCGAAGCGCCCACAGTGGAAGCGTCTCCAACTGCCCGACCGCAAACCCTGAACAACCATCACGCCACTCCCATGTCGTTTGTTGGTCGGAGGAGCGTCACATCCGCATGTGACGGTCACCCACCGACGGAATGAACGTAAATGACATGAAAGTACATGCCAAGCCTGTTAATGCATTTCATGTCGTCTCACCCCCGTGCCAAACTGGCGAACACATGCGACGTACATCCCGCCACCTGAGCCCCGTGAGCCTCCCCCAATGACAACGAGCGCCGACTTCCGCACCGAGATCCAGACGTTCTTCGACGACGCGCTGCCAAGCGCGCTCGACGACGTCCAAGGAACGCAGGCCCGAGCGAAGGTGTGGCGCGCTGCACTGTTCGATGCCGGCCTGGCCGCACTCGACTATCCAGTCGAGTTCGGTGGTCGTGACCTCGCCCCCGAACTACTCCAGTTGTGGCGCGACGAAAGCCGCGGCCGCGTGCCTCGGGAAGACGCCATGTTCGGCATCGGGGTTGGCATGGCCCTGCCAACAATTCGCGATTACGCGACCGACGAGCTGAAAGCCCGCTTTCTCGCAGCCGGCCTCCGCGGCGACGACGTCTGGTGTCAGATGTATAGCGAACCGGGCTCGGGCTCGGATCTCGCCGCGTTAACAACCAGCGCGGTGCTCGATGGCGACGAATGGATCGTCAACGGCCAGAAAGTTTGGACGTCAGGAGCCCAGCAAAGCCAGTACGCAATCCTCCTCGCCCGTACCGATTTCGACGCTCCCAAACACCGGGGCATCACTATGTTCATCCTCCCGATGGAACAGCCCGGCGTGACCGTGCGCCCGCTCGTACAGATGACGGGCATCAGCGAGTTCAACGAGGTGTTCATCGACGACGCCCGAATCCCCCGCGATTGGGTTGTCGGCGAGGTGAACGGCGGATGGGCCACGGCAGTTGCGCTACTCGGTCACGAACGCCGCCAAACGGGAACCGGGTCGATGAGTGGCACCGCGCAATCCCGCTCGAAGGCCGGTCGCTCCCCTATCCCCGTCGCCCAGCTCCGCGAGCTCGCGGCGCGGGCCGGCCGCACCGACGACCCCGTGGTTCGACAAGAACTCGCTCGCCTGCATGCCGGCGAGCGCATCGTCGGTTGGATCGGGGCCCGCCGCATCCACCCATCTATCGGCAAGCTCTGGCGCACCAAGCAAGGTCGCGCCGCCGCCGACCTCGCCGCCGCGCTCGCCTTCCCCGCCTCGCCGGCCTGGGACGGCAACCTCACCGACCAGCCCAGCATCGACGACGACTACTTCAACTACCACATCCTCAACTGTCGCGGAATGAGCCTTGGTGGCGGCACCGACGAGATTCAGCGCAACACCCTTGGCGAACGAGCCCTCGGCTTGCCTCGTGAACCAGGCCCCGACAAGGCGACCCCGTTCCGCGAGCTACCGAAGAATTGACCCGGACGCCAGCCGACTACTTGTCGGCGGCCGCAATCGGGCGCATCCGACGGCCCGGCATCGGGTCGGCGGCGAGTGCTCGAGCGACCCACTCCTCGGCGGTGTCGGTCACGACGGTGCGACGCAGGGAGGTCTTGATTCGCCGGACGCCATCGGGATCGTGGCCCGCAAGTCGCTCGGCCAGAGCGAGAGCGGCAGACACAACGTCGGCATCGGGCACCGACTGATAGGCGACGCCAAGGCGCACGAGCTCGGGGCCGGCCACCCGATCGCCGAGCAGCGCCAGCCGACCAGCAACCGCTTCGCTGAACCGCAGCCGTAGCCAGGCCATGTTCATCGGCGCCGCCATGCCCTGCTGGATCTCGCCGACCTGCAAGAACGATTCGTCGCCGGCGATCAGGAGGTCGCACGCCAACGCCAGCGCCGCGCCGCCGTTCACCGCAGCCCGCTCCAGCGCCCCGACAATGACGAGGTTCGAGTCGAACAGGGCCCGATGCACGCGTTGCCACTTGTGGCCGAACTGGGGCACCCAGTCGGGCTGCGGATGCTGACCAAACTCCTTGAGGTCGAGGCCAGAACAGAACGCACCCCCGGTGCCGCCAAGCACCAGCACGGTCACCGCGTCGTCGGCGTTGAGTGTTTCGATCGCATCGCCGAGCTGGTCAGCCAACGGGCCGGTCAGCGCGTTCCGCCGCTTCGGCCGATTCAGCTGCACATGAGCGATCCGCTCGCTCGGACGTTCAGTTAGCACCAGATCGGTCATGACCTACGAGCTTTCCATATGCCGAGCGTTCAGTACTCGACGTTCCAGAGCACCAAACCTTGCGGCGGGGCGACGGCGCTTGCGAGCTGCCGATCGCGAGCCGCCAACAAGAGCTCGATACCGGTTCGATCGTTGCGGCCAAGCCCAACCTCGACCAACGCGGCGACAAGTGATCGCACCATCTGTGTGCAGAACGCGTTGGCGGTAATATCAAACCGGAGCTCCCCCCACACGCGCCCAACCCGATCGGCCTCATCGTCGGCCGGTTCGCTCGTGACTTCGACCCAGTCGGTCGACCGAACCCGCCGGATATTGCTGGCGACGATGGTCTCACCATCAACGACCACATCCTTGCGCCGACAGAACGACGTAAAGTCGTGAGCCCCCACAAACACCGTCGCGGTATCGCGCATCGCCGCAAGATCCAGCGGATGCCGCACGTGCCACACCTGACCTCGCCGAATCGGATCCGGCCACGGCTGCGATAACACCGTGTACCGATACGACCGGGCCAATGCCGAACCCCGTGCGTCGAAATCACTGTCGACAACCCGCGCCCAATCGACCACCACACCATCATCGCCGCACATCGCGTTCAGCGATCGCTGCAGCTTTTGGGGTGACAACGCCCGCACCGGATCATCAGCATCGGGGACATCGAACGTGACGACTTGCCCGCGCGCATGAACGCCGGCATCGGTTCGCCCAGCGCAGGTGACCATGATCGATTGGCCGTAGATCTTCGCCAGAGCGTTCTGTAGAACGCCGGCGACGGTCACGACGTCAGGGTTCACGGCAAAGCCGCGAAACCGTCCACCGTCATAGGTCAGTCCGAGAGCAAGCCGCATGCGCGATCTCGGGAACCGGGCAGGCGCTCAGCGCCCAACGGTTCTCAGACCAGTTCGATGCGCGCCATTGGCGCCTTGTCGCCCGTGCGAGGACCGATCTTGAGAATCCGGGTGTAACCACCCGGGCGATCGGCGTAGCGCGGACCGACTTCTTCCATCAGCTTGTCGGCGATCTCACGATCGTTCAGGAACTTGATGATCTGACGGTGGTTGTGCAAACCACCGTTCTTCGCCTTGGTGATCATCTTCTCGGCGATCGGGCGCATGGCCTTCGCCTTGGCCTCGGTGGTGGTGATACCTTCGGCCGCAACGAGCGACGCGACGAGGTTCGCCATCATGAGTTTTTGGTGCTGCGACGAGCCGCCGAAACGACGGCCCTTCTTGGGAGTTGCCGGCATGTTCCTTAGCCTCTGGTTGCGAGCGAGAGACCTCGCTCGTCGAGCTTGTCAGTTACTTCGTCGAGCGACTTCTGGCCGAAGTTGGTAATAGCCAGCAGGTCGTCGGGGGTCTTCTGCACGAGCTCGCCCACGGTGTTGACCTGGGCCCGCTTGAGGCAGTTGCGAGGACGCTCGGACAGATCGAGGTCTTCGATCGGCTTGTCGAGGTCCGGAGAAACCTGATCGATCTGGGCGATATCGGTGAGGGCCAACGACTGGGGCTCGTCACTCATCTCTTCGACCAACTGCACGAGGTTACGCAGCGTGCCGCCAGCCGATGCCAGCGCTTCACGCGGGCTGATCGAACCATCGGTGTGGATGTCGAGAACAAGGCGGTCGTAGTTGGTCGACTGCTCAACGCGAGTTGGCTCAACCTCGAACGACACCCGACGAACCGGCGAGTAGATCGCGTCGATCGGGATAACACCAATGGTGGCACCCGTGTCGTGCTGATCGGCCGAGACATAACCGCTGCCCCGCTCGACAGTGATGTCGACGGCAAGGCGGCCCTTCGAGTTCAGGGTCGCGATGTGAAGATCGGTGTCTAGCACCTCGACCTCCGGGTTCACCTGCAGCTCAGCTGCGGTGACATCGGCCGGGCCGCGCACGTCGAGGCGCAGTGTGACTGGCTCGTCAGAGTGCGACCGCAGGACGAGGTCCTTCATGTTCAGAAGAATGTCGGTGACATCCTCGGTGACACCGGGCAGGGTGTCGAACTCGTGCAGGGCCTCGTCGAACCGGACCTGCGTAACCGCAGCACCGGGAATCGAGGAAAGCAGCGTGCGGCGAAGCGAGTTGCCCATCGTGTGACCAAAGCCCGGCTCAAGGGGTCCGATCGCAAACTTCTGTCGGTTGTCTGATTCTTCGTTGACCGCTTCGACGGACGGGCGCTGAATTACGAGCATCAATTGCCACCTTTATTCAGTCGTACAACCCTGCGGGGGCTGCACTACTTGAGACTGCTGCCAAAACCACCACGCCCCTGCGACGGGACGCCCACCCCGACTGGGGGGCGGCTGTTCTTTCTTGCGTTCGTTTACTTGCTGTACAGCTCGACGATGAGCTGTTCGCGTACGGGGATGTCGATCTGCTCGCGAACCGGAAGCTCCCGGATCGTGTGCGACCAACCATCGTCGCCCGAATCGAGCCACGCCGGAGCCTGGCGATCAAGTACGTCCTTGTTCCACACGAAAGTGGCGCCCGAACGAGACTTCGTACGTACGGTCACGATGTCGCCCTTGCGGACTCGGAAGCTCGGGATCGTGACCCGCTTGCCGTTGACATCGATGTGGCCGTGATTCACGAACTGACGAGCCTGCGGGCGGGTTGCCGCGACGCCGGAGCGATAGATCACGTTGTCGAGGCGGCACTCGAGGTACCGGAGCATGTTCTCGCCGGTCACACCTTCGCGGCGGTTGGCCTCTTCGTAGATGTTGCGGAACTGTCGTTCGGTGAGACCGTAGGCGAAACGCGCCTTCTGCTTCTCTTGCAACTGGAGGAGGTACTCAGAAACGTTGCCACGGCGGCGGGTGCGGCCATGATCGCCGGGCGGGTACGGGCGCTTATCGAGGGCGATTGTTTCGCCCTTCGTGCCCCAGATGTTGGTGCCAAGGCGGCGAGAGACTCGTGCTCTCGGACCGGTGTAACGCGACATGTCAGACCCTCCGACGCTTAGGTAGGCGGCAACCGTTGTGGGGAACCGGCGTAACATCTTTGATGCCGGTCACTTCGATGCCGATGTTCTGCAATGAACGAATAGCGGTCTCGCGACCAGAACCTGGACCGGTGACGTGCACGTCGACCCGGCGCAAACCATGTTCCATGGCCTTGCGAGCAGCCTGCTCGGCTGCGGTCTGAGCGGCGAACGGCGTGGACTTACGAGAACCCTTGAAACCGACGTTGCCGGCGGAGGCCCACGAAATCACGTTGCCCTGCTGATCCGTGATCGAGATGATCGTGTTGTTGAACGAGCTCTTGATGTGAGCGATGCCATGCGTGACATTTTTCTTCTCACGCTTCTTACGACTTGGCTGAGCCATTACTTCAATACCTTCTTCTTGCCCGCAACGGTCTTCTTCGGACCCTTGCGGGTACGGGCGTTCGTGTGCGTCCGCTGACCGCGGACGGGAAGGCCACGGCGATGCCGGATGCCTTGGTAGCTGCCGATCTCCATCTTGCGCTTGATGTCCTGCTGGACTTCGCGGCGCAGGTCACCTTCCACGCGGAGGTTCTGCTCGATGTAGCCACGCAGCGTTGCGACTTCCTGGTCGGAGAGGTCGCGGACCCGCGTGTTCGGATCGATACCCGTTGCACTCAACAGGATCGTGGCCGTCGTGGGGCCGATGCCATAGATGTAGGTGAGAGATATCAGAACCCGCTTGTCACGGGGAATATCAACGCCGGAGATACGTGCCATAAATCAGCCCTGCCGCTGCTTGTGTCGGGGGTTCGAACAGATGACTCGCACTCGGCCGTGACGTCGGATCACGCGGCACTTGTCACACATCTTTTTGACGCTGGGTCGTACTTTCAAGAGATTCTCGTTCTGGTGAGGTGAGGTGGTTTCCGGCTACTTGTACCGGTAGGTGATGCGACCTCGTTGGAGGTCGTAAGGAGTGAGTTCGACCTGGACCTTGTCGCCCGGGAGAATGCGGATGTAGTGCATGCGCATCTTGCCGGAAATATGGGCCAGGACTTCGTGTCCGTTGTCTAACTCAACGCGAAACATTGCGTTGGGGAGGGATTCAAGAACGGTCCCTTCAACAAGGATCGCGTCTTCTTTTTTCGCCAGGGCATTGCCTTCCGTCGCGCAGGTAGCGTCCTACCTGCTTGGGGTGTCGGTGCGCCGCAAACCTGCGTCGAGCCGACAGAACAGTCTATGGGGTGTCAGAGTTATTGGCCAACCTGCGGTCAACGGCGGTCGCGATGCGGTCTGCGACCTCGTCTTCGGTCCCGAGGCCGTCGACTACTTCGAGCAGCTGCTGATCGCCAAACCAGGCAATGAGCGGCGCCGTCATTTCTTCGTAGAGACCCAAGCGCTTGTCGATCGCTTCTGGGGTGTCATCGTTGCGCCCGCGGTCGAGCATGCGGGCTTTACATTCTTCATACGGGACATCGAGGTTGATGCCCGCGGTCATGCCACCGAGCGGCACCATCATTTCGGCCAGCGTTTCCGCCTGAACGGGAGTACGCGGGAAGCCGTCGAGCAACACGCCATTCTCGACGATGTCGGCGTCGGTCAGTCGCTCACCGACGATGCCATTCATGACGTCATCAGGCACCAACCCGCCACTGTCCATGACCGCCTTGGCCTGCTTGCCAAGTTCGGTCTCCGCCGCAACCGCGGCGCGCAACATGTCACCGGTCGAGACATGGACACAGCCATATCGTTCGACGAGGTGCGCGCACTGCGTGCCTTTGCCGGACCCCTGAGGGCCGAAGATGATGAGGTTGACCATGGAGGCGGTCTCGGTCGACGGGCCGGTCATGATTACTTGAGGAAGCCCTCGTAATTACGCATCATGAGCTGGCTATCGATCTGCTTCATTGTTTCAAGGGCCACACCGACGGCGATCAAGATCGAGATACCGGTGAAGCCGAACGCACCTGAAGTGTCGTCGGGAAGCACGATGCTGAGCACCAACGCCGGCAGCAATGCCACCGCAGCGATGAAGAGGGCGCCAGGCAACGTGATACGAGCCAAGATCTTGGCCAGGTATCGCTCGGTCTGAGGGCCGGGGCGGATACCGGGGATGAAGCCACCCTGCTTGCGGATCGTGTCGGCCTGCTTCACCGGATCGAAGGTGATCGCGGTGTAGAAGTAGGCAAAGCCGATGATCAGCAGACCAAAGATGATGAGGTAGATCGGGTCGCCCGGTCGCACGAGGTGGGTGTCGACCCAACGCTGCACGGCGGCGCCCCAACCTTCAGGCGGAAGCACCACGGCGACCAGCTGCGGCAGGTACAGCACCGAGCTGGCGAAGATGATCGGGATAACACCGGACTGGTTGACCTTGAGCGGGATGTACGTGCTCTGACCGCCATACATGCGGCGCCCGACAACGCGCTTCGCGAACTGCACCGGAATACGACGCTGGCCCTGCTCGACGTAGACGATCACGAACAGCATCGCGACGTACATAAGAAGGATGCTGATCAGCCAGACCCACCCGGCGTTCTCCTTGACGAGTGAGAGCTGATTCGGAAGAGCGGCAACAACGGCGGCGAAGATGATGATCGACATGCCGTTGCCGATTCCCTTCTGCGTGATGAGCTCGCCCATCCACATCAGCAGCGCAGTACCGGCGGTCAAGGTGATGACCACCATGGAGACAGTGAGAAAGTTGAAGGTCGGCAAAAGGTCGAGGCCGGTTCCGGCACCGCCACCGATGCCGAGGCCACCGCCACCCTGGTGGAACAGGAACGCAAAGCCAGTTGCCTGCACAATGCCGATCGAGATCGTGAGGTAGCGAGTCCACTGGGTGATCTTGCGCTGCCCAACCGCTCCTTGTTCCTGCCATTGCTCGATGCGAGGAACAACAACACCCATGATCTGCATGATGATCGAGGCAGTGATGTACGGGAAGATGCCCAACGAGAACACGGCGAACTGGGTGAGCGCGCCGCCCGAGAACAACTGCAGGAACGACAGGACGCCACCGTCTTCGGCTCGGGCCCGCAACGCGGTGACCGCGTCGACGTTGATGCCGGGAGCCGGGATGAACGCACCGATGCGATAGATGACGAGCATTGCGATCGTGAACAGGATCTTGTTGCGCAGATCCGGAATGCGCATGACGTTGCGAATATTGGTAAACGTGGCGAGCACGGGAGTCCCTTTGGTATTCGAAGGCCGAAACGGAGAACCGGTTTACCGGTTCTGGTGAGCGCTTCCGTTGGCAGCAGGGCGACCCTGCTTGAACGGGAGGGGCAGTCTCTCAACGGTACCGCCCGCGCCTTCGATAGCTGAGGCAGCCGATTCCGAAAAAGCGTGTGCTTTCACCGTGACGGCACGCGATATTTCGCCGCGTCCAAGGACCTTGACGAGGTCGTTCTTGCCGACCAAGCCCTGCTCGAACAACGCTTCGGGTGAGACATCACTCAGGCCGCAATCGTTGATCGTGTCGAGGTTGACCGCGTGGTACTCGATGCGGAACGGGTTGTTGAAGCCTCGCAGCTTCGGCACCCGCTTGTGCAGTGGCATCTGGCCACCTTCGAAGCCAACTCGCACGGTGTTACGTGCGCGCTGGCCCTTCGAACCACGACCAGCGGTCTTGCCGCCGTGGCCGCCGATACCGCGGCCCTTGCGCTTCGCGCGCTTGGTTGATCCGGGTGCCGGTTTGAGATCATGAATCTTCATCAGAATTTCCCTGTACGAGACAGAAGATCAGCTGTCGCTGACTTCTTCGACCGAAATGAGGTGGGGGACCTTCGCGATCATTCCCCGAATCTCGGGGCGGTCGGGAAGGGTGTTGCTCTTGCCGATGCGACCAAGGCCGAGCGAGCGGAGCGTGCCGCGCTGCTTGGGCTTCGTGCCGATCGTCGAGCCGGTTTGTGTCACCTTGATAGCCATCAACGGACACCACCGGAACGAGATGCCGTGTGCGACTTCTCAGACTCGTTGTAGGCGGCCAGCAACGGTGCGGGCGTGAACTCGGCGGCGTCGAGGCCACGAAGGCGGGCGATCTCGTCGGGGCGCTTGAGCGACCGGAGGCCGTTGATCGTGGCCCGAGCGATGTTGATGCCATTCGACGAACCGAGCGACTTGCACAACACGTCGTGCACGCCGGCTTCTTCGAGAATGATGCGAGCAGCGCCACCGGCGATGACACCGGTACCCGGAGCAGCGGGCTTCATCAGCACCCGGCCGGCACCATTGGTACCGACGATGGGGTGGGTGATGGTTCCTGCAGTGAGAGGAACGCTGAACAGGTTGCGACGAGCCTCTTCGGTGCCCTTCTGGATTGCCAGCGGGACCTCTTTGGCCTTGCCGTAGCCGAGACCGACTCGACCAGCACCGTCGCCGATGACGACAAGCGCGGTGAACGAGAAACGTCGACCACCCTTGACGACCTTGGCAACACGGTTGATGTTGATCACGCGTGAGTCGCGCAGCTGGCCATCGCCTTGATCATTGTGCTGAGCCATCAGAACTCCAGTCCTGCTTCACGGGCGGCGTCGGCCAAAGCGGCGACCCGTCCGTGATAGATGTTTCCGCCACGATCGAATACGACCTGGCTAATGCCTGCTGACTTGGCTCGCTCGGCCACAAGCTGACCGACCGACGATGCGGCGGCGGCGTTGCTGGTGCCATCGGAGCGCAAGTCGGTTTCGAGCGTCGATGCCGAGGCCAACGTGCGACCGGCATAGTCGTCGATGACCTGAGCCGAAATGTGCTTGTTCGAGCGGTGGACGGCCAAGCGGGGGCGCTCGGCGGTGCCATGCACGCGCTTGCGTACTCGGACCTGTCGACGAGCTCGTTGTTTGTTTCTCGATACTTTCGCCATGATTCCTACTTCGCGGCCTTACCGGCTTTGCGGATGACGTACTCACCGACGTAGCGGATGCCCTTGCCCTTGTAGGGCTCTGGCTTCCGGAAGGCACGGATCTCGGCGGCCACCTGGCCGACCTTCTGCTTGTCGATGCCGATGACAGAGATCTTGGTTTGCTCGGGAACATCGAATTCGATGCCGTCCGGCGCTTGGTAGTTCACCGGGTGGCTGAAACCGAGCTGCAGTTCAAGGCCGTTCTTGCCCTTGGCTGCGGCACGGTAACCAACGCCAACGATCTCAAGTTCCTTCCGGAACCCTTCGTTGACACCGATGATCATGTTGTTCACCAACGATCGAGTCAGCCCATGAAGCGCCTTGGACTCACCTTCGTTGTCGGGTCGTTCAACGACGATCTCGTCGCCATCTTGGCGAAGCGTGATCTGCTCGGGAACGTTCATGTCGAGTTCGCCCTTAGGGCCCTTCGCGGTGATCGATGACCCACTGATGGAGATATCGACGCCGGACGGGACAGGGACTGGCGAATTACCGATACGTGACATGGCGACCTACCAGACGTAGCAGAGCACTTCGCCACCCATGCGGCGGCGGCGTGCTTCGCGATCGGTCATAAGGCCCTTGCTGGTCGATAGCACGGCAACGCCGAGACCACCGATAACACGGGGAACCTCATGAGACTTCGAGTACACCCGGAGACCGGGCTTCGAGACACGTTCCAGACCCGAGATGACGCGCTCGCGCTCGGGCGAGTACTTCATGCGGATCGTCAAGTTCTGGCCCGGGCGCCCTTCGGCTTCTTCAACATCGAACTCGCCGATGTAACCCTCGGACTTCAGAACGTTGGCTAGTGCCAGCTTCAGTTTCGAGGCCGGCATGATCACCTCGTCGTGCATCGCGATGTTCGCGTTGCGAATACGAGTGAGCATGTCAGCTACAGGATCAGTCATCATTTTTGCATCACCTACCAGGAAGCCTTGGTCAGACCGGGAATCTCGCCTTTGTGCGCCATGTCGCGCAGGCAGACCCGGCAGAGGCCGAACTTGCGATACACCGAGCGGGGCCGACCACAACGGCGGCACCGCGTGTAGCCACGAACCTTGAACTTCGGGGTTCGCTGCTGTTTCTGGATGAGCGCTTTCTTAGCCATTATCAGGCCTCCCGTCGGAACGGAAAGCTGAAGGCGTCGAGCAGAGCGCGCCCTTCAGCATCGTTGGTGGCGGTTGTAACGATCGTGATGTCCATACCACGGGTGATATCGACATCGTCGTATTCGATCTCGGGAAAGATGAGCTGTTCGGTGACACCAAAGGTGTAGTTGCCGCGCCCATCGAAGGACTTCGTGGGCAAGCCACGGAAGTCACGAATTCGGGGAATCGCCAGCGTCATGAGCCGGTCGAAGAACTCCCACATGCGGTCGCCGCGAAGGGTCACCTTTGCGCCGATCGGGTTGCCCTCACGAAGCTTGAAGTTTGCGATCGACTTCTTCGCTCGCGTGGTGACTGGCTGCTGGCCCGTGATCGTGGCCAACGTGGTGATTGCGCCGTCGAGGAGCTTGGCCTGCTGCGTTGCCGCGCCGACGCCCATATTGACGACAATCTTTTCGAGACGAGGAACCTGCATGATGTTGCTCAGGTTGAGTTCTTCACCCAGGGGGCCCTGGATCTCGTCGAAGTACTTTTTCTTGAGGCGAGGTGCCGTTTCGACAACGGTGCTCATTTGATGTCAGCTCCCGTGCGCTTGCAGATACGGACCTTGGTGCCGTCGTCTTCGATGCGGAAACCGACGCGGGTCGGCTTGCCATCGGAAGGACTGACAACGGCCACTCGCGAAAGTGGTAGCGGCATGTCTTTGTCGATGATGCCGCCTTGCATCGTTTCGCTGGTGGCGGCCATGTGCTTACGCACGATGTTCACGCCGTCGACGAGAACGGTGCCCTTCTTCGGATACACCGCCGACACGGTTCCTTCGGCTCCGCGGTCTTTGCCCGAAAGCACGACGACGCGGTCACCCTTCTTGATCTTTGACATCAGAGAACCTCTGGGGCCAGGGAGACGATGCGCATGAACTTCTTGTCACGCAGCTCACGGCCGACTGGGCCGAAGATACGAGTTCCACGCGGCTGCATCTGATCGTTGATCAGCACTGCAGCGTTTTCGTCAAAGCGGATGTAGCTGCCGTCTGGACGGCGCTTTTCTTTCTTCACACGGACGACGACGCACTTGACGACTTCGCCCTTCTTCACGGCGGCGCCGGGCATGGCGTCCTTCACGGTGGCGACAAACACATCGCCAATCGAGGCATAGCGGCGACGTGAGCCGCCAAGCACCTTGATGCAAAGGACTTCACGGGCGCCGGAGTTGTCTGCGACCTTGAGTCTGGATTCTTGCTGAATCATCGGATTGGTTCCTTCGGAGAGCCGGGCCTAGCGGGCCCGCTCGACGACCTCAAGGAGGCGCCAGCGCTTGTTCTTCGACAACGGACGTGTTTCGACGATGCGAACAACGTCACCGATGTTCATGGTGTTGTCCTCGTCATGGACGTAGAGCCGCTTATCGCGCTGCACCGTCTTGTTATAGCGACGGTGGCGGACTCGGTCGGTCGCAACAATGACGGCCGTCTTGTCCATCTTGTTCGACACGACAGTGCCCTCGCGGACCTTGCGCTTCGAGGCAACTTCGCCCTCGACAACGGCGGGAGCAGCGGCAGCCTCTGCGACTGGGGCGGCAGGAGCTTCAGCGGCGGTGTCTTCAGCGGCAGGAGCTTCAGCGGCAGGAGCTTCAGCGGCAGGAGCTTCAGCGGCAGGAGCTTCAGCGGCGGTGTCTTCAGCGAGACCGCCGACGACGCCGTCGATGTCATCGACCTGCACCGTCTTGTCGCTCACGACGGCAGCGGAGTGCGCAGCAGCAATAGCTGCGAACGATGCGCCGTCGTCGACGACGATCTCTTCTTCGTGAACCTCGGCGTGCTCAAGGTGTTCTTCGGCATCCTTGAGGAGCTCGGCTTGGGTCTTGTCGTCACTCATCAGTTGGCCTCCGTTGCTTCGGCCGCTGCGATTTCGCGTTCACGAATCGCGGTCTTAATGCGAGCAACCTGCTTCTTGACTTCCTTAACCCGCGCGTAGTTGTCGAGCTGGCCGGTGACCAGCTGAAAGCGCAGGTTCAACAATTCGTCCTTTGTCTCATCGAGGAGCTCGAGGAGATCGGTGTCGCCGAGTTCGGCGAGCGCTACAGACTTCGCCATTAGAAGCCCTCCTTACGTTCCACAAACTTCGCCTTGATGGGAAGCTTCTGGATGGCACGGTCAATCGCCTCGCGGGCAACGACCGGGTCGCCGTACGACAGTTCGAACATCACGCGGCCCGGACGAACCGGGCAGACCCAGAGCTCGGGGTTGCCCTTGCCGGAACCCATACGGGTTTCGGCAGGTTTCTGCGTAACGGGCTTGTCGGGGAACACGTTGATCCACACCTTGCCACCACGCTTGATGTGACGGGTCATGGCGATACGTGCGGCTTCGATCTGACGAGCCGTGATCCAACCCGGCTCGAGAGCCTGGATGCCGTATTCGCCGAAGGTCACCTGGCTGCCGCCCTTGGTGTTGCCACGGAGGCGACCGCGATGGTGTTTGCGGTGCTTTGTCTTCTTGGGCATCAACATGATCAGTCACCATCTCCCATGCGGAACTTGTCCTGGTCGCCGCCACCCTGCTCGCGGGCCTTGCGCTCGATCTCTTCCTCGGCATCGAGGAGCTTTTCGAATTCCGGATCGGCCTGTTTGAGCAGTGGTTCGGCGGCGACAGGCGCAGCTGCTGCAGCGGCGGGCTCGGCGGCCGGATCAGCAGGAGCCTCAGCGGCCGGCGCAGCGGCAGCGGCAGCAGGAGCCTCGGCTTCAGCCTCGCGGCCGGTCGACGAGATGACCTTGCGGGGCTTGCCACCAGCAGCGACATCGCCGACTGCAAGGGCGGCTTCCTTGGCGATTTTTTCTTCAGCAGCAACCGAGTAGGGCAGGATGTCGCCCTTGTAGATCCAAACCTTGACGCCGATGCGGCCGTAGGTCGTGATTGCTTCACGGAAGCCATAGTCGATGTCGGCGCGCAGCGTGTGCAGTGGCACTCGGCCTTCGCGGTAGAACTCGCTACGGGACATTTCGGAGCCACCAAGGCGACCCGAGCACTGGACTCGGATACCGAGGGCGCCAGCCTTCTGGGCATTCTGGATCGCACGCTTCATGGCCCGACGGAATGCCACACGACCAGCGAGCTGGTCGGCGATGCCCTGCGCGGTGATAGCGGCGTCGAGTTCGGGCTGCTTGATCTCTTGGATGTTCAGCTGCACCTTGGCATTGCCCGTAATGCGGGTGAGTTCGGCGCGGATGCGGTCGGCCTCACTGCCACGACGGCCAATGACGATGCCGGGACGAGCAGTGTGCACGTCGACCCGAAGGCGATCACGCGTGCGCTCGATCTCGATGCGGCTGATCGCCGCATGCGCAAGATCCTTGTTGATGAAATTGCGGATCTGCCAGTCCTCGATGAGGAAGTCCTGGTATTCCTGCCGGTCGGCAAACCAACGCGACTTCCAGTCGGTGGTGATTCCGAGGCGGAATCCGTAGGGGTTGACTTTCTGACCCATAACTACTCTTCCTCGCTTGCCGCGTCATTGCCAGCAGCGTCTTCGGCTGCATCTTCAACAACATCGTCGCCGGCGGCGGCATCGATGGCGGCGGTCGCCGCAGCGATACTGGCTGCGATCGGATCGACTTCGGTTGCTTCGTCAGCAGGCGCTTCGACGGCCTCGGCCGACTCGTCGCCTTCGTCAGCCTCTTGGCTCTTGGCCACACGGCGGCGACGGGCTTCGGCGGAAGCGGCGCTCGTGCCGACCTGCGATGCCTGACGCTCACGGAGCTTCTCGAGCTCTTCGTCTTCGTAGCGAGCCACGATGATCGTGATGTGGCAGGTGCGCTTGTTGATGCGCGATGCCCGGCCACGGGCCCGGGGGCGGAAACGCTTGAGGGTCGGGCCCTCGTCGGCGTAGCAGGCCGCGACGTACAGTTCGTCGCCCGGGATCGAGTCGTTGTGCTCGGCGTTTGCGATCGCCGAGTTGAGGACCTTCAAGATGGTCTCGGCGACACCCTGATCGGAGAACGTGAGGATTTCGATCGCGTTGCCGGTGGACTCGTTGCGGATGAGGTCGAGCACGCGGCGGGCCTTGCTGGCCGAGCCGCGGACGTACTTGACCTGAGCCCGGGTACCCGGACGCTCGTTGGTCTTATTGCGAGTTGCGGTTGCCATCAGCGACGTGCTCCTCGTTCCTGGCCAGCGTGGAAACGGAAGGTCCGCGTTGGTGCGAATTCGCCCAACTTGTGACCGACCATTGCTTCACTGATGTAAACCGGCACGTGCTTGCGTCCGTCGTGAACGGCAACTGTGTGACCGACCATGTCGGGGATGATCGTCGAACGACGCGACCACGTGCGCACGACCTTCTTCTCGCCAGACTCGTTGAGGGCGTCGATCTTCTTCAGAAGATGTCCGTCGACAAAGGGTCCCTTTTTCAGGCTTCTCGGCATTGTGGTGCCTCCTATCGCCGCGAGCCGCGGGAGCGGCGGCGACGGATGCGCAGCTGTTCGGACTGCTTCTTACGATTACGGGTTCGACCTTCGGGCTTGCCCCAGGGCGAGACCGGGTGGCGACCACCGGAAGTCTTGCCCTCACCACCACCGTGGGGGTGGTCGACAGGGTTCATGGCGACACCGCGAGTCTGGGGGCGAACGCCCTTCCAGCGATTGCGGCCGGCCTTACCGATCTTGATGAGTTCGTGGTCACTGTTACCGACGACGCCGATGGTGCCGCGGCAGTCGATCGGAACACGACGCATTTCGGTGCTGGGCAGACGGAGGACTGCGTAGGGTCCGTCCTTGGCCACCAACTGCACGCTGTTGCCAGCCGAGCGGGCCATTTTGCCGCCGCCGCCGGGGTGAAGCTCGACGTTGTGAACAACGGTGCCGACCGGGACGTAGCGCAGCGGCAAAGCGTTGCCGGTGCGAATCTCGGCGCCCTGACCGTTCATGAGCTTGTCGCCAACCGTCAGGCCCTCGGGAGCGAGGATGTAGCGCTTGTCGCCATTGTGGTAGTGCAACAACGCGATGCGGCAGGTGCGGTTGGGGTCGTATTCAATCGCGGCGACGGTGGCGGTCACGCCATCGAAGTTCCGCTTGAAGTCGATCTGGCGGTAACGCTGCTTATGGCCACCACCACGGTGCCGGCTCGTCTTGCGACCGTGGTTGTTGCGACCACCGGTCTTGTGCTTCGGCGACAGCAGCGACTTCTCAGGAGTTGTCTTCGTGATCTCTGAGAAATCGTGAGCGGTCTGGAAGCGACGGCCCGGGCTGGTTGGTTTACGACGGCGAATAGCCATGTTTAGACCTCGAACAATTCGATTGAGTCGCCCTCGGCCAGCGTGACCATGGCCCGCTTGCTCGATGGCTTCGCGCCCCACTTACCCGTGCGGCGATCGCGCTTGCGCTTGCCGGCGCGGTTCAGCGTGTTGACCTTGAGAACCCGGACCCCGAAGATCGTCTGCACCGCATCGCGGATCTCAGACTTGTGGGCCGACGGGTGGACCTTGAACGTGTAGACGTTCGCATCGAGCAGGCCGTACGACTTTTCGCTCACGATCGGCTCGAGGATGACATCGCGAAGATCTTTCATGACTGGCCTCCTGGAAGGCTTGCCTTCGTGAAGATCACAACGTCGCTGACGAGGACGTCGTAGGTGTTCAGCTGATCGGTCGAAAGGGTATGCACGTTCGGCAGATTGTTGAAGCTCTTCTCCGCAACGGCATCTTCACGGGTAAGGACGACGAGGACTCGACCGGCGACACCGATGTCGGTGAGGGCAGCCTGGGCTTCCTTCGTCTTCGGTGCATCGAAGTTCCAGCCGTCGATGACGACGACGTTGCCTTCAGAAGCGCGATCCGACAATGCGGAAGCGAGCGCAAGGCGCTTCATCTTCTTGGGGGTCTTCTGGGCGTAGCTGCGGGGCTTGGGGCCCATGGCCACACCACCACCGCGCCAGTGCGGCCCAACGATGGAACCCTGGCGAGCACGACCGGTGCCCTTCTGGCGCCACGGCTTGGCGTTACCGCCCTTGACCTCGGCGCGGGTCTTCGTGCTGGCATTGCCCCCACGACGAGCGGCAAGCTGCGCCGTCACGACCTGGTGCATGACGGGAACGTTCGGTTCGAGCCCGAACAGATCCGGATCGAGATCAACAGCAACTCGAGCGGCCATCAGCCCTCTCCCTCGTCGTTGGTGGCCACACCGCTGTCGGCGACCTTGGTGGCATTACGAATGACGACGGTTGCGCCCTTGGCACCGGGGACGGCACCTCGAACGAGCAACAAGTCGCGCTCGGCATCGGCTTGCACAACCTTGAGATTCAAGGTCGTGACTTTCTCGCCACCCATGCGGCCGGGCATCTTCTTGCCGCGGAACACGCGTGATGGGGTGGCGCACTGGCCAACCGCGCCAGGCTTGCGGTGGACCTTGTGGGCACCGTGAGATGCCCGCTGGCCCTTGAAGCCGTGTCGTTTCATGACACCGGCGAAACCTTTGCCTCGGCTTACAGCCGTGACGTCGACGAGGTCGCCAGCGCTGAGGAGATCAACACTGAGCTCCTGGCCGACCGTGAACTCGCTGACATCGTCGAGCCGCAGCTCGACGAGCCTCGGACCCGGATCGACACCGGCCTTATCGAAATGTCCACTCTCTGGTTGGGTGAGTCGGTGGGGTTTCTGTTGACCCCAGGTGACCTGCAGGGCGCTGTAGCCGTCATTGTCCGGCGACTTGACCTGCACAACCCGACAGGGCGCCACGCGCACGACAGTGACGGGGACAATGCGATTGTCCTCGCCCCATACCTGCGTCATGCCGACCTTTTCGCCGACGATCGCTCTACTTGCCATCGTGTACCTGCCACATCCTCTGAAGGAACCGGACGAACCGCCTTCCTTCACGCGAACGCTCCGCTCGGGCACAAGCCCGGCGGAGCGGTTTTCGGTTTTGCCACCTGGTTCCCGCAATTTCTCGGTGCGGGCCTTCGTGGACGTCAGTTTTTTCTCAACCCTTACGAAGTCGGAAGAGACTCAGTGCAGGCTCAGAAGGCTGCCTTCGCAGCAACGAACCATGCAAAGTTAGCGGGATACATCCGAAGAAACCACCCCGCGGTCGAGAACTACCGCGATATTCCTAGGTCACCTGGCCCGGCGTGATGTCAGCCCGTCGCTTTGAGGTTCGATAAGGCACCCGCGCACTCGAGGTTCTGCGACGGATCGAGCACGCCCGTGAACGGAATTTGCAAGGTTTGTTGGGCGCTTGGTTCAAGTTGCAGCGGTATCACGACTGGGTACAGCTGATCGCCGTTCGATGCGAATGTCACCGTGGCATCGAACTGCCGGGCTTCGGGTCCGGCGTTGACCACGATGGCGGTCGCCCCATCGCCATCACATTGGGTGACGTTCAGGCTCACCTGATCAACCGTGCTCGATGTGCCAGGCACCGGCGACCGGCCGATGGCCCACCACGCGGCCAGGATCCCGACGCCGACGACGAAGATCGCGGCACCGATGAGCAGCGGTAGGTCGAAACCCCCTATCGACGCTTCAGCAGATCGAGGAGCAGCGGCCGGTTTCGGCGCGCGGTCGGGCTGACGGGAGCGCGACGGCTTCGGCGCCCGCTCAGGCTTCGGCGCTCGGTCCGGCTTGCGGGCCCGCTCCGGCTTCGGCGCCCGCTCCGGTTGTCGGGCCGGAGCTTTGGTTTGCGCTGGGCGTTTCGCCTTCGGTTTGCGACCTCGCGGCGTGGCATCGGCCGTGGGTGGCGCATCAAGCGGGGCAGGCGCCGACAGCCGGGGGTCCGGAAACATCCCAGGCACCTGGGTTTGTTGCGGGCGCGCCCGAGCCTCGGCCCGCGGCGACGCAGCGCTTGGAAGGCTGGCCCACAGATCGTCGGCTTCACCGGTGAGCGGCCTCTCGCCGGACTCGACCGGCGGCGGGGTTGGACGCGGTGCGGCGGGCGCCGCGCTCGCCGGCGGTTGTGCCGGCTCCGTGAACGGTGCGGACTGATCCTGCGTCGAGGCCTCAGCACCAGGCTCTCGCCGAGCTTCATCAGCAAGTCGGGCCAGCCGGGCGTCGGCGGCCATTGCTGCGAGACGGGCATCGATGCTTTTGGCATCCAGCGCCTCGTCCGGGACCGGCTCGAGACGCGGCTCTCCAAGCCATGCCGCAAAGTCAAACTCACCCGTGCCTCCGCCGCCCAACGGCGCCACCTCCCCTCTCAAACCCTGCCACGGAACAGGCGACAACGCCAACAGTACTTTGGCGATGCGGTCAGGCCGCCAGAAGCCCAACCTCGAAGACAGTAGCGACCGATGAGTTCCGGGAGAGCGCCGCGATAATTACGAGCGCGGCGAAGGTCAAACACAGGATGACGAGTATCGAAATCAGGGCGTACCGAGGCCACCGCGATGGGCGTTCGCCAAAGGGCCAACTTTCGGCTCCTGACGCCGGGTCGGCCCAACCGGGTCCTGCTCCGGGGACATCGGCGACTGACTCG
>Ga0114956_1000557_pt1 | contig 27401 bp, 35 predicted proteins | sample MaitaG_FD_87304 | JGI IMG/M metagenome (GOLD analysis project Ga0114956, IMG submission 87304) | Marine algal microbial communities from Maine, USA - Maine_Asex2 metaG | ecosystem: Host-associated > Algae > Red algae > Unclassified | place: Maine, USA | collected 2015-01-05
AGTAACATTGACCAACCCTCCTGCTGTAACAGCGGTTCACGAAACAGTTAATGCCAGTTGTGATAGTCAAGAATCTGGTAGTGTTGTGATTACTGGTGGTATTGGTGCTTTGCCATTTACTTACCAATTGAACAATGGGGAAACGAATTTTGATGGTTCATTTACTGGATTGGCCTCTGGTGCTTACACTTTTGTTGTAGAGGATACCAATGGCTGTACTTTTGAAGGTGCCTTTGAAATTGATGATCCAAGTGATTTGGAGTTAACAGTCACTTCAGAAATAGATGAAGTTTGTGATGAACTAGAAAATGGTTCTGCAACTGTTCAAGCATTTGGTGGTACGCCTCCATACCTCTTTGATTGGAATGGACCGACAAACATAGCAACTACTTCTTTGAATACGGTTTCTAATCTAGCTGCTGGCTTCTATATAGTTACTGTTACAGATGCACAAGGATGTTCTGCAACTGAATCTTTTGAGATTGAGCAGCCTGAACCATTGGAGATTTTTGTTGTCAGTCAAACCAATATTGATTGTACTGGAAATACAACTGGAAGTGTAGTCGTAGATGCTACTGGTGGAACAGCCTCTTATTCTTATGGTTCTACAAGTGGGGTAGTTAATGGCAATACGGTAAACAACCTATCTGCTGGACTTCACAATATTACAGTAACGGATGCGAATGGTTGTACAAGCTCAATTCAAGTTGTTATTACTCAATCAGATTTCTTAGATGTAATCTTATCGGCCGTTAACCCGATTTGTAATGATGAATCTGGTAGTATTGCCTTGTCTGTTTCTGGTGGAACACCTGAGTACCACTATCAGTGGAACAATGGTAGTACCGATATGGATTTAATGAATGTTGGAGCTGGAACATACACTGTCGTTGTAACCGATGAGAATGATTGTAGCGCAACAGCATCTATTACATTGTTTGCACCACAGCCAATTACGGCAACTGTATCAACAACAGATGCAGCTTGTGATAGTCAAGAGTCTGGTAGTACGATAATCGTACCACTCAATGGATTCCCTCCATTTACTTACTTGTTGAGTAATGGTGAGTCCAATGCAACAGGGCAATTTGGAACATTGGCCAGTGGTGGTTATATCTATACCATAGAAGATGCCAATGGATGTACTTTCCAAGGAGCTTTTGAAATTGACGATCCGAACTCTCTACAATTAACGGCTTCTGTTACCAGCGATGTAAATTGTAATGGTGGTAGCAATGGTGCTGCGATTGCTGTTGGTTCTGGTGGAACCACTCCTTATAATTATACTTGGAGCAATGGTTTTGTTGGTGCCAATGTCAGTGACTTAACTGCGGGCATTTATACAGTGACAATTACAGATGATTCTGGTTGTTCCTCTATTCAATTCATCGAAATTGATGAGCCAGAACTATTGGAATTGTCTTTGCTGAATCAAACAAATATCTCTTGTAATGGAGCGGCAGACGGAAGCGTGGTTATTATTGGAACAGGTGGTGTTACACCTTATACTTATACTGCTACTTCTGGTACAATCTCTGGTAACTTGGTTTACAATCTTGCTGCTGGTTCACATACTATTTCGGTCACTGATGGAAATGGTTGTGCTGCGAACTTGGAAGCAATTATTGAGGAGTCTACTTCATTACAGGTATCAGCTACAGGGACCAATCCAGGCTGCACCGATGCTGAAACAGGATCAATTGAAGTTGCTGTAAGTGGTGGTACAGGTATCTACTCTTATTTATGGAGCAATGGTAGTACCGATCAAAATCAATCGAATATTGGTGAAGGTACTTATACTGTTATCATTAGTGATGACAATGGTTGTTCTGCTTCTGAAACAGTTACTTTGAGCAACCCACAAGGCATTACAAGTACTGTGGCAACGACAGATGCAGATTGCAACAGCCAAGAATCTGGAAGTGTAACGATTAACGCAGACAATGGAGTTGCTCCATATACTTATGAATTAAGTACAGGAGAAGTCAATGAAGTTGGTGTGTTCAATACGCTTGCAAGTGGTGGTTACATTTATAGCATTACTGATGCTAGTGGTTGTGCTGTTACGGGCAGCTTTGAAATTGATGATCCTTCTGATTTAGATGTTGAAATATCTAATATTGACGAGATTTCTTGTAATGGTGCTGCTGATGGCTCTATTACACTTACTGCTTCTGGTGGTACAGCGCCATACTCTTTTACTTGGCTTGACGGTGGGGTTGATAATGTAAATCCAAGTACTTCTAGCGGTTTAACAGCTGGAGTTTACGGGGTCACTATTTCTGATGCCAATGGTTGTTCTATTGTAAGAACGATTAACTTGGACGAGCCTATAATGTTGACCATTGATGTACTTAATCAACAAGACATACAATGTGGTGAGAATAATTCAGGAAGTGTGCTCTTGAATGGTACGGGTGGAATTCCTCCCTATACTTTCTCTAGTACTACTGGATTGGTTCAAGGTAGTTTGATCTCTAATTTAGCTGCTGGAACACAGACCATTACAATGACGGATGCTTCAAATTGTCAAGAATCAATTACTGTGACCATCAATGGTACTTCAGAATTGAGTGCCACCGCAAGTACCAACAACCTTCTTTGTGCAGGCGACGAAAATGGTTCTGTTAGCATTACTGCTTCGGGTGGAAGCCAACCTTATACTTATAGTATCGGAAATGCACCTGCTCAAGAATCCAATGAATTTGTAAACCTTTCAGAAGGTACTTATTACATCATAGTAGAGGATGCCAATGGTTGTACCACAATCATCAGTGCCGATGTCCTTGAACCTGAAGTATTATCAGTGGTAGCAACAGGCAATGATGCCACTGGTTGCAACAGCGATGATGGTTCTATTCAAGTAGCTGCTTCTGGCGGAGATGCACCATATATGTATAGCATAAATGAGAATGAAGGACAATCTTCAAGCACCTTTGATAATTTATCAGCAGGAGTATATGCCGTAACCATCTCAGATGCAAATGGTTGTTCTACTTCCACCGAAGCAACCATCAATGCTCCTAATGTACCAAATTGCAGCGTTATTTCTATAGAAGATGTTACTTGTAATGGTGGCAACGATGGTGGATTATCTGTGATTGGTATAGGTGGTAATGGTACTTATGAATTTAGTATTGATGGAGGTCCATTCTCTTTCAGTAATATATTCAATGACCTTACTGCTGGTACACATACTGTTACGGTAAGAAATGCCGGACAACTAGATTGTTCAAGTATTTGCAGCATCAATATTGGACAACCAGAATTATTGGCTTGTGAATTAGATGTTACTCAAGTGACTTGTAATGGTGCCCAAGATGGAGCCGCTACAGTTTTGGTTTCTGGAGGTGTTGCCCCTTATGATTATTTCTTGAACAATGATTATGTAGGTCTAAATACTTCTTTCGATAACCTTGCACCTGGTAATTACGAGGTGACAGTAAGAGATGCTAACTTCTGTTTGAGTAGTTGTTCTTTCATTGTGTCTGAACCTACTCCACTAGTAGCTACTTTAAGTAGTTCTGATGTTACAGATTGTGGTATCAGCAATGGTGCCATTGTAGTAAATGCCAATGGAGGTAGTATACCTTATACTTATATAGTCAACGGTGAAGCTACTTCTGACAACTCTATCGCTTTATTAACTGAGGGAACCTACGATGTTGATGTGATGGATGCCAATGGTTGTATCTTTGAATTAAGTGCAAGTATTACTGCTCCTGAACCTCCTGTTTGTGTAGTGGAATCTGTTACAAATGCAAGTTGTGCTGGTACCAATACTGGTGGATTTAGCATCTCGGCTACAGGTGGAAGTGGTCTGTATCAATTTAGCTTAGATGGTGTCAACTTCTCAGGATTTGGCAACTTCATTGACTTTGGCGCAGGTATTTACACAGTAACTGTGAGAAACTCTGGTCAACCAAATTGTACAAGTCAATGTACAGTTGAAATCGACGAACCGGCTTCATTTACTAGTGAGTCAACAGGACAAGCTCCTACTTGTGGTATGCAAAATGGTAGTATTACTATAGTGGCAACAGGTGGTACTGCTCCATATACTTATAGTATTGATGGGGTACTTTTCCAAGAATCTGCTTCTTTCAATAACTTGAATGGAGGAGGATACACTGTATTGACACAAGATGCCAATGGTTGTTTCTCTATGAGCAATATCATTTTAGAAGATGCTCCTGCACCTTCTTGCGACGATGGTTGTGATTTAACAGCAGATTCCTTTGACTTGAATACTTGTTCTTGTGTCAATGAAATACCTGATGTAGACGATGGCTGTGATTTGACAACTGATTCATTTGATACAACAAACTGTATCATTGTTAATGCTGCGCCTGATGTAGACGATGGCTGTGATTTAACAGCAGATTCCTTTGATACAACAAACTGTATCATTGTTAATGCTGCGCCTGATGTAGACGACGGCTGTGATTTAACGACCGACTCATTTGATGCAAGCAATTGTCTAGTCATTAATATGGCTCCTGATTGCGACGATGGTGATGAGGCGACAGCTGATTCCTTTGATGAAACGAACTGTTTGTGTAACAATGATTTTATAACCATACCAGGATGTACGATTGAATGTGCCACTAACTATAATCCAGATGCCAATGAAGACGATGGGTCTTGTACTTATCCATCTTGTGATGATGGCTGTGATTTGACAACTGATTCATTTGACTTGAACGCTTGTTCTTGTGTGAATGAAATGCCTGATGTAGACGATGGCTGTGCCTTAACAACTGACTCTTTTGATGGGGATAATTGTGTAATTGTAAATCAAGCACCAGACTGTGACGATGGAAACGATTGTACCATTGATTCCTTTAACGAAACCCTTTGTATTTGCGAATACGAAACGGCTTGTGGAAGTATTTCTGGGACTGCATTTGTTGACAACAATGGCAATAATCTATTCGATGATGGCAGCGATGGCTTCCTTCCAGATATGATGGTGCTATTGGTAGATGCGACCAATGATGAGATTGTTGATACGGTCTTTACCGATGCCAATGGAGCGTACCTATTTACCGAAATAGCGGTAGGATCTTACTATGTCGTTTTCGAATTACCAAGTACGCCAGTTATTCCAAATATGGGTATAAATGACAGCGACATCAATGCCAATGGTGAAACAGAAGTGATTGTAGTAGGAGTAGGAGCAACTATGTCAGGGACCAATGCAGGATTTGTACCACTGGACAGTATCGAGTGCAACGATTTTATTGCGCTGTCTTCGGTGGTTTGTGCTGATGATAATGCCACTTACTCTTTGATCATTAGCGTTAGTGGTGGAAGTCCTGAAGATGGTGGGTATTTGATTACCGATAATACGACAGGTTCTTCAACCATCATCTTTGACAATACCATTCTAGTTACCATCCTTGCAGGAAATGGCTATGATTATACCGTCAGTGTGGTCAATCATCCTTTGTGTTCAGAAAACCTTTCTGAGACTTTGGTTGATTGTTCTGTAACAGCCGTAGAGTTATTAAACTTTGAGGGAGAAGTTAAAGACGAAGGAAACATGTTATATTGGCAGACAGCCAGTGAGGAATATTCTAATTACTTTAGAATTCAACGTTCCATAGATGGTGTAAACTTTATTGACATTGCCAATGTAGATGCAGCAGGGTACAGTAATCGTATCCAAGAATATTTCTTTATGGATGATACCGCTCCGACTGGAATGGCGTATTACCGTTTGATCGAAGTTGATTTGGCAGAACAATTAAAGTATTCCAACATCATTTCACTAGAAAGAATTTCTGAGAATACGCAACCGTTCAACATCGTTCGTTTGTATCCAAATCCAGCAGAATTCAATATCAATATTGATATGGAATGTTTGAAGGACTCAGATATTATCATCGAGATTTATAATGCGGATGGTAAAATTTTCTTATCGAGAAATCATTCATTGGAAGGAATAAATGCCTTTACCAGTATTCAGGTTGATGTCGATCGATTGGTAACTGGTTATTATTTCTTGGAAGTTAGAACTGTGGACAATGAATATAGTGTGAGAATGCCATTTGTAAAGCAGTGATGCAAGTATGCGAGTATCCAGATTATCTTGATACTTAAATAAATTTGATTAAAACCAGATAGTGAAGATGCAATAATTTTGTGTCTTTGTTATCTGGTTTTTTATGTAAATAGACATTTTGTCTTTGTAAAACTTAATATTTTCTTTATTAAATTCTGTAGAATAGCTCGAAACATTGCTGTTTATCAGCAATTTCTCATGTGATACAAAGTGGGTTGTTTTCTCTGTGTAGCTCTGTGTTTTGTAATAGCTCTAGATGCATTGGTTATTACACAGAGAGCCACAAAGGAGATACAGAGGCACACTGAGTTTTTAGTAAAACATCCACATAAGAAATCACCGAGTATGAGGAAGGCACTCTTTAAATCCTGCATATGCTATTTCTTGGGAGACAACTTTTAAAAAAGCTTGTTCTTCCTAAAAATATAAACAACAATAACAGAAAGCAATATAGAAAAACCAATGGTCATTGGAAATGCGTGAGGATATTTCTCAAAAGGGAGGTCGACGTTCATTCCGAAGAAACTAGCGACCAACGTAGGAACCATCAAAACAATGGTTACAGAAGTCAATCGCTTCATAACCTGATTCAAATTATTAGAGATAATCGAGGCGAAGGCATCCATCGTACCATTTAGGATGTTCGTATAAATATCCGTCATTTCACGTGCCTGCTTATTGTCAATCAAGATGTCTTCTAAGAAGTCACTGGCTTCTTCATTTTGGCGTATTTTAATAAAATCGGTTCGCTTTATTTTTTCAATCAACTGCTCATTGTCTCTCAATGAGGTAGAGAAATAGACCAAGCTTTTTTGGAGATTGAGCATCTTTGCCAGCTCTGTATTTCTACTAGAATTGTACAACTCTTTTTGATAAGCATTGCGTTCATGGTTGATTTTTTTCAAATAGAGCAAAAAGTAATGAATCGTTTTATCAAACAACCGCAACAAAAAATCACCGTGATTGCTCGGATCAAATGCCTTAACATTGCGTTTTAAAAAGAAATCTAGAATTGGGTTTTTATAGGCACTAATGGTAATAATGATGCCTTTTACAGAAATCACCCCAATAGGAGCCGTAATATAATGCGCATCTTCCTCAGACTCATCTTGCTTGAATACTGGTACATTTAAAACCACCAAATCTACCTCATCTTCTCGCTCAAAACGAGACTGCTCATCAATGTCTATAGAATCACTAAAAAAATCGAGCGGAATACCCAGTTCTTTACCCAAATGCTCTATCTCATTATTATCTAAAGGCGGGGCAATATTCACCCAGCAACCATCTTCAATGGCAGTTAGTTTTTGGAGTGTTCCTTCATATTTTTTATAGATTTCTATCACATTTGGCTAAATTATTTGAGACAAACGACAAAGCCACTCTATTCTTGTGAATGAGTGGCTTTGATTATTTTATTAACAGTTCTAGAGCAGTATTACTTACTCTTCTGTAGGCGTGTTTTCGGTAGTATCTTCAACTACTTCTTCCACTGTTTCCTCAACTATTTCTTGCTTTTCAGCAGCAGGAGCAGCCGTATCTTTCTTCTTCTTTCTACGACGACGAGTAGACTTTTTGCTACTGTCTTCAGAAGAACCAGCGGTATACTCTTCGTTAAAATCAACCAATTCAATAATGGCTGTTTCAGCACCATCACCATATCGGAAACCCGTTTTAAAGATACGCGTGTATCCTCCTGGGCGATCAGCTACCTTTGGAGCAATCTCCGTAAATAGTTCTGTAACCGAATACTTATCATTTAAGCTACGAAAAGCCATTCTACGATTGTGTGTCGTATCGTTTTTAGAACGTGTAATAATTGGCTCAATGAATCTACGCAACACTTTAGCTTTCGCCAAGGTAGTTTTTATACGTTTGTGTTCAATCAACGCAATGGCTAGGTTCTCTTTCAACGCTTTACGATGCGAATGCGTACGACCTAAGGAATTTACTTTATTTCTATGTCTCATGACGTGCTAATTAATCTTCGTTTAATTTGTATTTTGTGAGGTCCATACCAAAGGAAAGTCCTTTGTCAATAACCAATTGCTCGATTTCTACCAATGATTTCTTACCGAAATTTCTAAATTTAATCAACTCAGCAGTATCGTATTTCACCAATTCTCCTAAACTGTTAATTTTGGCTGCTTTCAAGCAATTGTAAGCTCTAACAGACAAGTCAAGATCCTCAAGACTTGTTTTAAGCAGCTTACGCATATGTAAAACATGTTCATCAACAATTTCTTCAGCAGCATCGGCTTGCGTATCGAAAGTGATGTTTTCGTCAGAAATAAGCATCAAGTGACGAATTAATATTTTCGCAGCTTCTTTGATGGCTTCTTCAGGATGAATGGTACCATCGGTAACAATTTCAACCAGCAATTTCTCGTAATCGGTACGTTGCTCAACCCTTGTATTTTCAACATTATATTTAACGTTGCGAATAGGGGTATAAATTGAATCAATAGGAATGGTTCCGATTGGTTCGTCTTTAATGGTTTGATCGGCTGCAAGAACATATCCTCTACCTCTCTTTATAGTCAACTCGACTTCAAGGTTTACAGAAGAATCCATAGAGCAGATAATCAAATCTGGGTTGGTTACTTTAAAGCGGCTATTGAAATTATCAAGATCACCAGCAGTAAAAGTTTCCTGGTTAGATAGAGATAAGAATATTTTTTCAGAAGCGCCATCATCTTCAGTGCTAAGTGCCTTGAGCCTTACCTGCTTTAGATTTAGGACTATTTCTGTAACATCTTCAATAACGCCATCAATGGTCGAAAACTCGTGTTCTACCCCTGTTATTCTAACAGAAGAAATGGCAAAGCCTTCTAAAGAAGACAGTAACACCCTACGAAGGGCGTTGCCCACTGTAACTCCATAACCTGGTTCCAACGGACGAAATTCAAAAATGCCTTCAAAATCTGTGGCTTTTTGTAAAACGATTTTATCGGGTTGTTGGAAGTTAAGAATACTCATATATGGTTTGTGTTTTTGTTGGACAAAGACTGGGATAATCTCTTAATAGTAAAATAGACAACAAACTCTCCTAATACTAGAGCAGATTTGCTGTTGGTAAAAAATACAAGGATTACTTAGAGTAAAGCTCGACAATAAGCTGCTCTTTGATGTTTTCTGGTATTTCTTCTCTTTCTGGTAACGTAATAAATTTTCCAGTCATTGATTCTGAATCAAACTCAACCCAAGGGAATTTTTTTCCTCTTTGTGCCAAACTATCATGAAATACTTGTAAATCCTTTGATTTTTCACGAATAGAAATAATATCGTCTGGTTTTACTCTAGCCGAAGGTACATTACAAATATGTCCATTGAGCATAATGTGTCTGTGACTAACCAATTGACGAGCAGCTCTTCTTGAAGGAGCCAGTCCCATTCTAAAAATCACGTTATCTAAACGAGATTCTAAAAATTGAAGCAACACCACACCTGTAACTCCTTGGCTACGGTTGGCATCTTTAAACAAATTACGGAACTGACGCTCTAATACACCATAAGTGTATTTAGCTTTCTGTTTTTCTTTTAACTGAACTCCGTAATCAGAAACATTGCTTCTTCTACGCTTGGCAGGTCCGTGTTGACCTGGTGGGTAGTTGCGTTTTTCAAAACTTTTATCGAATCCAAAAATAGCCTCTCCAAATTTACGGGCGATTTTTGTTTTAGGGCCTCTATATCTTGCCATTGTATTTTTTTTGAATCTTGATGTAAAAATAAGGTTCTCTGACATTTAGTTTGTTAAGACACAAAAATCACTACGAAATTTACGCAGATGCTTTGTGTCCAAACTTAATGTAAAAGAACGAAAATTAGACACGTCTTCTTTTCGGTGGACGACAACCGTTGTGAGGAATAGGTGTAATATCTTTAATGACAGTTACATCTATACCACTCTGTACCAAGCTTCTAATAGCAGATTCTCTTCCAGACCCTGGTCCTTTTACAAAAACCTCTACTTTTCTAATCCCTGCATCATAAGCAACTTTCGCAGCGTCGGTAGAGGCTACTTGTGCTGCATAAGGAGTATTTTTCTTAGAACCTCTAAAGCCTGCTTTACCTGCCGAGCCCCAAGAAATCACATCACCATTAAGATTGGTGATACTTATAATAATGTTGTTAAAACTGGCTTTAATAAACACCTTACCTTCGGGCGTTATCTGAACCTTTCTTTTTTTAGCAGCCGCTTTTTTACCTTTGGCCATTCTTAATTTAATTTGCTGTAGATTACTCGAATAATATTGACTGACAATATATATTCTGGACCTACAATGTTAAAATATAAAACCCTTGACATCAATGAAGATGCCAAAGTTAAAAGACAAAACAAAACAGACTTGTTCAATGTAACAATGAATAAGTCTGTTTTGATGTAAATTGCTTATTTAGGTGCCTTCTTCTTACCAGCAACTGTCTTACGTTTTCCTTTACGCATACGTGCATTGGTTTGTGTACGTTGTCCACGTACAGGAAGACCTTTTCTATGTCGAACTCCACGGTAACATCCAATATCCATCAAACGTTTGATGTTTAATTGAACCTCTCCTTTTAGTTCACCTTCTACTTTGATTTCACCAATAATTGCGCGAATTCTAGTAGCCTCGTCGTCTGAGTAATCTTTTACCTTTTTGGTTGGATCAACCTCTGCTTCTTCTAATATTTGAAGAGCAGTGGTATTTCCGATACCATATATGTAGGTAAGTGCAATTGCACCTTTCTTGTTTTTCGGTAAATCTACACCTGAAATACGTGCCATGATTTTTTACTATTTTTATCGTTCTTTGAAGATTATCCTTGACGTTGTTTAAACCTAGGATTCTTTTTATTGATTACGTATAATTTTCCTTTTCTGCGAACGATTTTGCAATCTGCAGAACGTTTTTTGATAGATGCTCTAACTTTCATATTGATTGTTTTTATATTCCCTAAGGAATCGTCTTTTTATTTTATTTGTACCTGTAAGTGATTCTTCCCTTTGTCAAATCGTAAGGAGACATTTCAACCGCCACCTTATCTCCTGGTAAGATACGAATGTAGTGCATTCTCATTTTACCAGCTATGTGACACAATATATTGTGCCCGTTTTGGAGTTCCACTCTAAATTTAGCATTACTCAATGCCTCAGTTACGACTCCATCTTGTTTTATTACATCTTGTTTACCCATTAAAAATTTTTAGTTTGCAAAAATAAGGAATAAATTAAAAATGAATGTTCATTTTTGATTCAACCTTAGAGATATTAATTAATCTCCGATAATTCAGTATTGGATTTGATTGCTTCCTCTGTAAATTCAAATGTAGAAAGTATATCAGGTCCTTGACTGGTAATGGCTATCGAATGTTCAAAATGTGCAGATGGTTTTCCATCTTTGGTAACAATGGTCCAACCATCGTCCAACATATTTATATTTCGCTTACCCATATTAATCATCGGCTCTATTGCGATAACTAATCCAGCCAAAAGTTTAATTCCACTGCCTCTTTTACCAAAATTTGGCACTTCTGGCTCTTCATGAAGCTTTCGCCCTACTCCGTGCCCGACCAACTCTTTTACAATACCATACCCATGCTTTCGACCAGCATGGTGCTGAATGGCAAAAGAAATATCTCCTAATCGGTTTCCAACCTTTGCTTTTTCTATTCCAAGTAAGAGTGACTCCTTTGTTACTCTTAGCAGATCCATTGTTGCGGGTGCAACCTCGCCTACACAATAAGTATAAGCCGAATCGCCTACAAATCCATTTAATTCAACGCCACAGTCAATAGAAACGATATCACCTTCCTTTAATTCGTATGCACCAGGAATTCCGTGAACAACTGCCTCATTAACCGACATACACAAAGAACTCGGAAATCCACCGTACCCTTTAAAAGCAGGGATTCCACCTTGGTCCCGAATATACTCTTCTGCTATTTGATCCAAACGTTCAGTTGGAATACCTGGACGAATAAAAGCTGCTACAGTAGCATGGGTTCTAGAAACAGCTAAATTACTTTGTCTAAGAAGTTCTATCTCCTCATCCGTTTTGTAATAAATGTTTCGTTTTTTTTGTGAATTACTGAATCGCATAGAATCTTATAAACAAACTTTAATATCAAAAAGTTTCTTTAAACAGAAGCGCCTACTGCACCAGCGGCTCTACCTTTGATTCTTGAACTGCCTTCCATCAATCCATCATAGTGACGCATCAATAAATGACTTTCAACTTGTTGTAATGTATCTAATACTACCGCTACAAGGATCAACAATGAAGTTCCACCAAAAAATTCTGCAAATACTGGGTTTACACCTGCTTTTCTAGCAAACACTGGTAAAATAGCAATAAGCCCTAAGAATACAGAACCTGGTAAGGTAATTTTAGATAAAATGTTGTCAATATACTCTGCTGTTGGTTTACCTGGTTTGACCCCAGGAATAAAACCGTTGTTTCGTTTCATATCATCAGCCATTTGATCAGGATTAATAATCAAAGCTGTATAAAAATAAGTAAACAAAACGATTAATAAGAAGAACATAGCATTGTACCAAAAACTATTGTAATAGTTTCCTGTAGCCAAACTTTGTCCCCAAGCTGTATCAGAAAAAATCTGACCAGCAATAGAAGGAATAAACATTAAAGCTTGAGCAAAGATGATCGGCATTACTCCAGAAGCATTTACACGCAACGGTATAAACTGACGAACACCACCAAATTGACGGTTACCAACTACTCTACGAGCATACTGAACCGCAATACGTCTTACCCCTTGTACCAACATAACGGTAATGAATACAATTGCTATTAAGATGATTCCCTCAATTAATAAGGTAATCAAACCACCACCACCACCGATTCGCTCTCTGATTTCAGCAGACAGACCAAAAGGCAAGGTTGCAATAATACCAATCATAATAAGTATAGATATACCGTTTCCAATACCACGATCGGTGATTTTTTCACCCAACCACATACAGAAAACAGTACCTGCAGTAAGTACTACGATAGTAGAAAGTCCAAATAAGAAAGGATTTTCTAAAGCAATAGCAGCACCTGCTTGTGTTTGAAGGAAAGTAACATATCCTACCCCTTGCACGATTGTTACAACGATGGTAAGAATTCTTGTCCACTGCGTAATTTTCTTACGCCCACTTTCCCCTTCTTTTTGTAATTTTTGAAAGGTTGGAACTGCTAGAGTCAACAATTGCATTGCAATAGAAGCAGAAATATAGGGCATAATACCCAATGCAAAAACAGAACCACGTAAAAATGATCCACCTACGAACATGTTCAAAAGGTCTAATAAACCTTGACCACTGTTGGTAGACTCCAAACCTGCTAGGATGGTAGGATCGATACCTGGCAATACGATGAAAGTACCAATACGATAGATTAGTACCAATGACAACGTATAAAGAATCTTCTTACGAAGATCTTCTATTTTCCAGATATTTTTTAACGTTTCTAAAAACTTGTTCATAGAGACGGAATTGAAATGCCTATTTCATTTGTTTTGGAGGTCACCGGTTAAAACAAATGAAGATTGGCTTATTAAGTATTTACTCAACAATTGTTACAGAACCTCCTGCACCCTCGATAGCTTCTTTAGCAGAAGCACTACAAGCATGCACAGTAAAACGAATTGGCTTGGTGAGTTCACCTCTTCCCAATACTTTTACTAAATCATTTTTCTTAATAAAATTCAACTCACGCATTTTCTCGATAGAAAACTCGCTGACACTATATTTATCTGCAAGTTTCTGAATAGTGTCGAGGTTGAACGCAACATATTCTACGCGGTTAATATTTTTAAACCCACGTTTAGGGATACGTCTTTGAAGGGGCATTTGACCACCTTCGAATCCTTTTTTGCGGCTATAACCTGAACGTGATTGTGCACCTTTGTGACCTCTAGTAGAAGTTCCTCCTCTAGTTGATCCCTGACCACGTCCAACTCGCTTGCGCTTTTTGACCGAACCCTTAGCTGGTTTTAGGTTATGTAATTCCATAATTATACTTCTTCTACCTTGATTAAGTGATTTACTTTATTGATCATTCCCTGAACTTGAGGCGAATTTTCCTTGGTAATTTGCATACCAATTTTACGAAGCCCCAGCGCTATCATTGTCGCCTTCTGCCTTTTAGACCTTTTGATGACGCTTCTGACTTGTGTAATTTTGACTTTTGCCATTATTATTCAATTTAACATGAAACTGGATGTTGAAAACTCCTTTTTCATTCTTTGTTTAAAATCAGTCTTTACCCGAGAATACTTTTTTAACAGAAATTCCTCTAGTTTTAGCTACTGTTTTTGGATCACGTAATTTTGTCAAAGCATCTAACGTTGCTTTAATAACGTTGTGCGGATTAGACGTTCCCAAAGATTTAGCAATTACATCGGTAATTCCAGCATTTTCCAATACGGCTCTCATAGCACCTCCAGCAATCAATCCTGTACCTTTGGAAGCAGGTCTAAGAAGTACTCTACCTGCACCATATTTACCCAGTTGTCTATGAGGAATGGTTCCTTCATAGACAGGAACTTTAACCAAAGTACGACTGGCTTCTTCTTTGCCTTTATTGATGGCTTCTGTTACCTCACGTGCTTTTCCAAGCCCATGTCCAACAGAACCTTTTTTATCACCAACAACGACAATAGCAGAGAAGCTAAAAGTACGTCCACCTTTGGTTACTTTTGCAACACGATTGATGGCAACGACTTTGTCGCTCAAATCTGAATCGCTTGTTTTATTACGATCTTGCTTTTTATCAGATCTTCTATTATTACTCATCTTCGTTTTTTTAGAATATTAGTCCTGCTTTTCTAGCACCTTCTGCCAATGCTTTCACTCTTCCATGGTAAAGGTAACCACTTCTATCGAAAGTGACCTCATTGATTCCCGCAGCAATAGCCATTTCGGCAACTTTTTTGCCTACTTCTTCAGAAGCTTGAATATTAGGGACTTTAGAATCCATTTTTCTAGAGTCGGTAGCAACCAATGTATGACCAACAGAATCGTCAATCAATTGAGCATAAATCGCTTTATTGCTACGGTATACCGTTAAACGTGGCTTTTCGGTAGTTCCCACAATCTTCTTACGGATTTTGTAGCGAATTTTTTCTCTTCTTTTCTGTTTGTTAACAGGCATTTTTATAGATGTTTAGCTTTCTTAAATCAAAAAAACAGACATTATTATTTGGCAGCCGTTTTACCAGCTTTTCTACGCAATACTTCTCCTTTAAATTTGATACCTTTTCCTTTGTAAGGTTCAGGTTTACGGAAAGAGCGAATCTTAGCAGCAACTTGACCAATCAGTTGTTTGTCGATTCCTTCCAAAATAATTACTGGTGGTTTACCTTTTTCAGAAACGGTTTCGACTTTCAATTCAGGTGGAGCAAAGAAATAGATAGGGTGTGAATACCCAACAGCCATTTCAATAAAGTTGCCTGTATTACTGGCACGATAACCAACACCAACCAACTCTAATTCTTTTTTATACCCTTCAGAGACACCAATCACCATATTGTTAACCAATGAACGATAAAGACCGTGCAATGCTTTATGGCGTTTTTGATCAGAAGGTCTTTTGGCTACAATTTTTCCATCATTCATTTCAAAAGAAATGTCTGAATCTACTTGTTGCGTAAGTTCTCCTTTTGGGCCTTTTATTGTAACAACATTGTCATTACTCACATCCATAGATACACCAGCTGGTAAAGCTATGGGTAAATTTCCTATCCTTGACATAAGACTTAATTTCTACTCTATTCTTAATAAACAGTACACAAAATTTCACCACCAAGATTCTCTTCTCTAGCTTGCTTATCGGTCATTACTCCTTGCGAAGTAGAGACAATTGCAATACCCAATCCATTTAGGACACGAGGAATACGATCGGCTTTGGTGTACTGGCGAAGACCAGGCTTACTAATTCTTTTCAATTTAGTAATAGCGGCTTCTTTGGTAACAGGGTGATACTTTAGAGCTATTTTAATGACACCTTGATTGTTCGCAGTATCTTCAAATTTATAGCGATAGATATACCCTTGGTCGTATAAAATTTCGGTCATACTTCTTTTTAAGTTAGAAGCAGGAATTTCTACGATGCGATGTTTTGCCATGATACCATTACGTACTCTGGTCAAAAAATCTGCTATTGGATCTGTAACTTTAGACATAGTTTTGTTTGCTCTTTAGTTTACCAACTTGCTTTTTTCAATCCTGGAACTTTTCCATTAACAGCGAGTTCTCTCAGTTTTACCCTAGAAACGCCAAAGAAACGAATATACCCTTTTGGACGCCCAGTTAGCTTACAACGGTTGTGTAAACGAACAGGAGAGGCATTTTTGGGTAATTTATCCAATGCTTCATAATCACCTGCTGCTTTGAGCTCGGCTCTTTTTGCAGCATATTTTGCAACCATTCTTTCGCGCTTGCGTTCTCTGGCTTTAACAGCTTCTCTTGCCATTGTATATTTATTTATTTTTGTTTTTGAAAGGCATTCCCAATTCAGTTAAAAGGGCGTATGCTTCCGCATCGGTATTTGCAGTTGTCACAAAAGTGATGTGCATACCAGATATGCGGTTCACCTGATCGATGTTGATTTCAGGAAAGATGATTTGTTCGGTAATACCCATAGAGTAGTTTCCTCTACCATCAAAACTTTTTTCGTTTACTCCTCTAAAATCACGAACACTAGGCAATGCTACAGAGACGAATCTGTCTAAGAATTCCCACATACGATCTTTTCTGAGCGTTGTACGAACACCAATTGGCATACCTTCACGTAACTTAAAGTTAGAAACCGATTTCTTAGCTTTAACCGCAACCGCTTTTTGACCTGCGATTTTAGTCATTTCATCTACTGCTACATCAACCAATTTTTTGTCTTGTGTAGCTGCACCAACTCCTTGATTCAAACAAATTTTCACCAATCTTGGCACTTGCATGATAGAACTGTATTGGAACTGCTCCTTTAGTTTAGGAACAATTTCTTCTGTATATTTAACTTCTAATCTGGCTTTCATCGGATTTCTTTTAATCTATGATTTCTCCTGATTTTTTGGAATAACGAACCATTCGTTCTCCATTTAATTTACGACCTATGCGTGTTGGCTCACCCGATTCAGGATCGAGTAACATAAGGTTAGAAAGATGGATAGGTGCTTCCACCTGAACACGACCTTCTGTATTTTCAGCATCGACTTTACGGTGCTTGGTTACCATATTTACTTCTTCAACAATGGCACGTCCTTTGGCACGATCAATGCTTAACACACGACCAGTAGTTCCTTTATCATTTCCAGCAATGACCATGACAACATCGTCTTTTTTGACGTGCGTTTTTACGATTCTTTTCTTTTTGCTCATCTTTATATTATTTAAAGCACCTCAGGAGCTAGTGAAACAATTTTCATGTAGTCCTTTTCTCTAAGCTCACGAGCTACAGGACCAAAGATACGAGTACCCCGAGGTTCATCAGCTTGATTAAGCAAAACGACGGCATTGTCATCGAATCTAATATAAGAACCATCTTTACGACGAATTTCTTTTTTAGTTCTCACTACAACGGCAGGAGACACTGTACCTTTCTTGATATTTCCGCTAGGCATAGCATCTTTAACCGAAACAATGATTCTATCACCAATAGAGGCATATCGACGACCTGAACCGCCCAATACTCGGATACAAAGGACCTCTTTGGCCCCACTATTATCCGCTACTTTCAGTCTTGATTCTTGTTGGATCATAATTGAAAAAATTTAGGTTGTTTAATAAATTTTATCAAACACCTAGGGTGTTTATAATAAGGATAGAATTACTTAGCTCTTTCGAGTACTTCAATAACTCTCCACCTTTTGGTTTTGCTCAATGGTTTGGTTTCCATTATTTTCACAGTATCCCCAACATTGCAGTCATTCTTTTCATCGTGAGCTGCATATTTTTTAGTTTTCTTAATGAACTTACCATACATGGGGTGACGCAACTTACGCTCAATAGAGACAGTAATAGTTTTTTCTCTTTGATTGCTTGTAACCAAACCGATACGCGTCTTCCGTAGATTTCTTTCAGCCATTGTATATTAATTTTGTTCGGCCAACTCTTTGGCACGTAATTGGGTTTTTAATCTTGCGATGTTTCTTCTTGTTTCTTTAAGAAGATTTGGATTCTCCAGTGGAGTGATTTTGTGTGCAAATTTCAACTTTTTATAATCTGTTTGCTCTTCTGTGAGCATAGTAAAAAGTTCATTTGATGAGAGTCCCTCCAACTCCAAAGTGGTATATTTATTATTTGCCATAACGACTCAAATTAAGATGCTACATAATCGCGACGAACCACAAACTTGGTCTGTACCGGCATTTTTTGTGCCGCCAATCGCATTGCTTCCTTTGCTACTTCCAAAGGCACTCCTTCTGCTTCAAACATAATGGTACCAGGTTTAACAACAGCGACCCAACGATCTGGCGCTCCTTTACCCTTACCCATCCTTACTTCAGCAGGTTTTTTAGTCAATACCTTGTCTGGAAAAATACGAATCCAGACCTTACCTTCCCTCTTCATATAACGGGTCATTGCAACCCTTGCAGCTTCTATGGTCTTAGATGAGATGAATCCTTGATCTAAAGATTTCAAAGCAAATGAACCAAAGGCAATGGTATGACCTCTTCCGGCTATACCTTTAATCTTACCTTTCTGCGATTTTCTATATTTTGTTCTCTTCGGTTGTAACATTATATTGACTTTTTGAATTCAATCAATTTCTTATTAATTTCTACGACGACGACCTCCTCTACGATCTTGTTTCTTAGGCTTATCAGGAGAAAGATCAGGACGTCCAAAGATTTCTCCTTTACATATCCATACCTTAACACCAATAATTCCGTAGATTGTGTTTGCCTCACAAAGAGCATAGTCTATATCTGCTCTAAATGTATGCAAAGGAATACGACCATCTTTGTATTCTTCGGTACGAGCCATCTCTGCACCATTTAATCTTCCTGCAACACGTACTTTGATGCCTTCTGCTTTTTGCTGTTGCATAGTAGAACGAATGGCCATTTTAATGGCTCTACGGAAGTTAACCCTCCCTTCTAGTTGCTTAGCAATAGTTTCGGCAACAATATAAGCATCAAGCTCAGGTCTTCTGATTTCAACTATATTGATTTGCACATCTTTGCTGGTGAGCTTTTTCAACTCCTCTTTGATGGCATCTACTTCAGCACCTTTCTTTCCAATGATGATCCCTGGACGAGAAGTATGTAAAGAAATAGTGATTCTTTTGAGAGTTCTTTCTATAACAATTCTAGAAATTCCTCCTTTTGAGATTCTAGCCTTCAGGTATTCTCTAATTTTTTCATCCTCTACCAATTTTTCAGCAAAGTTTTTAGAAGTACCAAACCAGTTTGATTCCCAACCGCGGATAATACCTAAACGGTTTGCTATTGGATTCGTCTTTTGTCCCATGCTTATGCTTCTTCTGTGTTTATTTCTTCAGAATTCCCACTTACTGCAAGAGTAATGTGGCTTGATCTTTTACGAACTCTGTGTGCTCTACCAAATGGAGCAGGAATAATTCGTTTTAGAGTACGACCTTGATCAACTGTGATGGTTTGAACAAATAAGTCTGCATCATCTATATCCAAATCTGGATTTTTAGCTTCCCAATTCGCAACTGCAGAAAGCAACAATTTCTCTAAGTCTCTAGCTGCATGTTTTTTTGTAAACTGCAATATATTAAGAGCGTCTGTTACCTTCTTACCTCGAATAATATCGGCTACGAGTCTAACCTTACGGGGTGACCGCTGGTTGTTTCGCAATTTTGCTACTGCTTCCATTCGATTTATTTCTTTTTAGATGAATGTCCTTTGAAATTTCGTGTAGGAGCAAACTCCCCAAACTTATGCCCTACCATGTTTTCAGTAACATATACAGGAATAAATTTATTTCCATTGTGAACAGCAATGGTGTGTCCCACGAAGTCAGGCGTAATCATAGAGGCACGAGACCAAGTTTTGATTACTTTTTTCTTACCACCTGTATTTGCAGCATCAATCTTATGTTGCAAATGATGTGCTACGTAAGGACCTTTTTTTAATGATCTTGCCATCGTTTATTATTTTCTATCTTTTACCTTTTTTCCTACCAATAATTAGTCTAGAAGAAGGTTTGTTTTTATTACGAGTTTTCTTACCTTTTGCAAACAAACCATTTCGAGAACGTGGGTGCCCACCAGACTGACGACCTTCACCACCACCCATTGGGTGATCGACTGGATTCATCACTACTGCTCTGGTACGAGGACGCTTACCCAACCATCTTTTACGACCTGCTTTTGCATAAACCACTTGGTTGTGGTCCGAATTAGAAACAGATCCAATGGTTGCCATACAAGTCAAAAGAATCATACGAGTTTCTCCCGATGGCAATTTAACGATGGCATATTTACCATCCTTGTTTGCCAGTTGAGCATAAGTACCTGCACTTCTTGCCATACAACCTCCTTTACCAGGATACAATTCAATATTGTGAATGGTTGTTCCCAATGGAATTTCAGCCAAAGGCAGAGTATTACCTAAGTCAGGAGTAGATCCTTTCCCAGAAGTAATTTTGTCCCCTACTTTAATACCTTCAGGAGCGACAATGTATCTTTTCTCTCCATCGTCGTATTGTACCAAAGAGATAAACGCCGTACGATTTGGATCGTATTCTACCGTTTTAACTTCAGCAGAAACACCGAACTTCTCTCTTTTAAAATCAAGAATACGGTAACGACGTTTGTGTCCCCCACCTCTGTGGCGTACCGTCATTCTACCTTTACTATTTCGCCCACCCGATTTTGTAATCGGAGCCAACAAGCTTTTCTCAGGCTTATCTGTCGTCAACTCAGAGTAATCAATGCTCACTCTAAATCTGGTACCTGGCGTAGTTGGATTATATTTTTTAATTGCCATTTTAAGGATCGAAAATTATCGGTGTTCGATACACCATTTATTAGTTAATAGTTGAGATAGACTAAATTTCTTCGTAAAAATCTATCACATCTCCTTCAGCAACAGTAATGATTGCTTTTTTTCTGACCTTTGTTTTTCCTCTTACCAAACCTTTTTTAGTAAAACGCGACTTTGCTTTTGCAGGCATTATCAAGGTATTGACATTGACCACCTCTACATTAAAGGTTTTTTCAATGGCTTTTTTGATTTCAATTTTATTGACTCTTCTATTGACTAAAAAAGTATATTTATTGAGTTTTTCAGCACCTTTTTCAGCTTTGTCTGAAATGACTGGTCTGTATATTATTTCCTTTGACATAATCTCTTGATTTAGGCTATTTTTTCAATAGCACTTTCACAAACAATCAATTTACTAGCGTGTAGTACATCGTAAGTGTTTAATTCGCTCACCGTACAAACATTGGCTTTTTTCAAGTTACGAGCAGAAAGTCCAACATTGGTGTTGTTATCGCCAACAACTAGCAATGTTTTTTGATCACCAACAGATAAATTCTGCATAACCTCAATGTAACTCTTTGTTTTTGGAGCATCAAAATTAAAATCCTCCACGATCATCACGCTACTATCTTGCGCTTTGTAAGACAAAGCCGATTTAAGCGCCAACTGCTTAACCTTCTTGTTGAGTTTGATATCGTAATTTCTCGGTTTTGGACCAAAGACACGACCACCACCTCTAAAGATTGGGTTCTTAATATCTCCAACACGAGCAGTACCTGTACCCTTCTGACGTTTCAGTTTTTTACGTGAACCTGCTATTTCGTTACGCTCCTTGGTCTTGTGTGTTCCTTGGCGTTTGCCAGCTAAATGCTGTTTAACCGCTAAGTAAATACAGTGATCATTGGGCGTAATTTCAAAAATGTCGCTATTCAACTCAACCTGACGACCAGTGCTACTTCCCGTTGTATTTAATACATCTATTTGCATTGCTCAATCTATTTTTCGATGATTACATAAGATCCTTTCGCACCAGGTACTGCTCCACTAATTAGGAGCAAATTACGGTCTTTCAAAATCTTTACCACTTTAAGGTTTTTCACCTTGGTTTTTTGATTTCCAGTACGACCACCCATACGCATTCCTTTAAATACGCGTGCTGGATAAGAAGCTGCTCCAATAGATCCTGGTGCTCTTCCACGGTTGTGTTGACCGTGCGTTTGTTGTCCAACTCCACTAAAATTGTGGCGTTTTACAACTCCCTGAAAACCTTTACCTTTTGAAGTACCCGTTACATTAACGGTATCACCTTCTTCAAAAAGAGTTACATCGAATTCTGCACCAGGAGCTGCCTCCTCGTCAAAATCTCTAAACTCTTTTGATTTATATTTAGGAGAAACACTGGCTTTCTTAAAGTGTCCTTGTTGAGCTTTAGCGGTCCGACTTTCTTTCTTATCGCTATAAGCCAACTGAACAGCATTGTAGCCGTCTGTTTCTTCATTTTTAATTTGGGTAACGTAGCATGGTCCAGCCTCAACTATTGTACAAGGTACATTGACGCCATCGTTAAAGATGCTGGTCATTCCCAATTTTTTTCCAATTAAACCTACCATTGTTTGGGTTATACTTTAATTTCAACATCAACCCCACTGGGCAATTCTAGTTTCATCAAGGCGTCTATTGTCTTAGACGTAGAACTGTAGATGTCTAAAAGTCTTTTATAAGTGCTGTACTCAAATTGCTCGCGTGACTTTTTGTTAACGTGAGGCGACTTTAAAACAGTAAAAATTCTTTTGTGTGTTGGTAATGGAATTGGTCCATTTACAACTGCGCCAGTCGATTTTACTGTTTTGACGATCTTCTCAGCCGATTTGTCCACCAAACTGTGATCGTACGACTTTAGTTTTATCCTTATCTTTTGTGCCATATTCAGATTAAGCTTTTACTTCACCATTGGCTTCAGCAATAACTTGCTCTTGAATGCCTTTTGGTGCTGCTTGGTAATGAGAAAATTCCATAGTAGAAGTTGCACGCCCTGAAGTGATGGTACGAAGTGCGGTTACATAACCAAACATTTCCGACAACGGAACTTTAGCTTTAATAACTTGAGCACCTGCTTTTATTTCCATTCCTTCAACAAGGCCACGGCGACGGTTAAGGTCACCTATGACATCACCTGTTTTCTCTTCTGGAGTAATTACTTCTAATTTCATAATTGGTTCTAAAAGAACCGGACCCGCTTGCTTACAAGCATTACGGAAAGCCATTTTTGCACAAAGCTCGAAGGACAGTTGGTCTGAATCCACTGCGTGGAAACTACCATCAAACAAACGAACTTTCAACGAATCTACTTGATATCCAGCTTGGATACCGCCTTCCATAGCAGCTTTAAAACCTTTCTCTACAGCTGGAATAAATTCTCTTGGAATAGATCCCCCAGAGATTTGATTAACAAACTGCAATCCTTCTTCTACTTCTCCTGTCTCCTCACTTGGGTCTGCTGGCATAATTTCTATCTGAATATCCGCAAATTTACCACGACCACCAGATTGTTTTTTATATGTCTCACGGTGTCTAATTGATGCCGTAATTGCTTCTTTATAATTTACTTGAGGAGCACCCTGACTGGTTTCCACATTAAATTCTCTTTTAAGACGATCTACCAAGATTTCTAAGTGCAACTCACCCATTCCACTGATTACCGTCTGTCCTGTATTTTCATCAAAAGCAACTTTAAAAGTCGGATCTTCCTCAGCTAATTTAGCCAAGCCCATACCCAATCTATCCAAGTCTTTTTGTGTCTTAGGCTCAATTGCCATAGAGATAACTGGTTCTGGGAAATCCATGCTTTCCAGCGTGATAGGATTTTTCAAATCAGTTAAGGTATCCCCAGTTTTAATGTCTTTGAATCCAACAGCCGCTCCAATGTCACCCGCTTCGATAAAATCGATTGGATTTTGTTTGTTTGCGTGCATTTGATAGATACGAGAGATACGTTCTTTTTTATTAGAGCGATTGTTCAATACATAAGAACCTGCATCTAAACGACCCGAATAAACACGGAAGAAGGCAAGACGACCTACATAAGGATCTGTAGCGATTTTGAATGCTAGAGCCGAGAATGGCTCTTTTGCATCAGGCTTACGAAATGCGGCTTCACCAGTATCAGGATCAACCCCTTCGATTGCTTCAATATCCATTGGAGAAGGCAAGTATGTAATTACTGCATCCAATAAGTTTTGAACACCTTTGTTTTTGAATGCCGATCCACAAAGCATAGGAATGATAGACATATCTATAGTTGCTTTACGAATAGCGGCCATCATTTCATCTTCAGAAATAGAAGCAGGATCATCAAAGAATTTCTCCATGATTTTATCATCGTATTCAGCAACCGCTTCCACTAATTTTTCACGATACTCATTTACCTGATCGACCATATCTTCAGGAATTGGAATTTCATCCCATTTCATCCCCTTAGATTCATCATCCCAAACGAGTGCTTTATTATTGATTAAATCAACAACACCACGAAAATCATCTTCTGCACCAATAGGTAATTGCAACGGCACAGGATTTGCGCCCAACATTTCACGAACTTGCTTAACAACCTCTAAGAAGTCAGCACCAGAACGGTCCATTTTATTAACAAAACCTATACGAGGTACTTTATATCTATTTGCTTGTCTCCAAACTGTTTCAGATTGAGGCTCAACACCAGAAACTGCACAGAATAGTGCAACTACACCATCCAATACACGCAACGAACGCTCTACCTCTACAGTAAAGTCAACGTGACCTGGTGTGTCAATGATATTGATTTGATAAGGGGTTTCACGGTACGTCCACTCTGTTTTGGTAGCAGCAGAAGTAATGGTAATACCACGTTCTTGCTCTTGCTCCATCCAATCCATAGTAGCACCACCATCGTGAACCTCACCTATTTTGTGGGTAATACCAGTGTAATACAGAACACGTTCTGTAGTAGTGGTTTTTCCTGCATCAATATGTGCAGCAATTCCTATGTTTCTGGTAAATTTTAGATTTCGTGCCATTCTATTAAATGAATATTTTTATTGTTCTGGCTATAATTGTGAAAAAATAGTTTTAATTGAAAAAGATTCTACACTCTAAAGTGAGAGAATGCTTTGTTTGCTTCCGCCATACGATGCGTATCGTCTTTTTTCTTCACAGCTGCCCCCTCATTTCTGTAAGCTGCCAACACTTCATTTGCCAATTTATCGGCCATTGATTTTCCGCTTCTCTTTCTTGCATATAAAACGAGCCATTTAATGCCCATTGAAATTTTACGATCGGTACGAATTTGTGTTGGAATTTGAAAAGTAGCACCACCAATTCTTCTACTACGAACCTCTACTTCTGGCATTACATTACCCAATGCTTTTTTCCAAATTGGATGCGGATCCTCACTTGTTTTTTCTCCAACGATATCCATTGCATCATAAAACAATTTGAAGGCAACACTTTTCTTTCCACTCCACATAAGATTGTTTACAAAACGAGTCACTAATGGATCGTTAAAACGTGGGTCTGGAGCAAGATATCTTTTTTTCGCTCTGGCTTTTCTCATGTCTGCTTATTTTTTAGGTCTTTTAGTACCATATTTAGAACGTCCTTGTTTACGGTCACTAACACCAGCTGTATCGAGAGAACCTCTTACAATGTGGTAACGCACCCCAGGCAAATCCTTTATCCTTCCGCCTCTAATAAGTACAATCGAGTGTTCTTGCAAGTTGTGACCTTCTCCTGGAATGTAAGCGATAACTTCTTTACCGTTTGTCAACCTCACCTTAGCAACTTTACGTAAAGCAGAGTTGGGCTTCTTTGGCGTTGTGGTGTAAACTCTTGTACACACACCTCGTCGCTGTGGACTACTGTCCAATGCTTTAGATTTACTGGGTGTTTTAATGACTTTACGTCCCTTGCGAACCAATTGTTGTATAGTAGGCATCTATTGTATTTTATGTTATGTAAAATCGAGAATTACAAAATTCTTAATCTTACAAAGACTTTATTTTAAAAACGTGAAATTAGAAGGTGGTATTCCCTAGTGAAGTATTGCTACTCAACCAGCGGGAAGGAGTTGGTCAACCAACTATAGTGCATATTTACATTAATGCCACCTTAACTTCCATACATTGAATTTAAAAGTATTTTAATTACTTTTTCAAATTGGAGTGCAAAATTATAACTTATTTATGTATTAGCAAAATATTAAACGCTTTTTTATTAAGTTTTTTTGTTGCAATTGGTTTTGAGAGGAACACTATGATTTACAAAAGGAGGGTGAAATCTGGTCCACCAAGGTAGAACCTACAGCAATTCTCGCTTTAGAAAAAACACAAAACAGAAATGTTAGCGAAGGTCGCCCCCGTCCAAATTTTTCGGAACGAAGTGGAGAGAAATATCAGGAATCTCGATGAATTTTAGTCGAATATCATTAATATTCTGGTACGCCAGCCCGGCTGATATTTTTCTTCGTTTCACTACAAAAAATTCAGGAATGGCATGTTTTTTTGATATTTGGATTATAAAGCGAGTGTACTGTCTTTTTTGTATGAGATTGGCTTCCACAAAATTATCCGCACCTTCATGTAAAAAACGACAAAGAGTCATTTCATTAAAAACACAATTACAGGAACAGGCTAGAAGAATAGGACTGCTGAAACAGAACAACAATACCGTAAATAAAACTCTCATTGATAAAATATTTAGCAGTTCTAATAAAACAGAATCTATATAAATTGAGTTGGTTGTAAATATAAAAAGCCCACCTTCTGCTAAAGCAAAAGATGGGCTTTTATAATAAAACCTATTTTGGATTGACACAGGTCGGCTACTACTAGGTCTTTTGTTTACGTTTTTTAGCTGCTGGAAATAATACGTTATTCAGTATCAAACGATATCCAGGAGAATTGGGATGTAAGTTCAAATCCGTTTCTGGTTCCCCTACATAGTGGCGATAATCTTCTGGATCGTGTCCACCGTAGAAAGTAAAAAAGCCTTGTCCGTATTCACTGTGGATATATTTGGCATCTTTGGTTGCTTTACTTTCTCCCATAACAAGGATGTGTGATTTTACCAAGCTTTTACGGTAGCTGGTTGTTTGTCCCATAAAACCTTTGATGACTCTAGTATGACATTGCGTCAACATTGTTGGCACTTGATCCCATTTTGCAGAGAAGTCAAACAGGGTAAAAAAGTCGATGTTCTCTGGAACTTTAGAGCGAATGTCCGTAGCATCAATGGTTGAAAACTCGTATTCCATTGGGTTCATTGACAATTTAAAATCCTTAAAAGCAAAAGTTTTATTATAATCGACCTTAGATTGAGCATCTCTGTCTGGACCATCGCCATCGAACATACGATCGCAAAT
>Ga0114956_1000562_pt1 | contig 27290 bp, 18 predicted proteins | sample MaitaG_FD_87304 | JGI IMG/M metagenome (GOLD analysis project Ga0114956, IMG submission 87304) | Marine algal microbial communities from Maine, USA - Maine_Asex2 metaG | ecosystem: Host-associated > Algae > Red algae > Unclassified | place: Maine, USA | collected 2015-01-05
TGCAAAACGTGCAAAATTTGCAACCTTAGAATTAACTAAAACCGTCGATAAGGTTGTAGATCGTTTTAAAATATTGGTTAAAGGAAAGGATAAAGCTGGTGAATTCTATCGTAAGAGTTTTGCGGCATTATTCGCTTATGTTTCAAACCGTATTCCAGAAATTACAGATGATCTTTATAAGATTGATGATGCTATGAAAGCAGGGTTTGGATGGGAACATGGTCCTTTTCAAATTTGGGATGCTATTGGAGTTGAAAAGGGAATTGAAATGATGAAAGCTGAAGGTTTAGAACCTAATACTTGGGTCAATGAGATGCTATCTTCTGGAAGCAAGTCATTTTATACTGTTAAAGATGGTGCGACTTATGCCTACGACATTCCGAAGAAATCACAAGAAAAAATTCCTGGTCAGGATAGTTTTATCATATTAGATAATATCAGAAAAACATCTGAAGTATTCAAAAACTCAGGCGTTGTCGTTGAAGATTTAGGCGATGGAATACTTAATGTAGAATTCCAATCTAAGATGAATACCATTGGAGGCGACGTTCTTGCAGGATTAAATAAAGCAATTGATATTGCCGAAAAAGAGTTTGCAGGATTAGTTGTTGGAAACCAAGCTGCAAACTTCTCTGTTGGAGCCAATATAGGTATGATTTTTATGATGGCTGCAGAGCAAGAATATGATGAATTAAATGCGGCTATCAAATATTTCCAAGATAGTATGATGCGCATGCGCTACTCTGCAATTCCGACGGTTGCTGCGCCTCACGGAATGGCTCTTGGTGGTGGTTGTGAATTATCAATGCACGCAGATAAGGTTGTTGCAGCAGCAGAAACTTACATAGGACTCGTTGAGTTTGGTGTTGGAGTTATTCCTGGTGGTGGAGGTTCTAAAGAAATGGCTTTAAGGGCATCCGATACTTTCAGAAAAGGTGACGTACAACTAAATACACTTCAAGAATACTTCTTAACTATAGGAATGGCTAAAGTTGCTACTTCTGCTTACGAAGCTTTCGATTTAGGAATTCTTCAAAAAGGAAAAGATATTGTTGTTGTTAATAAAGATCGCCAGATAGCAGTTGCTAAACAACATGCTAAATTAATGGCAGATATGGGTTATACACAACCTGTAAAACGAACCGATGTAAAAGTTCTTGGAAAACAAGCTTTAGGTATGTTCCTAGTTGGTACAGATTCTATGAAAGACTCTAAATACATTAGTGAACACGATATGAAAATTGCTAATAAATTAGCTTATGTAATGGCTGGCGGAGATTTATCTGAACCCACTTTAGTAAGTGAGCAATATTTATTGGACCTAGAGCGTGAAGCTTTCTTAAGTCTATGTACAGAGCGTAAAACGCTAGAAAGAATTCAGCATATGTTAACCAAAGGTAAACCTCTAAGAAATTAGATAATAGACAACTAGAATCTAGAAAATAGATAATGGCACGACATAATTTTAAAAAATTAAAAGTTTGGCAAGATGGGATTGCTCTTGTTAGAGATAACTATAAATTAACACGAACTTTGCCTGACTTTGAAAGATTTAATCTCATTAGTCAAATGAATAGATGTGCTGTTTCTATTCCTTCAAATATTTCTGAAGGTTCGAGTAAAAGTACAAATAGACACTTCAAAAAATATTTAGAGAATAGCCTAGGTTCGGCTTTCGAATGGGAAACACAATTGATTGTCTCGTTTAATGAAGGTTACTTGGATAAAAATAAATTTGAAGAATTAGAAAATAAAATATTACAAATTCAAAAAATGTTAGGAAAGTTTGTTGATAACCTTGGTGATTAGTCTATTTTCTAGTCGTCTAGATTCTAGACTCTCTTTTCAAATTAATAAATAAAATTATGAGCAAACAAGCTTACATCGTAAAAGCATACAGAACCGCAGTGGGCAAAGCACCAAAAGGGGTGTTCCGTTTCAAAAGAACAGATGAATTGGCAGCAGAAACCATTAAATACATGATGAAAGAATTGCCAGGTTTAGACCCGAAACGTATTGACGATGTTATCGTTGGAAATGCAATGCCTGAAGGTTCTCAAGGACTTAATATGGCACGTTTAATTTCTTTAATGGGATTAGAGGTCATTGATGTTCCTGGAGTAACTGTTAATCGTTTTTGTTCATCTGGAGTAGAAACGATTGGTATGGCAACAGCAAAAATACAAGCCGGAATGGCAGATTGTATTATTGCAGGTGGCGCAGAAAGCATGAGTAGCGTACCAATGACAGGATTTAAACCAGAATTGAATTATGACGCTATCGTAAAAGCTGGTCACGAAGACTATTATTGGGGAATGGGAAATACTGCAGAAGCAGTTGCCAATCAATTTAATGTGTCTCGTGAAGATCAAGATGAATTTGCTTACAATTCACATATGAAAGCTCTAAAGGCATTAGCTGAAGATCGTTTTCAAGATCAAATTGTACCAATAGAAGTTGAACAAACATATATTGATACTAACGGAAAAAAAGCAACAAAGACCTATACTGTAACTAAAGATGAAGGTCCAAGAAAAGGAACAAGTAAAGCCGCTTTAGCTAAACTAAGAGCTGTATTTGCTCAAGGAGGAAGTGTTACTGCTGGAAACTCGTCGCAAATGAGTGATGGAGCAGCATTTGTTATGGTTATGAGTGAAGATATGGTTAAAGAAATAAATCTTGAGCCAATAGCACGTATGGTAAATTATGCAGCAGCTGGTGTTGAGCCACGGATTATGGGAATTGGTCCAGTAAAAGCCATTCCTAAAGCACTCAAACAAGCAGGTTTAAAACAAGATGACTTATCACTTATCGAATTGAATGAAGCCTTTGCATCACAATCTTTAGCAGTTATAAGAGAATTAGATTTAAATCCAGATATCATTAACGTTAATGGTGGTGCAATAGCATTAGGACACCCATTAGGTTGTACTGGTGCAAAATTATCAGTACAGTTATTTGATGAAATGCGTAAGCAAAATATGCAAGGCAAATATGGTGCAGTAACGATGTGTGTTGGAACTGGGCAAGGTGCTTGTGGAGTGTTTGAGTTTCTTTCGTGAAAAGAGAATAAAGAAGATAGAAAATAGAGAAAAGACGATGTGTGCTAAACAAAGACATAATTACAAAAATTTAAAAATCTGGAAGCTTGGATTAGAGATTACAAATGATATTTCTGATTTGTTATTAGATTTCCCAAAGCACGAAAGATTTGACTTAAGTTCTCAAATTAGTAGATGTTCTGTTTCAATGCCAAGCAATATTGCTGAAGGATCTGCAAGAACAGATAAATCATTTAGCCATTTTTTGGATATTTCTTTGGGCTCTTCTTTTGAATTAGGAACTCAATTATTAGTTGCTAAACATAGAAATTATATAAACGAAAACAATTTAAAAATACTAGAAGAAAAAATAGAAGAATTCCAGAGAATGACAATGGGATTTCAAAATAGTCTCAATTAAGGTCTATTCTCTATTTTCTATCTTCTTTAATCTTAATTAAAAAATGGAAACAACAACAGAAAAAGACATACTAAGAGGAGGTCAATTCCTAGTAAAAGAAACAAAATGCGAAGACGTTTTTACTCCTGAAGATTTTTCAGAAGAGCAAACAATGATGAAAGAATCCGTAATGGAATTCAACGAACGAGAAATCATTGCACACAAACCACGATTTGAAGCTAAAGATTATGCTTTAACTGAAGAGGTGATGCGCAAAGCTGGTGAAATGGGCTTTTTAGGTGTATCTGTGCCTGAGGCTTATGATGGATTGGGAATGGGCTTTGTTTCAACGTGTTTGACTTGTGATTATATTTCTTCTGGAACGGGATCTTTTAGTACAGCGTTTGGTGCGCACACAGGAATTGGAACCATGCCAATTACACTATACGGAACAGAAGAGCAAAAGAAAAAATACGTACCTAAATTAGCTACGGGAGAATGGTTTGGTGCTTATTGTTTAACAGAACCTGGTGCAGGATCTGATGCTAACTCTGGTAAAACAACTGCTGAGTTGTCTGCAGATGGAAAATCGTATAAAATCAATGGTCAAAAAATGTGGATTTCAAATGCAGGTTTCTGCAGCGTAATGATTGTTTTTGCTCGTATTGAAGACGATAAAAATATAACTGGTTTTATTGTTGAATATGATAAGGCAAATCCTAACGGAATTGTTTTAGGCGAAGAAGAGCATAAATTAGGTATTCGTGCAAGTTCTACGCGTCAAGTATTCTTTAATGATACCGTTGTACCAGTTGAAAATATGTTAGCTGCTCGTGGCGAAGGTTTTAAAATCGCTATGAATGCACTTAACGTTGGTCGTATTAAATTGGCTGCAGCTTGTTTAGATTCTCAGAGACGTATATTAACTACTGCTGTTAATTATGCTAATGAGCGTAAACAATTTAAAACACGTATTTCAGATTTTGGTGCTATTAAAACTAAATTAGCTGAAATGGCTTCTAGTGCTTATGCTGGTGAATCTGCAACATACAGAGCAGCAAAAAATATTGAAGATAGAATTGCATTAAGAGTTGAAGCTGGGAACACACACCAAGAAGCAGAACTTAAAGGTGTTGAAGAATATGCTATAGAATGTTCTATACTAAAGGTGGCCGTTTCAGAAGATGTACAAAATTGTGCGGATGAAGGGATTCAAATTTTTGGAGGCATGGGATTCTCTGAAGAAACACCTATGGAAGCTGCTTGGAGAGATGCACGTATTGCTCGTATCTATGAAGGTACTAATGAGATCAACAGAATGTTAACTGTTGGTATGCTGGTAAAGAAAGCTATGAAAGGTCATGTTGATTTGTTAGGACCTGCAAAAGCTGTACAAGATGAATTAATGGGAATTCCTTCTTTTGATACTCCAGATTATTCTGAATTGTTTTCAGAAGAAAAAGAAATGATTAAAAAGTTGAAGAAAACCTTCTTAATGGTTGCTGGTGGAGCAGTTCAAAAATATGGACAGAATCTTGAAGACCACCAACAATTACTGATTGCTGCCGCAGATATTTTAATTGAAATATATATGGCAGAATCCGCAATCTTAAGGACAGAAAAAAATGTAAAGCGTACTAGCGAAAAAGAGCAATCAGCTCAAATTGCTATGGCAAAGTTATATTTGTATCATGCTATTGATATTGTTGAAGAAAAAGGAAAAGAAAGTATAATTTCTTTTGCTGAAGGCGACGAGCAACGTATGCTATTAATGGGACTTAAACGTTTTACAAAATATGCAAACTATCCTGATATTGTAGATTTACGTATTGAGATTGCAGAGAAAGTAAAGGCTGAGAATAAGTATTGCTTTTGATAATTAGACTAACTCAAATAATTCTAATTATAAAGCCAATTCATTTATTTGAATTGGCTTTTTTAGTTTAATGCTGCATTGGTATTTTATTACTGTTTAATCATTTTCTTGGTAGTAATTTCGGTTTCAGATGTCATAGTTATGATATAAATTCCATTTGCTAAGTGACTCGTATTTATCACATTATCTGATGTACTTAGAACTAGTTTTCCATAAAAATCATAAATTCTTGTTTGTGTATTTTGTTGCAATACTTTGACAACTAATTTTGAATGAAATGGATTGGGATAAATTTCAATTTTAGAGGCGTCAGTTGGATTGGTTCTTAAACTTGATGCATTTAAAAAATATTTTAAAGATTCAACTTTAGTAATATCTGAGTACATAGAATCATCACAATTAAGTGTGCCAGAGAAATTCTGAGCCTCTGCAATTTGTATTTCGTTATCACCATTAAGATTCACAGTAGGGTCTGACACTAGGCATTTTTTAAATTTACGATCAGTAAATACAGCAATAGATGAGCAATCATAACTTAAATAAGCTTTCCATGTTCTCCATTCTATTGGAGGTTTATTGATGTTGTATTTACGATTAACCTCAATACAATTTATATCTGTATATCTAACATTAAGATCTGAAAGATTGCTTAAGTTAGAAATATCCAATTCTGAAAGCTCGGTGTTTTGTAAACTTAAATAATCTATATTGGCGTTATTACTAATATCTATCTCTTCTAAAGGACAGTTCTCTAAAATTAGACCTATCAATTCTGAATTATTTGAAACATCCAGACTAGAGATTGTACTATATTGTGTATCCAAATATTGTAAATTCGTATTCTGAGATATATCCAAATTTGTCAAATTATTATGACCTACAAATAAATGAATTAATAACAAGTTTTGAGATACATTGATACTCGTTAAATTATTATTAGTAACAATTAATGTTTTTAAAACCGTATTACTCGTTACATCAATACTAGTTAAACTATTGTTTGAAAAAAATAGAGTTGCCACATTTACAAATGCCTCAATCCCTTCTGCACTATTAATTCCTAAACTAGAACAACTCATTGTGCCAGTAAAAGCAATTGCTTCACTCTCTTGTATCTCTGAATCTCCATTTGTATTAATCTCTGTGTTTGAAACTAAATACGCTTTAAAATTAGCGTCTGGGATAACTACATTTTGAGAATATCCAAAAATTGTAAACAAAGCTAAAACTGAAACTAAATGTAATTTTTTAATCATGATATTAGATTTTAAAGGTTAATCACCTTAAATATATAATCAAATATTACAATTAAACTACACCTATTTATGAGGCGCTATTATGAGTTTACAAACTGTTATATTGTATAATGTGAAAAATTGTTTTTGAATTTACAATATTAGATAAGGAAGAAAATAAAAATAAGCTATTTCATTTCTGAAATAGCTTATCCGTTTAGAATACAACTATTGCTTAATTATTTTAACTGTCTCAGTTATATTTTGAATAGTAACGTCTATAAAGTAGACACCAGATTGTAAATTAGACATATCTATAGTTTTGTTTATACTACTATGCGAATTGTTATAAACCTTTTGCCCAATCATGTTATAAACAGATACATTAGAAATTTCTTTTTGAGCTTTTAATTTTAAGTTATTATTTACTGGGTTAGGATAATAAGTGAATAAGCTTTCTGTATTAAATAGGTTAGTTGACAGCGTTTCTTGTTGAATTGTAAAACTATCAAAATCAATAAGAGTACCACCAGATGCTGGAACATGTATTGCAATATAAATCTCACCTGAATATGCACTTAAATCTATTATTTCTTCAATGTATGTATTACCAACCTCAGCTAATTCTTTTAACTCTATGTTAAAATCTTCTGGGTTTTTACCTGTTGTTGATAAAGCAACTCTATAAGAATTAAAATTAGAAGTATTTCTAGATTTCACATAATATCTTAATTCCTCACTTCCTGTTAATGTAAAACGTGGTAAAACGAGATAATCATCACTATTACTTGCGCCATTTAAAACAATAGATTTAAGGTTATTTGGTAGACCAGCATTATCCACTGTGAAAAAACTACTATTATTATTATCATTATCAATTGCTTCCCAGCAATCTGGTATGTTAGGAGTAGTGATGGTTTCAAAATCTTCAATCCACGGAAAAGAAGACTCAGCACTACAAAACTCACTCGAACCTACCCAAGTACTTAATCCATTTGCCGTACAATCTGCTTGCACATAAAACTGATAACTATTAGTAGAAAAATCTAGTCCTGTTTTAGTAAAAGGATTTGACACTCCACTATCTGTAGGTATTCCTGTTGGCGAGTTACCTGCTATAACCACTTCTACATTATAAACTGATGCTGATCCATTATCTGTCCATGAGAACTCGGCCGAAGTATTTGTAATATTAGTAGCTGATAAATTAGAAGGTTCTCTACAAAGAATCATAGAAAAATCATCAAAATAAATATCAGTGCCGCTCAAAGCTCCAGGTGAAACATGTATTGCGATATAAACATCACCTGAATAAGCACTTAAATCTATTGTATCTTTTGTGAAATTTTCAAAATTGTTTACTGCTGTTAATTCTTTTAATTCTACATTAAAATCTGCTGGATTAATTCCTGTAGTGGATAAGACAACTCTATATTCTTGTGGGTTAGAAGTATCTGGTCTTACAAAATATTCTAATATCTCATTGCCAGTTAAGGTAAATTGTGGCAATATTAAATAATCATCATTACTACCATTTACCTGAGTAAATAATCTGGCACATCTACTAGCGTCTACACCAGTATTTGGAGCAGTTCCCCACGATCTATTATCACCATTATTATTGTTTTCATCCCAACAGATAGGTAAACCGCTCGCTATATTATTAAAGTTTTCTGTCCATGGAAAAGATGTTATAGTACAAGATGTAATAAAAGCAAATGGACCTACCCAATTACTAACACCTAGCAGTCCACAACTTGCCTGTACATAAAACTCATAATCCAATCCTGCGCTTAATCCCATTTTTGTAAAAGGATTAGACACACCAGAATCTGTAGCTATTTCAGTAGGTGATGTACCTGCTAATACCACCTCTACATTATACGAGAATGCTGATGCATCTCCCATCCATCCTAAATCTGCCGTAGTTGTTGTAATGTTGGAAACTGCTAGATTGGACGGATTAGGACAATCATTGTTTATCTGCGAAAAAGAAAACGATGTAATTAATACCGCTATCATTAAAGTAATTTTTTTCATAGTAGAATTATTATTGGGTTATTAATTCTACATAAATACTTACTTTTTCACTAGAGTAAAACTCCTGTTTTACAAATGGTTATTTTGAATTTATAAATCGCAAATAGCTTTGAGCTTACTATAGGATAAGTACTAATATTTTAGTCTAAAATAGATTGTTATGAGTTATTCTGAAAAAGAAAATGTTTTGTAATAATATTAGTAAAAGAAGAATTTATAATCTTATATCAGAAATATGAGCTTCAAAATCAGATTTTTTGTCTCTAGAAATCTTTATCTTTTTTAAATTTTGAAGGCTTAAATAACTTTCTGCCTTTGAGTATTTTTCAATAAAATTAATATTAATAATTGTAGAACGATGTACTCTAAAAAACTGATTTCTATTTTCTAAAAGCAATTCAAAATACTTTAAACGCTTACTAACCATAATAGGTTTCTTCGCTTTTGTACTAACGTTAGTATATGCTCCATCTGCTTCTATACATACTATATCATCAACATCTACAAACAATAGACCGTCAAAAGTAGGTAATGCAATTTTATGAATTTCGGTCTGTTTTAAGTTTTCTTTTAAAGTCTCTAGACGTTTATGCATATTAGCATTTTTTTTGTCCATCAATTTTCTCACGGCATTTTCTAATTGGTCAATTTGTATTGGTTTTAGAAGGTAATCAATAGCCGAAACTTGAAAGGCCTTTAAGGCATACTCATGATAACCTGTAGTGAAAATAATTTCAAAATCGACATTTTTAAAAAAGTCTAGTAACTCAAACCCAGAATAGCCTGGCATTTCTATGTCTGTAAAGACGACATCTGGCTGAAGCTTATTAATAGCTAATACAGCATCTGGCACATTATTACATACTTTTAAAATTTCGACTTTTGGACAAAATTGAGTTAACAAATTAGTAAGTACGCGTCTAGCACGCTCTTCATCATCTATAAGTATGGCTCTAATCATTTTTAAAAATCAACATTTCAAATTTAAAATGAAACCCTTGTTTTACAAACAGAGCTTTACATTTCATAAAAGGGAAAATAAAGAAAAACAGTTGTTCCCTCTGCTATATTATTATTGGTTTTATCTATAATTTCTATTCTTATTTTTTCTGTCTTTTGGGCATTTAGCAAATCTACACGCTCTTGATTGGCTTCAGTAGAAAAACCTAAATGCTTCATTGTATCTTTTGGTTTTAATTGCTTTGCTTTTTCACGGCCAATACCATTATCTTCAATTTTACAGACTATAAATCTATCTTCAATATAAAACTGAACATTAATAACTTTATCTCCTTCTTTCTGCCTAAGACCATGTTTTAAGGCATTTTCTATATAGGGTTGAATAAACATTGGTGGTAACATAAAATCATCACTTATAGTTTCTGATACATCATTCTTAAAGTTAATTTGAAGCTGATTACCAAATCGCAATTGTTCTAATTCCGCATATAATTGAAGCATTACTAGCTCTTCATTAATACTAATATTTCCGCTACTACTGGCTGCTAAAATTTGTCTAATTAGGTCACTAAACTTTCCTAAATACTTATTAGAATTTCTGATGTCTTGCAATAAGATTAAATCTTGAATACTATTAAGTGCATTAAACACAAAATGAGGATTCATCTGTGCTTGTAAGGCTTTTAATTCTGAAACTCGTGTTTGCTGCTCTAGTTTTAATCGTTTTTCGGATTCTTGTAATTCTATTAACAAAGCTTCTTGTTTCTTTTTAGACTTAAATCTATAAAATAGTAAAATGGTTATGGCAAAAATTAAGGCGCCAAGTAAGGCGATAGCAATAGCATAACTTTTGTTGTTTTCAGCTTTTTCTTCTGCAAGTGCTTCATTACTTTCTGCAAGCTCCTTATCTTTTAATATCCTATCTGTTTCGTATTTAGTTTGAAGATCTTTGGTGATTTTTAGTTTTTCAATATTAATAATGGAATCTTTAAAACTATTGTATGCTAATAATGCAGTATGCGCTTTTTTCCATTTTTTTTGATCCTGATACAGAAGTTGTAATTCTACAAGTAGGGAACGATTTACTTCATAACTTATATTTTTATTAGATAATTCTTGAGCGATAAGGAGGTAATATTCTGCTTTATTAAAATCTCTATTTTCCCTATAAATATTTCCTAAATTAAGATAAGAGTTTACTAGATTAGAGTTTGAACCTATTTTTTTAAATATGTCTAAAGATTTTTTTAAATACAAAATCTTAACATCGAAATCCTTAACATTATCTATTAACTTTGCATAAGTAGAATAAGAATATGCCAAACCTAAACTATCTTTTATATCATCTCTTATTAGAATAGATTTAGTTACATATTTCTTTGCATTAATGGTATCGCCTAAATAAATATAATTATTAGACATATTGAAATAAATTGTTCCAAGTGATTTAGATTTGTTAGAGATTAACTGTTCTGCTTGTTCTAAATATAGAATAGCAACCTTGTAATCTTCCTGCCCTGTAAGAATAGCGCTCAAATTAATCTTAGAGGAAATCATACCTCTTTTATTGTTTTCTAAACTAAAGAGAGAATCACTTTTAATAAGAAATTGTATTGCATTCTTAAAATTACCTCTTTTAGACTCTGTTGTAGAAAGTAAAGAATACGTAATAGCTTGTGTATTATTAGATTGAAAATACGGTAAGGCATTAGAAAACTGGTGATAAGCAGAATCTAGATTACCACGCTCTAAATAATATCTTCCAATTTCGCTAGTTCCTATTCCTTGGTATTTTTGATTTCTAGCTTCTTTAGAATAATTAACTGTTTTACGAGCATAAAATAGTTGTTGCACGGTATCCTTTAATCTATATAATTTTACTAGTTTATGGCTAATTGCTGCTTTCTCAGAAATATCAGCTTTAATTAGGGCTACCTTTAAACTATCTATCTCTTGTCGTCTTTGAGAATATAGGGAATTTCCGTAAATAAATAGCAATAAAATTAACAAGGTAGTTTTTTGAAGCATGCACTAAATATAGTTTATAAATTTTAATATGATTGAGAAAAACATAAAGCCAATTCTAAAATTAGAATTGGCTTTATGTTTACTTAGATAAATATTTCAAAAAATAATCACCCTACGCTTATGTTTTCAATTTATTAAAAATTTCTACCTGATTTTATACAAATGAATTGGTATAGTTAAATGCTATTCTTTAATAATTCTTCTTGTTATTAATTTTTCATCTTCACCATTGTAAAAAACGGCTACGTACAATCCATTAGAAAATTGAGATATATCAATAACTCCTTGAAATTCATCGAATTTAGTAGCCATTAACTTTTGTCCTAAAGTATTAAATAGTTCTATCTTATGTATTGCTATTGACGATTTAAATTCTAATTTAGAATGTGTTGGATTTGGGAATAAGCTAAATGTTAACGCATCTTTTTCATTATTAGAAAGTGTATTATCTGTAATACTCACAGAGAAATCCGTATCATAAAATCTGTGTTGATCACCTGCTTTAAGAGGACCAACTGAGTAAGTAACTGTATAATTACCAACCATAGATGCAGATAAATCAATATTACCTGTAGATTGATTAATAATCAATCCACTTGGAGAACTTAAATATTGCCCTCCTGTTACTCCAGTTGTAAGAACTGGTAGTGGATCTGAATCACTGACATCGTAAGAAGAATTTGCATAATTAAATATTGAGAAATCGTTATAATGTATATCTATAAAATCTATAACCACATTAGCATAATCCTTAGCAAAAGGCTCTAGAGTGCTACCTACATCTCTGACACGCCTGTTTACCTCTGTCATCATCCCATCTATTGTTCCACCTGCTGTAACTAGGGTTACTGTGCCGTTATTATCCACAGTTTGTACACTTATGTTCGCAGATCCATGTCTTTCGTTATTGTAGAAAAAACCACTAAAATAATTACTATTGTTTGGTCTCATATCGTCACAACTACCACCTCCAAAGTTGTAATCGCTTGGAGTGGCTCTGTAACCAAATGTATCATTTCGGTTACAACCAGGATAATCTAAATAAGAATAATGTGCACTAGTATTACTTGTAGAACCACTGCCACTGTAAGGATAATAATTTGCTCTATGAAATAATGCTCCTAAGCTGTTATTACCTCTAATTAATTGACTTTGTGAAATATTTGTAATATTATCTTCTACTAAATTTGTAATTGAAGAACCAGTAATAGTATTTAAAGAAGTGTCACTTCCATTTATATTGTTACGTGTAATTCTATAGCCAATTTCAATCCTTGGCGTAGTATGGCTTTGACCGTGTAAATCTAAATAAAGTCCTTTTCCCCAATTGGCATTTACAGCGGTACTTGCGTCATCGATAAAATCGTGGAAGGCTTTCCAATAATATAAGGCTCTACTTGTATCATTGACATCTGTGTTGTTGCTGCACGTGGCTTGTTGGTATGATCTATTGGGATCTAATTTTCTTCTATGCAGATTATTAATAATAACGTGGGCATAACCACCTGTCTGTTCAAAAATCTCGTCTTGTATTTCCCTAACTAAAATTGCAGTATTATCATCTGGCTCATTAGTACCACAACTTCTGGTTGCTAAAATACCTGAACTTATAGTTCCGCCATGAGGTGCAGAGATGATAATTGGTAGGTTACCAGGTATGTATTCTATGAAGTTATTTCCGCTTCCATCAAAAATGGAAATCCCAGGAGTTTGCGCTTGGATACTAAAATTAAATGTAATAGCTATGGCTAGGTATAGTAAAGTTCTATTCATACTCTATGTTTTTTCTTGTAAAATTTTCTTTAATAAGAAAACAAACATAAATAAATAAATCGATTAAAAGCTTTTTTTTTCGATGAAATACAATTGTTAAAGAAACAAAATACTAGAACAATATAAAAAATAGCCCTCTATATATAATATTTAGAGAACTACTTTTGTTGAACTGTGAGTTAAACTTAGCGCATTCTTTCATGAATTATTGTATATAACATTGCAATAATTATGTATTATCTCAAAGCATTAAACTGTGTGGTTCTGCATAAATAAAGCAGTCTTATATTCTTCTTCAAGTTTAAAGTCGTTGTTAAGCTATAATTCAATTTTGCTTAAAACATTTAGTGTGGTGTTAAGATAAAAATAGAAGTTATACCTTATTTGGAATATATTAAAACTTAACTAAAAAGCACTTTTTTAGAAAGTGTTCCCTTTTCTGTTTCAATTAAGACAATGTATGTGCCTTGAGCAGGTTGATTGTTAAATTGAATTTCTTGTCTAGTTAGTGTTTCACTTAAATCATAACTGTAAATCAATTGACCCGCTATGTTGTAGATGGATAATCCTTTTAATATAAGGTTAGAAGTATTATTTAGAACTAACGTACTTGTTGTACTCTTATAGTGAAATCTAAAATTCATCAATTCATTTTCTTCAACTGATAATGACTGAGAAGCTTCTTGTGGATCCTTAAACACCAATTCAAAGCGATCTAAATACGCACCTGCATCTGCATAAAACTCATAATCACTAGTCCTTAAGTTATGATAGACTTCAAGTTCTTTATCAAAAAGAAAAAGGTTAAATTCTTCAGAGATATTTTCTAAATCATCAATTTTAATAGTGTTCATACCATCATCATTAGTATGAAACCCTATTGGGAAATTTGAATACTCATCTACAAGATTGGTTCCTTGTATTGTAAATAACTGATTTTCTATTAACCAATACATATCATCATACTCAGTAGCATAATACTCCCCATCGTATCCCCAATCTATTCCAGAAGTCGCATTAAAATCTTCAGTTAAAAGTAATTGTCTGTGCATTGTACTCGGGGCAGTAAAACCTAATCTGATTTTACGTCTATCATCATCAGATGAATCATATGATGAATTTTCTTGAGTTGCATTATTATTCGCTAATAATGTTCCATTAAAAACAACAGACAATAATACTGAAGTAAATACTATTTTTAACATCAAAGATTTCATAAGTAGGCATATTAATTATTGGGCACTACAAATCAACAGATATTTATCTACGTACTAATATTAGCTCTGTAAAGTGTATGATAATTCGTTAAAAACATATACTATGCAGATATTACCGATAAAAAACGTATAACAATTAGTCTTAAACATGCGGTTTAAGTTTATAATTTCATAATTTTAAATGCTATTAATAATCAACAAATGAAAATATTATCTTTAATCAGCTTCTTTTCCGTCTTTGCAGGTTTTGGTCAAGCCAATACTGAAGTCTTTCTTTTTGAAATTAAGAACATCAACTCAAAAGTCGAAGTCCATAATGGTAAGAATATATCAAACAACGAAGGGTATGATAATCAGCCATCGTTTTTAAATGAAGATAGAGTGTTATATGCCTCTACAAGGGGCGGACAAACAGATATTGCGCAATACCATATTAATTACAAATCGAAAATATTCATCAACTCAACTGAAGGAGGTGAATACACACCATTAAAAGTTCCAAATAAAAATGCCGTTTCAGCAGTTAGATTAGATACAGATGGTAAACAACGCTTATACTCCTACAATCTTAGCAATGGTGAATCAACAGAGCTAATTAAGGATCTAGTTGTGGCATATTACACATGGTACGATGAAAAAACAGTGGTTGCAGCAGTAATTGAAGAAGAGCAATTAAACTTATTCTCTATGGATGTAGAAGTTGGTACAAGTAGAAAATACGCCACCAAAATCGGTCGTTCATTTCATAGAATTCCAAACTCTAATTTAGTGAGCTTCATTTCTAAAGAAAATGAAAATCAATGGCAAATTAAATCTTTAAACCCACAAACCGGCAGAATAAGAACGATTGCTAATACAATTAAGGATGTAGAGGACATTTGCTGGTTAGATGGTAAAACTATTATTTCAGGAAAGGAAAATATACTTTACAAGCTAACTCTAAAACGAGATAATAACTGGAAAAAAGTATCTGACTTATCCACAGACGGTATAACAAAAATTACACGACTAGCTGTTAATTCTTCAGGAACCAAATTGCTAATTGCGGCAGATGTTAATACACAAACGAAAGAAGTAACTGACAAAAATACCAATACCAAAAATGAGGTGAATACTAAAAAAATTAGCGAAACACAAGCAGCCAAAATTGTGCAAAAACATATAGAACCATTTAATAATAGACAATTAGAAGCTTTTGCCAATGCCTTTAATGCTGATGTTATTGTAAATAAGTTTCCAATCAATCATATGTATTCTGGCAGAAACACGCTCAAAGAAAACTATAAGGAATTTTTTAAAAACAATAAAAAAACCAATATTAAGGTTCTAAATCGCATGGTTCTAAAAAATAGAGTCATTGATGAAGAATTAGTTACTATAGATAATTTAACCATTAGGCAAGCTACAATTTACGAAGTTGATGCTGAAGGAATTAATTCTATGACGTTTGTTAGAAATAATGATGCAACTTCAAATCCAGAATCTATTGTAAACAAACAATTAAAGGCTTACAACGAAAGAAATATTGATGAATTTGTAAAAACCTATGCAAGTGATGTTAAACTGCATACATTCCCAAATGACGTTACTACGGAAGGTCATGCAGCTATACGTAATCAATACGATTCATTCTTTAAAAGCGTACCCGATCTAAATGTAGAAATTGTAAATAGAATTGTTTTAGGTAATAAAGTCATCGATAAAGAAAAAGTAATTTTTAATGCGCAAATTATTTATGCTATAGCTATATATGAAGTTAAAGATGGTTTAATTTCAAAAGTAACATTTGTTCAATAAAATTATAAAATGAAAAAATTATTAATTCTACTTATAGCATTCACGCTAAACTGTAATGCGCAAGAAAAAAAAATACTTGAACCTAAAATCGAAAACATATCTTGGATAGCTGGCACATGGCATGGTGAGGCCTTTGGCGGACAAGTTGAAGAGATTTGGAGCGAGCCATCCGCAGGTACAATGATGGCAACTTTCAAATTCATAAATGAAGGTCGCGTTTCATTCTATGAAATAGAAATTATTAGAGAAGTTGAAAACACCTTAATGCTTCAACTCAAACATTTTAGACCAGATTTAAAAGGTTGGGAAAACAAAAATGCAACCGTAGATTTCCCATTAATAGAAATTACTGAAAATAAGGCTGTTTTTGAAGGTATGACTTTTGAAAAGATTAGTAATACTGAAATGAATGTCTACGTAGATATTGAAGAAAATGGCAAAGTTGAAACCGTAACTTTCAGTTATAAAAAGAAACCTAATGCAGTAAAAAAAATTAACCAACTAATCTCTGTGAGAAAGGCAAAAATTGATCCTGTTATTGATGGAATAGCCAATGAGGACATCTGGTCCGACAAATTCTGGCTTCCTTTAGACCAATTATGGCTTGGTGATTCATATACTAGTGATGATTTTTATGGTCGCTATAAATTAACTTGGACAAACGATGCGCTTTATCTATTAGCAGAAATTCGAGATAATATATTAGTTGACAATAACGATGACCCTTTAGTGGCTTGGTGGGACGATGATTGTCTCGAAATTTTTATAGATGAGGATAACAGTGGTGGTGAACATCAATTTAACCATAATGCGTTTGCTTATCACATTGCTTTAGATGGTAATGTAGTAGATATGTCTACAAAAGAGGAAGGGAAACTTTACAATTCTCATATAGAGTCTAAACGTATCACTACAGGAAATACAACCATTTGGGAAGTCAAAATCTCACTTTACGATGATTTATACAAGGACGACGCAGAAAATTCTACTTTAAAACTACAACCAGGTAAAGTAATGGGTTTTGCCCTAGCCTATTGTGATAATGACACAAGTAAAACACGCGAAAATTTTATTGGTTCTGTTTATGTGGAAGGTGAAGATAAAAATAGAGGTTGGATAGATGCCAACATTTTTGGAACTTTAAAACTTGAAAATTAAACAAATATGAAATACATAATTACGCTTTTTATTGTCCTTTTTTCTTTTAAATCTTTTGCTCAAACAGACCAAAAAATCTATGATATTTTAAATGCAGTTTCTGAAGAACGACTTAGAAACGACGTAAAAACCTTAGCAGATTTTGGCACACGTCATACCTTAAGTGATACGCTTTCACAAACAAGAGGTATTGGAGCAGCACGTCGTTGGATAAAAGGTCAATTTGATAACGTTTCTAAAGACTGCAATAATTGTCTAGAGGTTTTCTTTCAAAAAGATTTAGTAGAAAAAGCAACAAACCAACGTATTATAAAAGATGTAATGGTCGTTAATGTAGTGGCTATTCAGCGTGGTACTAAATACCCGAATCGCTATATTATAATGAGTGGAGATATAGACTCTAGAGTTTCTGACCCTAGCGATTTCACCTCAGATTCACCTGGCGCTAATGACAATGCTACTGGAATGGCTGGAGCAATTGAAGCTGCGCGAGTACTATCTAATTATAAATTTGAAAGTAGTATTATCTATTTAGGACTTTCAGGTGAAGAACAAGGTTTATTTGGTGGCCAAGGAATGGCAAAATATGCTAAAGAAAATAACTGGGATATTATTGGAGTCTTAAATAATGACATGATAGGAAATATATCTGGTGTGGATGGTGTTATAGATAATAGAACATTTAGAATTTTCTCTGAAGCTATAACTACAGATGAAACTGATCCTCAAAAATTAGCAAGACAAGCAAGAGGAAGACGATTTTATGGTGGAGAAGTTGATGGAACATCTCGTCAATTAGCGCGCTATATTCATAAAACAACGAAAAATTACATGCCAGAAATGAATCCGATGATGGTTTACAGACTCGATCGTTTTGGACGAGGTGGCCATCACAGACCATTTAATGATGCTGGTTTTGCTGGTATTCGTATAATGGAAGCTCACGAAAATTACACGCAACAACATCAAGATATTAGAACCGAGAATGGAATAAATTATGGCGATACCTTTGAGCATGTTAACTTTCCATATTGTAAAAAATTAACTGCCGTAAATGCCATTACTATGGCAAACCTTGCTTCTGCTCCACCAGCTCCTAAAGAAGTTGGTATTGGTGGTATTGTAGAAGCCTCAGCTAAGTTTCAATGGAGTAAAGTAGACGGTGCAAAAGGCTATAAAATTTATTGGCGAGACACAACCTCACCAACTTGGGATAATAGTCGTTATGTTGAAGACGTTACCGAATTCACCTTAGAAGGCATCGTTATCGACAACTTCTTTTTTGGTGTCGCATCAGTAGGTGAAGATGGTCATGAAAGTATGGTTGTTTTCCCTAATAAGATTATGAGATAAATTATTATGAATATCAAATCAATTAAATCTCACATTCCTGAATTATTTTTAATTGCTTCAGTAATCTACTATTGGATTTTAACATCTAATCTTTTAAATCCATTCGCTATTGGTTTATTGGCTATTCTTACTTATCAAGTCATCAAAAAAAAAGCGACTCTAGGATTATTTATATCTGCTATTGTTATAGTTCTGACCTTATTTATGGTATTGGCAATGATTTCAGAATTATCAGAGTTTGAAGTCGTCGACCAAAACTATAAGAACCTCATTATTTTTGGCTCATTATATTTAGGATTCACCTTAATAATGGCAGGATTTATGTTCTTTAAATATCTAAAACTTAAAATCAACTAAAAATTGAAACATAAGACTGAAACAATGAACTTGAAATATACATTACTCTTAATTTTAGCAATGTGCTTTTCATGTTCAGAAGCGCAATTACTTCAAGAAAAAGGAAACTTTACTAAACAAGACACACTAAGAGGAAGTATCACACCAGAACGCGCATGGTGGGATCTAACCTATTATCATTTAGATATCGAAGTAAAACCAGACGAAAAATTCATTTCGGGTAAAAACACCATTCAATATAAAGTGTTAGAATCGAAACAGGTGATGCAAATAGACCTGCAAGAACCTATGCAGATTACTAAAGTCCTTCAAAATGGAAAGGAGTTAGAAGTACAACATAAAGGTAATGCGCATTTTATAATGCTTAAATCAGATCAAAATGTTAAAGACATAAATGAAATCGAAGTGCATTACAAAGGTTATCCTAGAGAAGCCAAGCGCGCACCTTGGGATGGTGGATTTTCTTGGAAAAAAGATAAAAACGGAAAACATTTTATAGCAACATCCTGCCAAGGATTAGGTGCAAGCGTATGGTGGCCAAACAAAGACCACATGTATGATGAAGTCGATAGTATGCTTATCAGTGTTACCAACCCAAAAAACCTAACTAATGTATCGAATGGTCGATTAAGACAATTAGTTGAAAACGATAATAACACTATGACTTCTCATTGGTTTGTATCTAACCCAATTAATAATTACGGAGTTAATGTAAACATTGGTGATTACGTGAATTTTTCTGAAGAATACAAAGGTGAGAATGGCAACTTAGATATGGACTATTGGGTATTAAAAGACAATCTAGAAAAAGCTAAAGAACATTTTAAAGATGCTCCTAAAATGATGAAAGCTTTTGAGCATTGGTTTGGCCCTTATCCGTTTTACGAAGATAGTTTTAAACTCGTTGAAGTACCTTATTTAGGCATGGAACATCAAAGTTCTGTTACTTATGGTAATCAATATATGCAAGGTTATTTAGGAAGTGATTTGTCTGGTACAGGTTGGGGTTTAAATTTTGATTTCATTATCGTTCACGAGGCTGGCCACGAATGGTTTGCCAATAACATTACAAATAAAGATATTGCAGATATGTGGATTCATGAAGGCTTTACAGCCTATTCTGAGAACTTGTTTTTAGACTATCATTACGGTAAAGATGCTTCAGCTGATTATGTGATTGGAACGCGAAAAAATATTCAGAATGATAAACCGTTAATTGGTACTTATAATGTGAACAATGAAGGCTCTAGTGATATGTATTACAAAGGTGCCAATATGCTACATACCATAAGACAGCTTGTTAATGATGATGATAAATGGCGAGAAATTTTAAGAGGCTTAAACTCTGAGTTTTATCATCAAACAGTAACAACAAAACAAATTGAAGATTATATCAGTGAACACTCTGATATTAACTTAGATCCTTTTTTTAATCAGTATTTGAGAGATACTAGAATTCCGACTTTGGAATATAAAATTGAAAACAAAAAGCTATCGTATAGATATGTTAATATCGTTGAAAACTTCGATATGCCAATTGAAGTCGATATTAATGGAAGAACGGAATGGCTTTTTCCTAATTCTGAATGGAAGACTAAAACTATTGAAAGTTCAGACTTTAAAGTGGATAGAGATTACTACATCAAATCAAAACAACTCTAAACACATTGGAATTACCTGAACTCTATTTCGAGCGTGATGTTGACTTCTACGATTGGTTACTTACCAATCACGACAAACACAAAGCAGTATATTTTGTGTTCTATAAACTCGAAACTGGTATACCAACTATGCGTTGGGAAGAAGCCGTTAAAGTTGCTCTTTGCTTTGGCTGGATAGATTCTACAGTAAAAAGTCTAGGAGGCGAAAAACGCATTCAATATTTCACGCCAAGAAAACACAAAAGCACTTGGAGTGCTGTTAATAAAAAATATATTGTTGAACTTGAAAAGGCTGGTCTAATCCAAGATTCTGGTTGGAAACTCGTTAATCTTGCCAAAGAAACAGGCAAATGGACCTACATGAATGATGTTGAAAATGGCGTTATTCCAAAAGAGTTACAGGATGCTTTTGATAAAAATGAGCGCGCTTTCGAGAATTACTAAAACTTCTCTAGAGGTTATAGAAAAAGTTATTGGTCATGGCTAAATAGCGCAAAACGAGAAACTACAAGACAAAAAAAGCGCAGAGATTATAAAACTCTGATATGCTAATATTAAAAGTCGTGATACTTGGTAGTAAACCGTTATTACCATCTATTTGAAGCAACCTCATCTCATTAGCAGATTGCCGCGTCCTTCGTCCTCGCAATAATCGTTTTTATTTACAACCCACTAATATAACTCCCATAAGGATCCTTAAACTGTAAACCTTCTGCATATCGATATTTACTTAATTTCTTAAACTGCGTTAAACCCCAAAGAATAAATTCTTTTTCAAAATACACATCTCTTGGGTCTATTTCAGGTTGGTAATCTGCAATTAGCGTATCTAAAGGTTTTACCGCATCTAATTTGGCTTTATAAGTCGCATCATCAAAATCATCTAAGAGCTCAAAGCCATCTCCATTAAAAAACCAAGAAATTAAGTCGTCATAAGGGGTTTCTTCTCCTTGCTTTTCTAATTTTTCTACCTTAGGAAAATAATCTGGAAACAACGTTTTAATTGCACTATTTAATAACTCGTTAGCTACAAAATCTGCTCCTTCTTGTTCTCCTTCGTAAACCAATTCTACTTTCCCTGTAATTGCTGGTATAATCCCAATAAAATCTGATAATCGTACTGATGTATTCTCATCTCCAACCAATAAAGCACGTCGTTCCGCAGTACTTAATAAGTTTTCATAAGCTGTTATACTCATTCTGGCACTTATACCACTTTTTACATCGACATATTCACTTTTTCTTGCTTCAAAACTAATCTGCTCTAACAAATCTTTTGCTAAGTCTGGTATGTAAACAGATTCAGCTTGACCTTCAACCAACTTTGCTTCTTGACTTGTAATCGTTCTTGCAATTTCTACGGATTCAGGATAATGCGTTAAAATCTGTGATCCGATTCTATCCTTTAAAGGAGTTACAATACTTCCTCTGTTGGTATAGTCTTCTGGATTCGCTGTAAACAAGAATTGCATATCTAAAGGCAACCTCAATTTAAAACCTCTAATTTGAATATCGCCTTCTTGCAATATATTAAACAAAGCTACTTGAATACGAGCTTGTAAATCTGGTAACTCGTTAATCACAAAAATGCAACGATTCGCTCTTGGAATCATACCATAATGAATCACTCTGTCATCTGCATAACTCAATTTTAAATTAGCCGCTTTTATAGGATCCACATCTCCAATGATATCAGCGACAGTTACATCTGGTGTTGCTAATTTTTCCGCAAAACGATCGTCACGATGCAACCATGTAATTGGAGTAGCATCACCTTTTTCAGCGATTAATTCAACTGCAAATCTAGAAATAGGTTGTAAAGGATCATCATTTATTTCAGAACCTTCTACTACAGGAATATGCTCATCTAACAACGTCACCATCATACGTGCTAAACGTGTTTTGGCTTGTCCTCTAAGACCTAGCAAATTAATATTATGCCTTGAAAGAATTGCACGTTCTAATTCTGGTATTACGGTATTTTCATAACCGTGAATCCCTTTAAACGTCGTGACTTTATTTTTAATATTCTTAATGAGGTTATCTCGCAATTCATCTTTTATAGATTTTGATTCGTAACCTGCTTTTTTTAATTCACCTAGTGTGCTTATAGTTTCTATTTTCATTTTTATCTGTTAGAAAAGAGATGTTAGATAAGAGAAAATAGACCTCGCTACCTCTTTTTCTATACTCTTTGTTCTTTTATCTTTTTATTATCCTTTAATTCTTTTTTTTCTGTTGTTTTCGTAATCTTCAAAAATCATTTCTCCTAATCCTTTCAAACCTGTGTAAAACGCTTTACCTCTATTGGCTTGCGTAAACTCTCTTATAAACTGCATTAGATAGGGATCTTCAGCAATCATAAATGTAGTTATAGGAATGTGTAAACGTCTCGCTTGTTGTGCCATCGCATAACATTTGTTAGTGATAAAAGGGTCTAAACCATTACTGTTTTTATAATACTGTCCGTCTGGCATGCGCAAACAACTAGGCTTACCGTCTGTAATCATAAAAATCTGCTTATTAGTGTTTCGTTTTCTTCGAAGCATATCCATAGCTAATTGTAAACCTGCTACTGTATTAGTATGATAGGGTCCAACCTTCAAGTATGGCAATTCTTTAATTTTAATAGGCCAAGCATCATTACCAAATACTAAAATCTCTAAAGTATCCTTTGGATAACGTGTGGTAATTAATTCGGCTAAAGCCATAGCGACTTTTTTAGCAGGAGTAATACGATCTTCACCATAAAGTATCATACTGTGACTAATATCAATCATAAGTACAGTACTCATTTGGCTTTTATGAAGCGTTTCTTCTACAACCAAATCATTTTCAGTAAGACTAAAATCTCCAATTCCATTATTAATTTGAGCATTTCTAATACTTTCGGTCATGGAAACCTTATCTAAGCTATCACCAAATTGGTATGCTCTAAAATCACCAGTATGCTCATCTCCAAGACCAACACCTTTACTTTTATGATTACCAGAACCACTACGTTTAATTTTTCCGAACAGATGTTCTAAGGCTTGTTGGCGAATTGCACGTTCTGTTTTGGCTGTTATAGTAGTTTTTCCTTTTCCATTTCCGCTACCATCACCTGTTGGATCAATTTCCTCTCTGATGTAACCTTTATTCTTTAGATCTTCAATAAAATCATCAATCGTATAGTCTGGAGTCGTTAACTTATATTCAATATCTAACTGGCGTAACCAATCGATAGCTTCATCAAAATCACCAGAAGTGTGCGTAATTAGTTCCTTAAAAATCTCAAAGAGTTTTTCGAATGGAGATTGGTTGGGAGCTTCGTAGGTTTTGAAGACGAAACCCGATTTGTTTGGTTTTTCTTTCATATTCATAGCATTGTAAAAATAATGCTTTTTTAAATCAAAAAATAGGGTTTAAAACAACTTAACAACACATTAAGATTTCTATCAATTCTTTTCGTTAATTTTAAGGCTTTACTTAACTAACCTTTACAAAATGAATAAGTTTCTCTCTCTTGTTATGCTCTTATGTGTAACTATGCTTTCTGCACAAGAATTTTCAATGGATATGGTTAAAAATATGGTACCAAGGAATATTGGTCCTGGTGGTATGTCTGGTCGTGTAACTGCTATTGATGTAGTTACAACAAATCCTGATGTAATGTTTGTAGGCACCGCTTCTGGAGGTTTGTGGAAATCTAATTCTGGTGGTATTACCTGGGAACCAATTTTTGAAAAAGAATTAACAGCTTCTATTGGTGCGGTTGAAATTCAGCAATCTAACCCTAGCGTAATTTGGCTTGGTACAGGTGAAGGAAACCCACGTAACTCACTTAATGGTGGTTTTGGAGTATACAAATCTCTTGATGGTGGAAAAACATGGATGGCTATGGGTCTTGAAAAGACAAGACATATACATCGTATCATCGTAGACCCTACAAACCCAGATGTGGTTTATGTTGGAGCTATCGGTTCTCCTTGGGGAGAACATCCAGAACGTGGTGTTTTTAAAACTACAGATGGTGGAAAAACTTGGAACAAAATCTTATTCGTGAATAATAAAACGGGAGTTGCAGATTTAGTAATGGATCCTACAAATCCGAATAAATTAATTGCAGCCATGTGGGAACATAAACGCGATCCTTGGTTCTTTAATTCTGGTGGAAAAGGTTCTGGTCTGCACATCACACACGATGGTGGGAAGACTTGGAAAAAAGTAACCGAGGATGATGGTTTTCCAAAAGGGAATTTAGGACGGATTGGAGTTGCCATTGCACCAAACAAACCAAATATAATATATGCTTTGGTTGAAGCTAAAAAGAATGCGTTATACAAGAGTGAAGATGGTGGCTTTAAATGGAAGATGATAAACAATAAAAGCGATATAGGCAATCGTCCGTTTTACTATTCTGAAATCTATGTCGATCCTCAAAATGAAAATCGTGTCTATTCAGTGTTCACCTATGTCAATTCTTCAGAAGATGGTGGAAAAAACTTTTCACAATTAATGCCAGCTTATGGTGTTGATAATGGGGTGCATCCAGATCATCATGCATGGTGGATTCATCCTGAAAACGGCAACTTTATGATAGATGGTAATGATGGTGGAATGAACATCACAAAAGATGGTGGAAAAACTTGGCGTTTTATTGGGAACTTACCAGTAGCCCAATTCTATCATATTAATGTAGATAATGAATACCCTTATAATGTTTATGGTGGTATGCAAGATAATGGGTCTTGGAGAGGACCAGCCTATGTTTGGCGTGCCCAAGGTATTAGAAACAGCTATTGGCAAGAAATTAGCTTTGGTGATGGTTTTGATGTTGTCCCAGACAAAGACGATTCTCGCTACGGTTGGTCTATGAGTCAACAAGGTTATGTGAGTAGATATGATTGGCAAACCGGAAATAATTATGGTGTACGACCAACACATCCAGATCCAAATGTGCAGTTGCGTTTTAATTGGAACTCAGCCATAAACATAGACTCATTTGATAATAGTACGCTATACTTTGGAAGTCAATTTGTACACAAATCGACTGATAAAGGTGAAACTTGGACGGTGATTTCTCCAGATTTATCTACCAACGATCCAGAAAAACAAAAACAATCTGAAAGTGGTGGACTCAGTATGGATGCTACTGGTGCAGAAAATCACACCACTATTTTGGTAATTGAACCTTCACCTGTGGAAAAAGATATGCTTTGGGCTGGTACTGATGATGGTCGTGTGCATTATACTACTGATGGAGGAACTAATTGGAAAGATGTTTCAAAAAATTTAAAAGGTTTACCAGAAGGCAGTTGGATCGCACAAATAAAAGCTTCGAATAAAAATAAAGGAGAAGCCCTTTTAATTGCTAATGATTACAGACGTTTTAATTACACGCCTTATGCGTACCGAACTAAAAACTATGGTAAATCATGGGAACGTATTGTAGACAAAAATGATGTACAGAGTTACACTTTAGCCATTGTTGAAGATTTAGTAGAACCTAACTTACTATTCTTAGGAACTGATGATGGTTTATATGTTTCAATAAATGCTGGAGAGAAGTGGACAAAATGGACTGAAGGTTTCCCTACAACTTCTGTTAAGGATTTAGTGATTCATCCAAGAGAGCATGATTTAGTTATTGGTACTTTTGGGCGTGCAGCGTGGGTTTTGGATGATATTAGACCTTTACGAGCTATGGCAAACAAGAAATCTGTAATGACTTCGAATATTAAATTATTTGATCCACCAACGGCTTATCAAGCAGCTTACCAACAACCAACAGGAAGTCGCTTTGGTGCGGATGCTATGTATCATGGTGAAAATCGTGGCGGTGGAGCCCGTTTTTCTTATTTATTTAATAAGAAGAATCTGCCTAAAGCAGCAAAAAAAGAAAAGGATAATGATAAAGATGATGATGATGTCATTCAGAGCGATAGCGAAGAATCTCAAAATAAACAAAACGTCGTAAAATGGGACTCATTAACTTTAAAACTATATGATGGCTCGCGCTTAATTAGAACATTAAAAACAAAGGCTCCAAAAGAGAATGGTATCCATAAATGGACATGGTATATGGATGAAGCTGGCGTAAGCAGACCATCGCGACGTATTAGAAAACAGACCCGAGAACCAAGTGGTGTTTCTGTTAAACCAGGAAGCTATAGAGCTGTTTTACATTATGGAGATCTTACGTCTGAAACTATAATTAAAGTTGCATCAGATCCAAGGATAGAAGTCTCTTCAAAGAATATAAATGAAGTCTATGACGCTGCAAAAGCTTTAGAAAAAATACAAGAAACTTTAGCCAATGCTTCTGAGCAACTTATAGAAAGTAAAACCATAGCAGAAAACTATAAGACGGATTTGTCTAAACTTGATAAAGATAAATACAAAGAAGAGATAA
>Ga0114956_1000564_pt1 | contig 27286 bp, 19 predicted proteins | sample MaitaG_FD_87304 | JGI IMG/M metagenome (GOLD analysis project Ga0114956, IMG submission 87304) | Marine algal microbial communities from Maine, USA - Maine_Asex2 metaG | ecosystem: Host-associated > Algae > Red algae > Unclassified | place: Maine, USA | collected 2015-01-05
AATTCTGGCGAATCCCACTACACTCCATAAGTCAATTCAGCGATAAAAAGTTGCAGCTCGCAAAATGCGGAAGTTATTTCGTGACTAGTCCTAACCGATGACATCCAATTCAGTAAAACACATCATGAACACAATGAAACCACAATGAAACCATTACTGCTCACTTTTTTAGCGTTGGTGATCACTATCCCAACCATTGCCCGGGCCGATGCCTCTACGGAGATAGACGTGCCGCCGATCCGCCGCATCGTGTTCTTTCAATCGGGAGTGGCTCAGATTTTTCACGAAGGTGAGGTCGAAGGTGACGCAACGCTTAAACTCGCACTTCCCACCGGTGAAGTCGAAGACGCGCTGCGGAGTTTGATCGTGGAAGATGAACAAGGCACCGTCGGCGGCGTGCGATACCAAGTCGCACCTTCGCCAAAGGCAACCGCGGCCGCAAATTTTCCGGCTATGTCGCTGGCGCAGATCCTTCAAAAACATCGCGGTCAGGAAATCTGTTTCGAAAGCAGCGATCAGGAAAGGGTCGGTAAAATCATCGGTGTTGAAACGAGAGCTCGAAATGGAGGTGCTCGTGAAGTCATCGTCATTGTCAACCAAGATGGCATGCATTCCTTTGATCTTGACGACCTCGAAAAAGTCAACTTCACCGACCCAAAATTGCGAACGGAGATCGGCGACGCACTGCTCGGCCTGACCGAACAATCTGCCAGAGATTCAAAAACGCTCAATATTGTCCTTAACAGCGACAAAAAACGTAGCGTTCGAATCAGCTATTTGATTAACGCCCCGGTCTGGCTGACGACCTACCGCATCGACATGCGTGACGAAGCGGCGTCAGTCCAAGCCTGGGCGCACGTTGACAATGTAACGCTCAACGACTGGCAGGACGTTAAAATTGAACTTCGGAGCGGACAACCACGCACGTTTCACGTCGACCTAATGTCACCGATTATGCTCCGCCGTAAAAGGCTGGGCGATGCCGTCTTTGGGATTCCTTATTCAGCTAACGTATATTCGCCGTTCGATTCTCTGGCCGTCAAGTCATCTGAATTCGGGAAAGGTGGAGGCTTTGGTGGTGGAGTCAGGGGTGGAGTTGGCGGAGGTGCAGCAGGCGGATCGTTCGGGGCCCAACGAGACTTCTCAGAGTCCGATGAAGATCAGCAATCGGCAACGTCGCTGGACATCAACGCATCTTTCCAAGCCAAATCTGTGACCAGCAGCTCGTTACAGTCAGTGAAGTTCAAAATCAGCAAACCTGTCAGCATCGCAGCCGGTCAGAGCTCAGCCATTCCCATTTTCAGCCAGACCGTTGCTGGGGAATTACTCAGCCAATTTGATGCCGACCAGAGTGCCGATCAAGCCGAACACGCTTTGGTGCTGACCAACGACACGCGATTCCCGTTTCTACCCGGGCCCATTTCCACTTTCGTCGAAGGAGACTTCGTCGGCGAATCAACGATCAAGCGTGTGCCCGTTTCGGCACATGCGACACTCATTTATGGGACCGACCAAAGCGTAACCGTCGCCCGCACTCGTAGCAAACCCAAGCAAACAGTGATCAAAGCAGTCGTCGACGATTTATCCGAAAAGGTCATCATCAAATCCACCGTCAGCACCGCTATGAACTTCGCGATCGACAACACATCGGTTGCCATGCGGAAAGTTGTCTTGCGAATTCCATTCGATCAAAACAAACCGGAACTCAGCCTCCAGCCGCAACCGGCGCGATATGATGATGGCAAAGCGTTTTACGAATTAGAGGTCGCGGGTAAGGAAACGGCGACACTCACAATTAACTGGTTGCAGGACAGGAAGGTAACGTCTCCTATCAATGTCACGTCCTCATACCGGAACAAGTTGCAACGATGGAAACGAGACGGTGTCATCTCAGACAAGGATTTTGAGATTCTTAGTTCTATCGAAAGTCTTAACCGAGACATCGCCGAAATAAGCACCAAGCGAATGAAGTTGAAGGGCGATCAAATGGCTCTGACGGCATCACAAAACCGAATCGCCAACTTGATCAAGGCAATCGGCGTCGAATCAGCTGCGGGTAAAGCGTATGTCACCCAGATCACCGAATTAGAGAAAGAGCTGTCTGCAAACGACGAAAAGATCAACGCGCTGGAAGCAGACCTAGAGAAGCTGAGAAACGAATAATGCGCTCAGGCATATCTCGTAGGCAATTTGTTGAGACGAAGAAACAGTGACTGCGTAAAACAGTGACTGCGTAAAACCTTGACTGCGTAAAACAGCGGGCGAGTTAAGGCCTTACCAATTTATGTTGTCTGCTTCCTGCTGATATCGTTGGGGGAGAGCGGCGATCAAGTTCGGCGATCACGCGCTTGTGAGTAACACCAAAATACAACTACCGTCGTCGATGACGTTGATGCCGGCCTCACGGGCAGATGCGCTGGCTTGTTCGTCTTGGGCTCCGGGCTGCATCCAGATGTGTTCTACCCCCGCCGCGATCGCGTCGGCGACGACTTTGCGGGTGACTTCTGGCGGTGTGATGACCGAGAGCGCTTCGGGAACAAGTGGCAGGTCGGAGATTGAGGGGTAGGCTTGGTGCCCTTCGATTTGGTCTTGCTGTGGATTGAGCGGATAGGTTTCGCGTCCGGCGGCCAGCAGGGCGCGGAATACTTTGTTGCCGTACTTTTGTTGACGATTGGACGCACCGGCGACTGCGTAGTTTTTTGCGGCGAGAAATTTTTCGATTGCGTTCATTGTTTTAAATCTTTCTTAAGTTTCTCAACGTACAGTAAAACAAAATCATTGCTTTATATCTCTGTCTTGCGTCTCTTTGCAAAGACAATTTAAAACCGATCGCCGGGTTGGGAAGGCGTCTACTGCGGCGCGCGTCCAATTACCTTCACGCTGCGGGTGACCAACGAACCGCAAGCTCACTACTTCTAAATACTCCAAACAGAATTTTTTGTTGTCTATAGCTATGGAATTGGCGATTCCTCTTGGACTTGATCGTGAAACAATTTTAGCAAAGTTATTAAGACAAATATTCACTCTGCCTATTCTTTGAAACGGGGATTGCTAATATGGCACAATGCGATCCAAAAAAATTTTGCCCCTCTTAATTTTTACAACCTCGTTTTAACGTCGAGAAGACAATGATTTTCGATAACCGATCGCGCTTGACCCCGGCCCTTCATAACCGCCGAAAAAAAAACGGCAATCCAAGCACGACGTGCTTATAAAAGCGCCCGGTTAAGTTCTGAGCATTGAGAACGGCGCAATTCATTTTCCACTTTTGTCGTTAACAGCGCGGTCGTTAACAGCGCGGTCGATGACGGATAGGGGGGCGGACTTTGAAATCAAGCTGGCAGCAGCCTTATCGTTTCTAACACCTCAATCACTGGGAATGTTGGCCTCAGGCGATGAATCTGGTGATGGTGGCGGGACATTTAACAACGGCGGAACAGTGAGGGTTTTGAACGGGACTGAGATTTCCTCTAACTCCGCTACAGGAGAATCTGGATCTGGTGGTGCAATTGCCGCTGTTGATGGCTTCACCAGCCAAGCTCGAAATACGTTCGTTCAAAATCAACCTAACGATTTTTCTTAGCAGCGACATTTCTTCAGGGCCCTTCTGGCACATTGAGTTGGTTTGAAACGTTACAATGTTTTGAAACCACAAAAGTTATGACTCACAACGCAACGCCATGATAAAGAATCGATATTCACTTCTGTTTGCGTTGTTCTTTTCTTTGCTCCTAAGCCCGCTTTGCGCACAGGATCAAATCGCCAAGGATGAATTTCGCTATCAGCCGGACTGGGATTCTATTCGCGGTCGATACCAATGCCCTCAATGGTTTCGCGATGCCAAGTTTGGGATCTTTGTGTTCTGGGGGCCCGCTTCGGTGCCGCAGGTTGGCAACGACAAATATGGTGCTTGGATGTACGCCAAGAACTACGTTCCCGCTGGCGTCAATGTCCGGAAATACCACCAGACACATTTTGGCCACCAGTCGAAGTTTGGCTATAAAGACTTCTTTCCACGATTCACGATGGAAAAGTTCGACCCTGAGAAATGGACGGCTCTCTTTGTCGAATCAGGAGCGCGGTATATCGTGCCAGTGGCAGAGATGCACGACGGATATGCAATGTACGCTTCAAAGCACACACGCTGGAACGTCGTCGACGTCGGCCCCAAACGAGATGTGATGCGTCAGTTGGTGGATGCTGCGCGGGAAAAAAATTTGAAGGTTGGGCTTTCGTCGCACTTCGCATTGAATCGACAGTTTTATCCAAAATGGGATCCAACATTTGATACTAACGACCCTCAATACCAAGATCTCTATTGGAAACCAGTAGACAAAGAAGCCGCCCCCACGCAGCAATTCCTCGATCACTGGTGGGACCGAACAACCGATATTGTTGACAGTTATCAACCTGATATTCTCTGGTTCGATTTTGGATTGGATAAACCAGGCTTCGAACCTGTTCATAAAAAGATTATGGCCTACTACTACAACAAGGGCCTGGAGTGGGATAAGGAGGTCGTGTTGCAGAACAAAAACATGAAGAACGAATCCTTCCCCGAAGACCTGATGGTGCTGGACATCGAACGTGGTCGTCAGAGCGAAACCAGTGAGCGTCCGTGGCAGACCGATACCGCGGTGGGCAAGATTTCGTGGACATGGATCATCAACGAAAACTATAAGACTTCCAATTTTTTGATCGATGAATTGGTCGACATCGTCAGCAAAAATGGAAACCTATTATTGTCCGTTGGTCCCAAGCCTGACGGCACGATCGGCGACAAGGAATCAGCAATTCTGAAGGAATTCGGCGCGTGGCTGAAGCTCAACGGCGAGGCCATCTATGGGACTCGGCCTTGGAAGATTTACGGAGAAGGGCCTTCGAAGTTCGCCCAGGGAGAAACCAAATTTAAACACAAGCATCACACTGAATACGACGACGTGGAATCGGTGGCTGCTGATATTAGATTCACCGCCAGCGGCGATGTGCTGTATGCGACATCGCTCGCTTGGCCCGATGACGGCGTATTCAAAATTACATCGTTAAGAAGCAACAATCCACACGAGTCTCGCGCAATTGCCTCCGTCGATTTCGTCAGCGGAACGGAGTCAATCGAGTGGACGCAGGATGATGAAGCGTTGGTGATCCAAACTCAAAAGAACAAGCCCTGCGAAGCGGCCTATGTTTTTCGAATTCGTTTTGCGGACGAGTGAAGCAGGTAATGGATTCATCAGAATCGCGAGATACCCTTTTCATAGTTCACCTACGTCGCCAGAAAATCGGTAAACGACAGTTATCGCGGAGCAACCGTCTTCTCTTTGTTATGGGCTTCAGTCTGTGCACGTACCTGCGCGGCAAATTCAGCGCTGTAAAAACGCTCCACCATTTCAAAGATTCGATTGTAAAACGATTCCTTAATTACTCCCGATACCGTCCACGTTTGGGCCAAGGATGCCAATAGCTGAGCCTCGTAATCGCGGTGGCTGCCGGTTACTTGAAACGCCCCGATGTTCTGGTTTTCGAACTGTGACTTTTTCTTGGGTGGCGGAAACGCATCGTAGACGTTGAAGGGCCCCGTTTCTTTAGCGAACCTTGGAATGTCTTTTAATGCGATATCATGAACAACGATCCAGGTGCCCGGTTTGACAAACGGGAGAATCAGCATCGTATCGAGTGTCGCCCAAGGGTGACTGTGATGCGCATCGATAAACACAAAATCAAATTTCCCATCGGCGGCGAACTTTTCGACGTCGGCGGACCAATGATGGAAGTGCAGGTCATACTTGCAATCAGGAATACCAACCGCCGCATCAACTATATATCCGACCTCTTTGGTTCGGTCTGCGTAATATTGCTGGCTGATATCGACCGACACCAATGCGCTTTCGGGACCAAGCCTCCCTAAAGCTTTCAGAATAAATGTCGTTGACATCCCCGAAGCAACGCCGACTTCGAAGCACTTGCTCGGTCGGCTTTGTTCGATCAAATCACAAAGGAATTGCGCGTCGTAGCGACTTACGGCCCCCATTCCGTTGAAGTAGTACTGGTCGAAGATCGGGTCAATTTCGTCGAAACTCAGCATTGCGTCAGATCCTTTTCAACGTTTGCGGTCAGAAAAAGTTTTAAGGTGGGCTTAGTGGAGGGCAATGCTAGTTGCCCCAATGGTGAGTTTATCGTTGTAAGTTTTTCAGGAACCTTCTCAACAACATCGCCAGATTCACGCGCATACGTCGCTTACGCGGTTGTCGATTCGTTGCGTATATGAGCAGTTTGGGCGAAGGTCCCTCAATATATTTCCGACGCGCCAGCGAGAGAGTACCCGCGCGTGCATAAACACACTCGCCGGCGAGTCGGGTTTGTATTGTCGAACGACAATTTGCTTAGGACTAGTCACGAAATAACTTCCGCATTTTGCGTGCTGCAACTTTTTATCGCTGAATTGACTTATGGAGTGTAGTGGGATTCGCCAGAATTCCTATTTAGCCTAGGAATTCTGGCGAATCCCACTACTTCAAATCGGGAACTTAATTTGTGACTGATGCTTAATTGGACAGCGCCACTTTCGTGAGCGGCAAGGCGCTAGCCGCCGGTGAATGGCGGGTAAAACCGGCGGCTAGGGCCTTGCCGCTCACATTTGCGCTACCACGTAAATAACAAAGCTTTTGATTCAAATGTGGCGCTGTCCACTTAAAGTAAGCGCCATTGGTCTGACGCTTCGACAAAATAGCGACAAACCGTCGTTGGCTAGCGGACTTAGCCTCCCGACCGCTACTGCCGCAAACTTTAGCAAAAACTGACGTTGATACGTTTGCCACCACCCTGTAATTATTTCATCGGGCCAAGGCTCTTGGCTGAAATATGAGATGATTTTCTTTGGATGTAGACTCCACTTGTTAGCCCTGAAACGAATTCGATCGCAAATGCACTTCGGTGTGGCCGCTCTTGTGCTGGTCATGACGCTGCTGTCCTTTGCTGCATTTCAAGGGATTTGGAAGTTTCAAAAGCTGACTAAAAACATCCGCGACCGGTCGATTGAACTCCCGTTGGCTGCTGAACTCAATCAAAAAGTGAGCGAATTACGGTCGGTGCTCTGGGACAGCAAAGACTTGATCGCAAATCGACGCGACATGCCGTTTTTGGGCATCAACGATGAAGCCATTCCAAGCTCTTTCAGCGGCAAACGCGACGCGGTCGAACAGGCGTTGGAACGATACCACCAAGAACTGATCAACAACGAGATCAACGATATTCGCATCGCCGAGAATTCGCGCGAGCTTGAATTCGTTAGCGACTTTCGGCGATCGTTGGCCAAAATCAAACGCGATTATGAGAATGGCGAAAAGGTCTTCACCGGCAGTCGTTACGGACTGGTCACGACACTTAAAGAAGACCTTGAAAAACTACAGCATGAAGCGGCCCAATTGCCGGTCTTCATGCAACAACGCATGCAGGCCTTCGCCGAAAACGCGCGTTCCGAATACCACCGGGCTTACGTGATGTGTTTGGTCGTTACGTTGGCCGCACTGGGTGTGATCATTTTTTTGGTCGCCATGTTCCGAAAACGAATTTTCCTCCCCTTGGAAACGCTCGTGTTTGGATCCCGCGAAGTTGCCAACGGAAACTACGACCATCGAATTCAGCTGGACAGCGATGACGAGGTGTCCGAACTGGCCGACGCGCTGGACGAGATGACTCAGAATTTTCAGCGTATCCAAAAAGACCTCAACCAAAAAGTACAACGAGGAACCCAAGAGGTCATCCGCAGCGAGAAAATGGCCAGTGTCGGTTTTTTGGCCGCTGGTATTGCTCACGAGATCAATAACCCCTTGGCGTCGATCGCATGGTCGGCTGAATCTTTAGAATCGCGTGTGCAAGACATCCTCCAACCAACCCCCGATGGCAATTTAGCAAACGCCGATTCGGAACAGCTGGATGAGGAGATCGTGCAGATGAAAAAGTATCTTTCGCTGATCCAAGAAGAAGCATTTCGCTGCAAAGAGATCACAGCGGGGCTGCTAGATTTCGCGCGAATGGGCGACGCCAAGAAAGTTCCCGTCAATATTGGCGAAGTCGTTCAGACGGTCGTCGAGATGATCAAACCGATGAGCAAATTTCGCGATCGCAATTTACATTACGCTCCCAATTATTCAATATTTGCCTCGGCCAACGCACAAGAGCTAAAACAGGTCGCGCTGAATCTAATCACCAACGCACTGGGCAGCGTCGAGACCGGTGGCACCGTGGATATTGGTTTGACGGCCGAAGATGGTCACGCCGTATTAACGGTTTCCGATGACGGTTGCGGCATGACACCAGAAATCAAACAACACCTCTTCGAACCCTTTTTCACTCGTCGTCGAGACGGGCAGGGGACCGGATTGGGACTGTCGATCACTTATCAAATCGTGCAAGAGCACGGTGGCGAAATAGAGCCCTACAGTGAAGGTCCCGGCAAGGGGTCCACCTTCATCGTTCGCATTCCTATGCATCAAAAGATTGAGCAATCTCATGGAAAAAAAACAGCAGCCTAAGCAAAAATCGCTTCGAGTTCTATTTGCCGATGATGAAATTCATTTGCAAGAACTGATCGCGGCCGAACTGCCTCGCATGGGGCACACGGTAACGGTCTGCCCTGATGGTAAAGCCGCCGCCGCAGAACTTGATCAGAATTCGTATGACTGCCTTTTGGTCGACCTCGACATGCCGGGGCTCAATGGCATCGACGTCATCAAAAAAGCCAAATCTGTATCGCCGACGATCGAAGCCATTGTTTTAACGGGTAAAGGTTCGACCGAAAGCGCTATCGCGGCACTTAAACTGGGCGCGTTTGACTACTTGGTCAAGCCGTGCCGATTGATTGAACTCAAGACGTTGCTGCAAAAAGTTGCGGCGCGATTGGAACTGACCAACCGTATCCACTCGTTACAGCTGCAACTTCACGCCGCCCAAGGCACTCCAAAAATGATCGGTAACGATCGCAGTATGCAGCGAGTCAAGGCGTTGCTGGAGAAGGTGGCTCCTACTAACTCTACCGTGTTGATTCATGGCGAAACCGGCACCGGAAAAGAACTTGCGGCTCGGATGGTTCACCAATTGAGCCTGCGGAGCGCGCAGAATTTCGTGGCCGTTAATTGCGGAGCATTGCCAGAAAATCTGATCGAAAGCGAACTGTTTGGACATCGTAAAGGTGCCTTCACCGGCGCTGACGAACATCGTAAAGGACTGTTCGAGGTTGCCGATGGTGGTACGCTGTTTTTAGATGAAGTTGCCGAACTGCCTAAGGCCACCCAAGCGTCGTTGCTGCGTGTGTTGGAGAGTGGCGAAGTACGGCGGGTTGGTGACAGTCAACCTTTCAAAGTCGATGTTCGCATCGTTTGTGCGACGCACCGAAACCTGGAACAAATGGTTGCCGACGGCGAGTTCCGTCAGGACTTGATGTACCGGATTAATACATTTGTCGTCGATCTTCCTGTGTTGCGGGATCGTGTATCGGACATTGCGGAACTTGCGTTTCACTTACTTAAACGTACCCGGCCTGAAGTTAAAACGATCGCCCAAGCGTTCGATAGTTCTGCCATCGAACTGCTTCAATCCCATCACTGGCCGGGGAACATTCGTGAGTTGGCCAATGTGATCGAACACGCGTCAATTTTAAGTGATCGTCTGCCAATTTCGGCTTCGGATTTGCCGACCCACTTAGGCCAGCCTTCAACTTTGTTGCTGCCCGTCCGCAATACGGGCAAATCGCTGCGTGAGATCGAAATGGAAACGATTTACGCGACACTCGACGCGCTCAACGGCAACAAAACGGCTGCGGCCGAGCAGTTGGGGATCAGCTTGAAGACGCTGTACAACAAACTCAACAGCGATTCCCAACGTCGTGCTGCGTAAGCTGTAGTGGCTCAAGCCTACAGTTTGGGGAATCTTTTAGATCTTGCGTTACATAGTGGGCCTCATACCCTTGGGTTATCAAATCGGTGCCGTTCTTATCCAGTAAAACGATGAAGCCGACCGACCTTACGCCGTAAACGTTTGCTTATCCTGTATTTCATTAGGCGTATTAGCGCTAGCTCAATGGCACTTAATTTAGGTGGAATGGGACTCGAAATACGAGCCCGCACCGCGAGCAAGTGAGTCTTTCGGTGCGTTTGCATACTCACTCAATCTTTCACACACTCGCTCGTGCATCGGGTTTATATTGCGGGGCTCACGCTTCAAAATGTCTAAGGTATGTGCCTCTTAAGTAAGTGCCGTTGAACTTTCGCCCGTGACGCTAGCCTTGAAATGAACTTTACATTTTTCCCCGCCAATTCCCGGCTACTGTTGCCGTATGTCTGCTGAGAAATCGCGGGTGATACCCGACACACGCGCGCGAAGGTCAATCCGGGAACTGAGTTTCAGTTGCTCGAAAGTTTCGTTCTGCGGGTTCTCGATCAAACCGTTTTCAAATGCGAATTGATCGCTGAACCCGGGCAGCACGATCCGTGGATCCAGCCAGTTGATTGGTTCAGCCGTTAACTCATAGGTCTGCCGTGTGATACCGTTGGCGCAGTTGTTGAGCAACGTGTGATAGAACTCGGGGGCGGACTCCAAGCCGTTTATTCGATCGGTAAACCTTATAAACAACTGTTGCACTTGTTGCGGCGTCGCGTTGAGCCGGTAAAGCCAGACTCGATCGTCGGAACGATGTACCGTCCGCACACCGATCAAATCACGCTCGTCACCGATCACGTGCGTTAGTTCATAATTGCGGTAGACGCCCTTGAGCGGACCGTAGGTTTCCCCTTTCTCTCGACGCACTTCGACCGAAAGGCAGAAGTACTCGCGCTGCTGTTGGGGAAGCTCACGGTCCATCGCTTCACTGCCCACACCGAAGCTCAGCATGACATGAGCCAGTCCTTCGGAGGGGGTGAAGTTTTGAAGGATCAGCGACACCGAATCGAGGTCCTTCAGTGGGAATTTACGCGTTTCAAAAATGGGATCAAAATCGGTAGCGGTGCGGTAGTGAAAGTTTCGAAAATTGTTGATGGTGACGGCACCATCGTTGATTTCAACCGAGGCAACACGCGCCTGATCATCGGCCCAATTTCGGTCGTTGGAGGGCCGAATCAACAACGTCAACAGATAGACTGCCAGAATAGATCCAGCCAGAATCGAGCGTGTGGTGTTTCGGCGATTTGATTTCCAGATCCAAAACGAAAACCCTCCGACATAGGCCACACAGCAAGGCAACCGCATCCAATCCGGCAGCCATGGCAGGTAGTAGATCGCGCCAGCCGCCCAGAGAAAGAAGAAGAGGACGGAAATCCAGATGAGACTTTGAAAGCAGAATTTCAACAGAAATTTAGGATAATCCACCGGGCTCCCTCGATCGAAGCGGTCGTTTTTTTGAGAGTTGGGTCACCAGATCGTGTCGCTACAAAATCAGATAGCAGACGCCGGCTACGATGACGACGCCGATCAAATTCAAAATGATCCCCTCACGAACCATGCGATTGATGGTGAGTTCGCCTGAACCAAAAACGATTGCGTTGGGAGCCGTTGCCACGGGCAGCATAAATGCGAAACTGGCGCTCATTGTGGCTGGCACCATCAGCAGGGCAGGTTCGATCTCGTTCGCGATCGCGATCGCGGCAAGGATCGGCATCAGCAGAGTCGCCGTTGCGGTGTTGCTGGTCAATTCGGTTAGGAACGTCACCGACAGGCAGATGATCAACACCAAAACCAAGGTCGGCAGCGTGCTCAATCCGCCGATCGAGTTCCCCAGTAATTCGCTCAGTCCAGAGGATTGAAATGCACTGGCCAAACAAACGCCACCGGAGAAAAGAATTAGAATACCCCAAGGGATTTTTCGCGCGTTCTCCCAATCCAACAGCCTTCCGTTTTGGCCGCCGCCGCGAGGAACAACGAACATCGCCAAAGCTCCCAGCAAGGCCACGCTGGCGTCATTGGCCGACTCCATCGACAGCAAACCGCTCCATCCGCCCCAAGGTTGTTTCCGTGTAATCCAGAAAAACGCCGTCACCGCGAAGATGATCAACGCGCGTTTCTCTTCGGGGCGCCACTGCCGGACCTTTGGCAATTCAATTTCCAAGTTCGTCGGCAGGCCGCGGGTAAGCCAAAATCCTGCCAGCGGTAGCATCAAAATGGTGACCGGCAACGCCCATCGCATCCACTGAAGGAAGGTGGGTTCGATACCGGTGGTCTCTTGGTAGATTTTCATAAACACTAGGTTGGGCGGCGTTCCGATAGGTGTCCCGATGCCGCCAATGCTGGCCGCGTAGGCGATCCCCAGCACCAGTGCGACGGTAAGCTTCCGGTCGCTGACTTGTCCAACGACGGCCATAACGATCGGTAACAGCATCAGCGTCGTCGCCGCATTGGAGATCCACATGCTTAGCATCGCTGAGGCCAGCATGAAGCCGAAGACCAGTCGACGTCCGGATTTTCCTCCAACCAAATTCACCATCCAAAGTGCAATACGTCGATGGACGCCGCTTTGCTCCATCGCTGCGGACAGCAAGAATCCGCCCAGCATTAACAGGATCAGCGGATTACCATACGCCTGGCCGACGTCCAATGGCGTGAGTACTCCCACCAAGGGAAAGATGGCAAAGGGCAGCAGCGATGTGGCGGCGATATCGATCGGTTCGGTCACCCACCACCAAGCCACCCACAGCGTGATCGCAGCGGTCCACGTCACCGGTCCCTCGAATCCAGCGACGGTCATCGCGACGAAAAGAATCAGGGACAACAACGGGCCGAGAATCAGATGCAATTTTTTCGTCATAAACGTTAGCCGAACATTTGAAATTCACCGGTGGGTTCAAAAGCATTGATGTAATGCTTGATCTCAGCGCTCTCGGATAAAGGATCGCCCAGAATTGCGATCACGTCAAACCGTGCTGAATACTCTGTCAGACGATGCCATTTAAGAAACCCGATGCCTGTTTTTGTCAGATGCATTTGTTTGGCAGTGTCGACCGCTTCAGCAGGGGCCCCCGCATCATCAGTACTGCGCGTTTTTACTTCCACAAAAACGATTGTTCGGAGATCAACGGCGATGAGGTCTATTTCCCCAAATTTATCTTCGTAGCCACGAAACAGAATGATATATCCCTGCTTAATCAGATGTCGTTCTGCCGCCAGTTCCCCGCGATTGCCCAGCGAATCATTGGCGATTTCAGTGCTAACGATTCGCATCAACGGTGATGCCAGAATCCAGCTCCAAAAAATGCCTCGCGCTGTCTGTTTCCATTTCGTGGTGGTGCGTTTTACGGCGGAGGAATCTGGCAAATTGATCAAATCGAACGCATTCATCGCAAGAGTATAACGCTTGCCGAAGTCGACCATCAACATTGTGCCGTTCTCAAACGTTAAAATCGGCAGAATTAGAAAATATTGTTTGGCAGTTACCAATTTTGCTTAGATGACCTGTTGTCTTGCATTTGGTCAACTAAGAGCAACGTACGTTTGTTAGATAGTGCCACCTTTAAATTAAAAGGCTTGTTCTTAACGCGGTAACGAAAATGTGAGCGGCAAATATTCAGCCTCCGGTTTCACCCACTATCGACCGGCGGCTGGTGCCTTGCCAAGCCTTGGCAATCACGATAGTAACGCTGTCCAATTCTACTCTTTGCTTAATTTGCTTCCCTCCTCCTGAATGTCTGCCCACTATGCTTGATTTTGAATCTAAAACAATCGAAGACTTTCAAGTCGTGTTGAGTCCGCAGAATTCACAAAGTGAGGGCTGTTTGTTACGGATTCACCCGATGGATCTCAACACCGGGTTGTTGTTGTTCAAATCCGACACTTTTTTGGTGGGGCGGGAAGATTTCTGTGATCTAACGATCAATCAGGATGCAGTCTCGCGCCGGCACTGCAAGATCGAGCGGAAGAGCAACGGAGAATTTGTACTGACTGATTTGAAATCTACCAATGGCACATTTATCAATGAGAAGCCAATCGGCCACACGCCTTATCCGCTGGTCGCTGGCGACGCGATTCGCGTCGGTAGCCAGGTCTTCAAGTTTTTAACAACTGATCATATCGAAGCGCATCACTACGAAGCAGCTTATTCGATGATGACCACCGATAGTCTTACCGGCGTTGCGAACAAACGTTATTTTACAGATATGCTCAATCGCGAACTGCGTCGTTCGGCGCGGTCGTGTGTGCCGCTGACGGTCTTGATGCTCGACTTGGATTTCTTCAAGCAGGTCAATGATAACTACGGTCATCTTGTGGGCGATGATGTTTTGAGAGAGTTTGCCGCTCGCATGAATGGCATCCTGCGTGAAGAAGATATGCTTGCTCGTTACGGCGGCGAGGAGTTCGTAGTCATGCTCAATGAGACGAACGTCGAGGAAGCCAAGGTTGTCGCTGATCGTTGCCTTGATGCGGTACGTGCCAAATCGTTTGTTTCGGGAGATGTTGAGATCAATTGCTCTGTTAGCATTGGCGGTGCAACGTTCTTAGGAAAACCGAAAGACGTTACGCCGAATCAATTACTTCGACAGGCAGATCTGAAATTGTACGAGGCAAAAAAAACCGGCCGGGACAAATTCATTTCTTAGATGGCCGAAACAACCTACTGCCTGGTCGCCCTAACGGCTCACACTCTCAATCGGACTCGCACTAAATCAACCAGCCATCACGCGACTGTTTTCTGCACGTTTACTTCAGTTCCACCGGCATTTTTCCTTGCGGAATATCAAAACCACTTCCTGCGTCCAGTGACTGAGCATCGAGCGGTTCATCCAAACCATCCATCGCGAGGGTCTCTTCAGGATTGAAGGGATTAAATGAGTCGAAGAATTTTTCAGACAATTCGGGGTCATAATTGCTGTCTTTGAAGATCGTATTCAACACGTACTGGCGTTTGCCGATCAGATAAATTTCTGATTCTGATTTCAGACCCTGTCCGTTTTGAGTGAACTGGTACGATATTTTTCGACCAGGGTATTCACGCAGGCTGACCTGCTCATCGGCGTTCAACTGACCAATGACGCGTGCGACGGTTCCCTTAACGGCACCATCGAGAATTTCTCGGATCTTCACGCGGCCTTCGGGCATGTCGTGCAAATCATGATATGAAAATACGAAAACGATCTGTCCTTGGTCAATCGAGCATATTTTTAGCTTCACGACAATCTGCGAACGGTCGGCGACGGGTTTAAACGAGCGTTCCATCTCGCGCGGTTGCACAGGCATTAAAAATTCAGCATTGGCCCCTTCGGGATTTTGTTTCAACCATTCGCCCGAATCATCAGATTCTGATTGAGCTCGACATTCGACGGCCGGGACCGCGCAACACGCCAGAACGCACAGGACCAGTAAAGCGACCGAAGCGAAGGAATTGGGCAAATTGTAAGGCTTAGATGTCATGGCTGATCAAAATGAAGGTTGATAGTTTAGCAAATCAAGGCAGGGTATACTCCTGAGTATCGGTCGATTGCTGTCGCCCGTTTAAATCAAGTTCGTTGTGGTTATTTATATCGCAGATTCGCCGTCGATTCTGCGCGAAATTTATGCCATTGTTTGATGTTCCCCGTATTAAATGCGATTGCCGGTAGTCATAAAAGCAGTCGCCTGTAGTCACGTTTGACAGCATTTTACCGCCCGTTTATCGTGACAGCCACCAAAGACCACCTAGTGGGGTCTTTTTCTCCGAACAATCGTTTCATTTTCAGTGATAGGGATTCTTTGTCCAGTTCTCAGCCCACCTCTGATTCTAAATCCAATCCCGGTCACAGTCCCAGTCGCAGTGGAGCTTTTGCTGCTGCGGTGGATAAACGCGTCGAAAAATTTACCGAGAGCATTAGCTTCGATCACCGTTTGTACCAGCAGGACATCCTTGGCAGCATCGCCCATGCGCAAATGCTGGCGGACCAGAAAATTCTGACCTCGGAGGAAGCCACTGAGATCGAAAATACACTCACCGATATCGCCGGCGAGATTGCTGATGGCACGTTTGAGTTTAAAGAGGAACTGGAGGATATTCACATGAATATCGAACAGGTTCTAATTGATCGCTTGGGCGATGTGGGTCGTAAGCTGCATACCGGACGAAGTCGCAATGATCAGTGTTCGACCGATGCCCGCATTTGGGTGCGCGAAGCGATTGATCGCATCGACGGTTTGTTAGAAGATTTGCAAAAGTCATTTCTGTTGCGTTGCGAAGTTGATGTTGATGTTATCTTGCCGGCCTATACTCATCTGCAACGCGCTCAACCCGTTCTAGCGCCGCACTATTGGTTGGCCTACATTGAGAAATTTCAACGGGATCGCGACCGGCTGATGGACTGTCGGCGGCGTGTCAATTTGTGCTCTCTGGGAACAGCGGCTTTGGCGGGAACGACGCTGAACATCGACAGAGAAAATACGGCTAAGCGTTTAGGTTTCGATGGTCTGGTGGCCAACAGTCTGGACTCATCCAGTGACCGCGACTACTTGTTAGAAACGGCCTTCTGCCTTTGCACGATCGCGATTCACTTAAGCGGTTGGGCGGAGGAGTGGATTCTGTGGTCAACGGTTGAATTTGATTTCATCGACCTGCCTCATGCGTTCTGCACGGGGTCATCGATCATGCCTCAGAAGATCAACCCCGACGTATTGGAGTTAACGCGTGGGAAAACGGCGCGAGTCATCGGTAGTTTACAGACGTTGCTGGTGCTGACTAAGGGGTTGCCGCTGGCGTACAACCGCGATTTACAAGAAGACAAACCGCCGCTGTTTGACGCCGTGGATACGGTCGAAGCTTGTTTAGCGGTAGCGGCACCGTTGGTGGCAGATAGCCGGCTTAAACGGGATTCCATCTCCGCCAGACTTCATCGCGGTTTCTTGGACGCCACGACGCTGATGGAGTATCTGATCAAGCGCGGCACACCCCAGCGGTCCGCCCATCATTTAATTGGAGGCTTGGTGAAGCTTGCAACCGAAAAATCCGTTACGCTTTCGGAGCTATCTCTAGAAGAATTCCAATCTTTAGATGGCACGCTAGATCGCTCGGTTTATGATGTACTGGGCGTTGAAAATGCAGTCCAAGCCTTCCAAAGCGTAGGGTCAACCGCACCCGCACAGGTTGCCAGTCAGGTAACGGCGTGGAAGTCACGTCTGGCTTAGCAAGTCGCTGGGCGAACAAGGCCGCCGCTTGGATGAAGCCTTGCCGATTATTTCGATTGTTCGCCGGCGAAAGCAGGCCATAGCTGATTACAATCAGACTTATTGATTCAAGCCTTATGAAACCGTCCTGATCTCGTCGATTCACCTTGGGTTATGTTTATGAACTTTGTTATGCGATCGAGTGAACTCAAAACCCTCCGGCGGTCCGCGCGTCGCTTGATCGTTCGATGGGGTTTGTGCTCTCTGGCAATCGGATCGATCGCACTTCAAAGCCCAACCGCAATCGCGTTACAAGACAATCCGTTTGCTACCCAAGAGGTCTCACGCACTTCGACGCCTGCTGCGGAGTCGGTTGCTGGGGTGGACGATGCTGATGTTGAAGTCTTCAAAATTTCCTCCGATAACGCTCGTTCGGACATCGGATTGGTCGTGCGTTCGGTAAGGCTTGCGGATCCACAAACTCCCAACGATCTTTTGACGGCTGTTCAAACGCTGTTGGATGTGGAGGCGATCGGCGACGCCAGATTCTATTTGGATAAACTGGTCAAGCAGAACCTGTCGCAGCAGCAATTGTTCGAACTGTTTCAGCTTCGAGGCACAGAGTTCTTCTATCAGCTACATGCAACCGATGCGCTGGTTCCCATCGGCCAGAGTTTTGCCAAACAAGTTTTAGCAGCGGCGAAGTCTTACGCAGCTTCTCCGCAGCGTATTGACGATTTGGTGAAAAAGCTCTCAGACGAAGATATCAACGTCCGAAGCAATGCCTTGAGCCAATTGAAACGCATCGGAGAGCCGGCCTACGCCGCGATGCTGGAAGTCTTTGCCGACCAAAACCGAAGCGCTGAGTTTAACGGCATTCGAGGCGCGATCCAACATGCCGAAGATGATGCGACCGATGTCTTGATCGCAGCAGCGCGTTCAGGCAACGATCAGATACAAGCCGAATCCTACGTCGCACTAACCAAGTTAAGGTCCGCCAAAGCGCTGGACGTTGTAGGGTATCTTTACCTTTCGCCGAATACATCTGCGTCGGTGAAACGATTGGCCCAAAGAAGTTTGCAGCGCGCTTACGCGACAGTTGACCGCCAGCGTTTGTACTGTGACATCGCTGATGGGGCGAAGGCCAGTTTGAAGGTGATTGAGACGTCTTTCGATTCTCAATCGATGGTGAATGTTTGGACCTTTGATAAGCAGCAGAAGAAATTCATTCGCAAACGAGTGCCTGCTTCGCTGGCGGCAAAACGACTGGCGGCGATTCAGGCTGAGTTACTGTATGAGATTCATCCCGAAACAACCTTCAATCGCCAACTGTTCATGTTGACCCAGTTGGAGTCAGCCAAACGCGCCGTTGGGCCCGATGGAATCGTCGATGCGGAGGCTTTGCTAAAAAAGTTCGGCAATCCGACTTCCTACGAATTGAACAATCTTCTCAAACGCGCGTTGCAGTTGAAGCTGATGCCGGCGTCGATTGCGATTTGCGAGTTGATGAAGAAACAGGCCGATCCTGCGTTGCTGCAAACGAGTAATCGCAGTCAGCTGATCGAGGCAATTTTATACGGCGACCGGCATTTGCAATTTGCGGCTTTTGATGCGATCAAGACGATTGACCCTGAAACGGCCTATCCCGGCTGCAGCCATGTGATGGCGTTGGCCGTGTTTCTGGCCGAGACACAGGGGATTCAAAAGGCGTTAGTCGGTCATTTGTTAGGGCCCTCATCGCAGTCTTACGCGAGCGTTGTTTCGGGGTCTGGCCTGTCAGTGTCTTCGGCGCGAAACGGACACCAGTTTTATAATATGGCGATTGAAAGTCCTGACTTTCAGATTTTTGTCGTTACGGAGTCGTTGGCCAAACCCGCCTCGCGCGAGTTAATTCAGTTGCTCAGAAGCGACTGGCGGACGCGTCAAGTTCCGATCGGGTTTGTGGGGAGTTCGACCTCTAATCTCAACAGTATTAAAATTCTGGCTCAAACCGACTCGCTGCTGCGTCCGCTGGAATTGAATTTTGATTCTCGGATCGTTGCGTCGCAGCTGAATCAGATTCAGTCCCTTTCTTCCTCCTGGCCGGTATCGGCGTCCAGTCGATTATTGCACGGACAGGTTGCTGCCAACTGGATGCTGGAGATCATTGGGCAGAAAGATGATCGTCGCTTTTATCAGATACACAAGCATGAAGAATCGATTTACCGATTACTTGCGATTGATGGCTTTACGGAGAAGGCCTGTCGGATGATCGCCAAATTGGGCACCGGGAAATCGCAGGAAGCATTGGCCGACTTTGCCAGCCAATCCGGTTACACGGTAGAGCAACGAGAAGCCGCGACGGAGTGTTTTGCCGCTTCGGTAGAACGGTTTGGTACATTGCTGACCACCGACCAAATTCAGCAGCAGTACGATAGGTACAATGCATCGGAATCAGAGTCGGCCGAAGTGCAGAAAATGATGGGGCAGATGTTAGATGCAATCGAAAAACGTTCAAAAGTAGGCAAAAAGTCCAGCTAAAGTCCAGCTAAATACCGTCTAAAGACCGGCCGAACTCGCATTTTCACTCTTGCTGAGATGAACCGCCTGTTCAAATTACTGTAGACGTTTGGATCGCAGCATGGGGCAAGTTTTCAACTTTCAACCTGCCATCTTTCAACCTGCCATCTGTGAACCTGTAGCAGTTTGCAAAGACTGCTCCACGCAAATCTAATCTTGCTTCGGCGTCGGGGCGTGTTCGCCTGATCGCAAACCTTCAATATATTGATTCAGTTGGTTACGGACGTTGCTGGAAAGGAAATACATGCCCAGCATATTGGGAAACGCCATACCCAAGATCATCATGTCACTGAAGTCTTTGATGTTGCCTGCTGAGATAACGGAACCCAAAAACGTCGATGTCAGAAAAAGAACTTTGAACAACGTGGACGACCAATCGCCCAGCAACGCCGTGAAACACCTTTCGCCGTAATAGTACCAAGAAATGCACGTCGAATAAGCGAACAGCACGACCGCCAGGTAGAGGAACCATTTGAAAAACTCATGCCCGCCACGGGTGAATGCTTCTTTGGTAAAGTACGCGCCACGGTCCAGTTGAATCATGTCGTCTACGGTCATAGCTCCGTCCCCGTTTTTATCCAGTCCGGGGTTCCTTTGGATCAGCAGCGTTTCGGCGTCCTGTTGAGACAGCGTCATCACATCCACGTCGGGACCCGCAGCGATACGCAGTTCCTGCTGCAGCGTTTGCAAGGGAATTTTTTGGTCTTTGTCCGCAACGACGCCCGTGATGATGATTACCAAAGCCGTCATCGTGCAGACGACCACTGTGTCGATGAAGGGTTCTAGCAACGCTACGTAGCCTTCACGGACGGGGATGTCAGTTTTGGCCGCCGAATGGGCAATGGAGGCCGAACCCGTACCAGCTTCGTTGGAAAACACAGCGCGTTTGATACCAATCACCATGCACCCTAGAAACGCTCCCCAACCGGCGTCCCAGTTGAACGCCCCATCGTAGATCTGTTGGAATGCAGATGGAATGTCTGCACGATTGACGATCAAAATGTAGATCGCACAGAGCACGTACCCGGCACACATAAAGGGCACAATGCGTGAGGCGACTTTTCCGATGGACTTGATCCCACCGACGATCACGAGACCAACGGCGATCGACATAGCCAGACCGTAAAGCCAATTGTATTCGTTGAGCAACGGAATCTCAGTTTTGATCGCGTCCAAAGATTGGCTGATTTGAAACGTGTTGCCGCCGCCGAAAGAACCGCCAATGCAAAGCACGGCAAACAAAACCGCCAGAACGCTGCCCAATGGGCCCAATCCTTTTTCTTTTAGCCCTTGGCTCAAGTACCGCATCGGTCCGCCGGAGACTTTGCCTTTGGAATCAGATCGCCGATACATTTGTCCCAACGTACACTCGGTGAATTTTGAGCTCATCCCCAAAAGTCCCACCAAGATCATCCAGAACGTCGCACCGGGTCCACCTTGCGCGATCGCGATCGCTACGCCGGCGATGTTGCCGAGACCGACGGTTCCAGAGAGCGCCGATGAAAGAGCCTGAAAGTGCGATACTTCGCCATGATCGTCGGGGCTGTCGTAGTCGCCTTTGGTCAGCCGAATTGCGTGCCAGAAGCCCCGCACGTTAATCAGTCCCATGTAGGTGGTGAAAAAGATAGCACCGATCAACAGCCAGACCACGATAAATGGGACTTTGGTACCCAACCAAATTTCGGTCCACAGCCCATTAAAAATGACTTGATAAAGCGGAGTGACGATCCAATCGCCAAACCACTTGTCCACGACTTCCATGTTTTGGTTGACATCATCGAAGAACGCTTTCACGGCATTTGTCTGCGGAGCATCGGACATCTCAGCACCAGCGGACGGGGCAGCGTCCTGATCCTGAGCAATCACCGCTGGTGAAAAAGCGGCCAAAGTGATCCCTGCGATCAATGTTGCCGTCACGAGATGGATGCCGGCCGTTAGAGCGCTGCGAGATCGTTTCATGATTGATTCGGTTGAAAGTCGTGAATGGGAGTGAATGGGAGTGAATTTCCGGCGAACATTTATCATGGCGCTTGTGGTGGATCTGCTCAAGGTTGAAATCATGATAAGGGCGTTATAATGTCGATGATGTTTTGCGTTTGCGAGAATCTGCCCCACTACGGTCGGCTTGGGTTGGCGTGGCTGTCGTCAATTTGCTGTGTGGGTTGAGGCGTTTGTTGAAGGTCAGACGTTTGGGTCCAACCGGCGGCCATTCAGTTTTCGATCCGATTGGTCTGAGAGAGGGATTTTTGCCATTTCTGGTTGTCCAAAACGGTTCTAATGTTAGGATTCGGAGTCAGTTTCGTATTTCTTATACCGGCAGGTCTAAGATGTCAGGCAACGATCACCGCTTCGTTATCTCGTTTTCTTTGAAACGGTTAGTTATCAATCCAGCGTGTTACGTTGATCGCGAAATGATCAGGTAAGAAAACCTTCGGAGATCCGGTCCAAAGTTGCTTATCAGCCACGCAAATCGAATCTTAAATCCAATCGCAAACAATCTTAAGAGCACTATGTCAGACGTACTAAAAATTGTCGATCTTCATGTTTCGATTAACGACAAAGAAATTCTCCGCGGCGTTAATCTCGAAATCAAGCATGGCGAAACTCATGCTTTGATGGGGCCTAACGGCAGCGGCAAGAGCACCTTGGGTTTGGTCATTATGGGCCATCCCAACTACGAGGTCACTTCTGGAGAGATCCTGCTCAACGGTGAGAACATTTTGGAGCTGGAACCTAACGAACGTGCGCGGGCCGGAATTTTCTTGGCTTTCCAGCGGCCTGTTGCGATCCCTGGCGTGAAGATGGCTGACTTTCTTCGACATGCCACAACTAACGTTCGAAATCCTGATCGTAAAGAGGGCGAAGATCTGATTCCGATGCGTGAATTCCGCAAGGAGATCAAAACAAACATGGAGCAGTTGCAGATGGACAGCGAGTTCGCGCGCCGCTACGTCAACGACGGTTTCAGCGGTGGCGAAATGAAACGCGCCGAAATTCTACAACTGGCGATGTTGCAACCAAAGTTTGCGATCCTCGACGAAACCGATTCAGGGCTGGACGCCGACGCCGTCCGTTTGGCCAGCCAATCTATCAATGAAATTGGCCACAATAAAATGGGGTTGCTGATTATTACTCACCACGACAAATTGCTCGAACACAATCCACCGAATTACACACACGTGATTCTTGGTGGCAAGATTGTTGAATCCGGCGGCAAGGAACTGGCAGTTGAGCTTCACTCAGAAGGCTACGATCGAATCCGCAAACAGTATCCCGAAGCGGCCAAAGCAAATGATCAGAACGCGGTTGAAGAAGAAGTCACCGTTTAAACTTTGTAACGGTTGAAATTTAAGTCGTGCACGTTTTTAAAAGTCGCACGCGAGAGCTATCGAAGGAAAGAGTCAAGCATTGATTTGCTACGCTTTTCATCATCACGACACTAATGAAAGGACGGACGTTCGGTTGGAGACAGGCTGAAGCAGTCACGCTTCGCTTGCTGATAACGAATTCCGCAATGTAATATGGCGACAGACATCACTGAGAGTGCAGAACTCAAGCAAACTGAAATCAACAAATACGATTTCAAAACGAAAACAACAGCTGTCTTTAAAGCGCGAAAAGGTGTTGACGAAGAGATCGTCAATCAGATCTCGGACATCAAAGACGAACCCGACTGGATGCGCCAATTCCGGTTGGAATCGCTCCGCATCTTCAATGAAAAACCCATGCCCGAATGGGGGGGCGATATCGACTTGGATTTCCAGGATATCTTCTACTACCTCAAACCGACAACCGAGCAGGGCAAGAGTTGGGATGATGTCCCTGAAGAAATTAAGGACACGTTTGAAAAATTGGGCATTCCCGAGGCGGAGCGAAAGTATCTCGCCGGCGTGAAAGCTCAATTTGAATCCGAAGTCATCTACGGTTCACTTAAACAAGAATTGACTGACCTTGGCGTGATTTTCACTGACACTGACACCGCAGTTCGAGAGCACCCTGAACTGTTGCGGGAGTACTTTGGGAAAATCATCCCGCCATCGGACAACAAGTTCGCCGCGCTCAACAGTGCGGTCTGGTCGGGAGGTTCTTTCATCTACGTGCCTAAGGGTGTGAAGATTGAGTATCCTCTTCAGGCTTACTTCCGGATCAACGAAGAAAATATGGGTCAGTTTGAACGGACCCTCATCATCGTCGATGAAGGGGCTCAGGTTCACTACGTCGAAGGCTGTACCGCGCCGATGTACACCAGCGAATCGCTGCATAGTGCCGTTGTGGAAGTCGTCGTTAAAAAGGACGCTCGCTGCCGCTATACGACGATTCAGAACTGGGCAAACAACATTTATAACCTCGTCACCAAACGTGCATTTGCCTATCAAGACGCGGTGATGGAATGGGTCGATGGAAACCTTGGTTCGAAATTGACGATGAAGTACCCTGCGGTCTACATGATGGAGCCGGGGGCACGCGGCGAGATCCTATCGATCGCGTTCTCGAGTGCCGGCCAGCATCAAGACGCCGGTGCGAAATTGGTGCATTGTGCTCCCAATACAACGGGGACGATCATCTCGAAGTCAATTTCAAAAAATGGTGGCCGAAGCAGTTACCGGGGTTTGGCTCGTGTCGAAAAAGGGGCTGTTAACTCTAAGTGCAGCGTCGTTTGTGATGCGTTGATCTTGGACAAAGACAGCCGCAGCGACACCTATCCCTATATCGAAATTAACGAGCAAGACGTCTCCGTCGGGCACGAAGCGAGTGTATCTCGTATCGGTGAAGAGCAGTTGTTCTATCTCATGAGCCGAGGTCTTTCGGAGACTGAAGCCAGCACGATGATCGTAAATGGTTTCATTGAACCGTTGGTAAAAGAATTACCAATGGAATACGCGGTCGAGATGAATCGGCTGATCCAGTTACAGATGGAAGGCTCGGTAGGTTAACCGAACTTAGGTGATGAATTCGAACGCTTCTGCTTCGTTGATGGGGTAGAAGCGTTGAAGCGTAGTTACACAAAAATGCTGGATGATGGTTTTCCGCATCCTGTCCCATGTGAAAAAGATTTAAGCAGATCTATGACAACAGTTACTCAAGATAAACAGATTGCATTTGACGACGCCGGTTTTCAATCCGTGATTCAATCGCGGAATGAACCTCAGTGGCTGCAACAAATGCGAAAAGACGCTTGGCAGAAGTTTAACGAACTTCCTTGGCCGTCCAACAAAATGGAAGAGTGGATGCGGACCGACATCCGGATGTTCAAGCTCGAAAAGTTCGCGCTGAAATCCGATTCGGCCGGCGCAGACTTGCCAAAGTTGGTTCTCAGTGAAGGCGTGGATCTTGCCGGCAGCGTGGGTACCTTGGACAGTCATCCGGATACAGCCGCTGAACTGGCTCAAGAGTACAAAGCCAAAGGCGTGATCTTCGGGACAATCAATGACTTGATCGGTGAACATGGTGACTTGATCAAGAAGTATCTTTTTCAAGCCGTCGATCCTCACTTCGATCGTTTTGCGGCGCTTCATGCCGCGATGTGGACCAACAGCGTTTTTCTGTATGTTCCTCGCAACGTGACGCTCGATAAACCCCTTCACATCAGCAGCCAAATGACCGACGGCGGCAGTGACATGCGCCATACGCTGATCGTGCTTGAGGAAGGCGCTGAAGCGACCGTGTTGGCGGAGTCTAACAGTGCGCCGGAAACAAATGCGATGCACTGCGGTGCGATCGAGTTGTTTGTTGGCGACCGAGCTATCCTCCGTTACGTGAACCTTCAGGATTGGGGCCAGAAGGTCTGGCACTTCGCCCATCAAAAAGCCATCGTCGGAAACGATAGTAATCTTCAGTGGACCGTCGGTGCATTGGGCTCTCGATTGGCCAAGGTCAATCAACACGTTGCGTTGCGAGGCAAACGTGCCAACGTTCAGGTCAACGGTGCGATCTTTACAGAGAATAAACAGCATCTGAGCTATCACACACTACAGCACCATGAAAAACCTGAGTGTACCAGCGATTTCCTCTACAAATCGGCTCTGCAAGATGTCTCACGCACTGTTTGGCGGGGCATGATCAAGGTCGACCAAGAGGCTCAGCAAACCGACGGATACCAACGAAACGACAATCTGTTGCTCTCCGAAAAGGCCCGCGCCGATTCGATTCCGGGTTTGGAGATTGAAGCCGACGATGTTCGTTGTACTCATGGTTCCACCAGCGGACGTGTAGATGAGGAACTGATCTTCTACGCTCAGTGCCGCGGATACACACGTAAAGAAGCCGTTCGCGTGGTCGTTACGGGATTCTTTCAGCAGGTCTTTGATCGAATTGCCATCGAAAGTGTACGTGAGGCATTGGCGTTGGCGATCGCTCGCCGGGTCCGCGACTACATATAGACGCATGTTCAGTTGCGTGCGACAAGGATTGCGCCGATGGCAATCAGTGCCACGCCAACGACGGCGCTGAGCGAAAGTTTTTCGCTGAGAAAGATGAAGCCAATAATTGCGACCATGACGACGCTCAGTTTGTCGATCGAAGCGACCTGGGCGGCCTTGCCGATGTCGAGGGCTCGGAAGTAACAGATCCAAGATGCCCCTGTTGCGATGCCAGAAATGGTCAGAAATGCGAGGGCTCGACGGGACAGTGTTTTAAGTTCGCCGAATTGATTTGTTATTAAAAGGATCGTCAACACGACGCAGAAGATAACGATGGTGCGAACGAAGGTGGCAACGTCCGGAGAGATTTCCTGCACGCCAAGCTTGGCAAAGATCGCGGTCAGGGCGGCGGCCAATGCAGAAAGGAACGCCCAAAATTGCCAATGGCTGGAAACGTCGGTAAGAATGTTCATTTCAGTTTCAGGGGATTCAAATTTGGCATTGATTAGTAAAGGTAAGCGGCAAGGCGTTACCCGCCGGATCGTTGCATCATCGTTTAATCGCACTGGTGCCTTACCGCTTAGATTAGAGATGCTTAGGTGTGTCAAAGCTATCTAAAACAGTTCAGCCAGACCTGATTTGTAATCTGAATACTGCAGTTTGAGATCCAAGAGTTTAAGCATTTTATCGTTGCTGATTCGTTTTGATTTGGCTGATCGTGACTGCGGATCGACGTTTGTCTGAGCGGGCCATGGGATGTCTCCAATCCCGAACTGATTGGCAATATATTGATAGTAATCTTTGCGAACCGGCGGATGGCCGTCGCTGCAGAGAATGATCTCTCGCATTGGTTTCACATGGGCGGCTTTGGCGATTGCTGCCACTGCGTCGGTTTGATGGATCAGGTTTAAAAATCCGTGCGGCGATAATTTTTCCCAGTTGCGATTTTCAATCAGTGTTTTGGTAGGGACGCGTGTGCCGCCATACAATCCTGCCATTCTTAGTACTGTCCAGTTTTCGGTCGCCTCAGCCAACAATGCTTCCGCCGCCAAGCAGGCCTTGCCACCTTCCCGCGCCGGCAGGGTTGGCGAATCCTCGTCCACCCAGTTACCGTCAAAGTCACCATAGACGCCGGTCGAACTGACGTAGATCAGATGTTTAATAGGGTGCGGAAAAGATTCAATGAACCTCCTCAGCCCTTCAACGTAAACGTCAAAAATATCGCTGTAGCGACTGCGGTCCATGCCAACGGCGAACACGATAGT